>Ga0233439_10003367_pt1 | contig 16704 bp, 19 predicted proteins | sample SI_123_September_6_FD_182713 | JGI IMG/M metagenome (GOLD analysis project Ga0233439, IMG submission 182713) | Seawater microbial communities from Saanich Inlet, British Columbia, Canada - SI_123_September2016_100_MG | ecosystem: Environmental > Aquatic > Marine > Inlet | place: Canada: British... | reverse complement strand
TGATGAGCAGAGCAGACGGCGATTCACCGTCTGCGCGATGGACTGCAAGGCCGTGGCTTGGTCGCTGCCGCTTGGTTGCGATCTACCACAATCCTGGGATCAGCCGGTCACGCACTTTCCGCCGGTAGTCGTCATAGCCGGGCAGATGGGTGACCAGAAATCTCTCTTCATCAATCAGGCGTACGGCGATCATCGCGCTCAGGACGATCGCGGGTATGAATGCCCACCAGGAATCGAGCGCTAGCGGTGTCGCAAGAAACAGCACGATTGCTCCGACATACATCGGGTGCCGGACAACAGCATATGGGCCGGTCGAGACAACCTTCTGGCTCTCGGCGACTTCGACGATGCTCGATGCGTAGGTGTTCTCGCGAAACACCAGAAAAATGATGACATATCCCGCCATGACGCCGATATCGCCAAGAACGATCAGGGCCATAGGAACATCCGACCACTGCCAGCGAAAATCGAAGCCGGGAACCAGAAACAGAATGACGCCGGCTGCCGCTGTCAGTGTTTGAATGATCTTTTGGCTCTTTTCCTTTTCGGCAACGGGACCAGCCTTGAGCCGCCGCCCGATCAGCGCGTCATCGTGCCGCGCGAGATACAGAATGATGGCGGCCGAGGCGGCGCCCATGATCGCGATGTAGACCCAGCCTTCCCAGAAGCGGAGCGACCAGGCCGGTATGAAAAATATCGCTGCGACGACCAGAAGCGATCGAAGCAGCCCGGCGAGTGCTTTTCTGGCGTTGGTGGTCATAGCGCCTCCACAGTCGTGCGCGCGTGACGTAGCCCATTCCGGAACAAGGTCGATATCGGGCCGCAGCCTTGCGGCGTCACGCTTTCGTGAAAAGCGGCAATCTGGCTGCGGCAGGCCCCTTGCATGTGGGTATGTGGCTGAGGCCATGCCTCATTGCCGCCGCCGTGCTAGGCTGCACTTCAAGTGAATCTGGAGAAGCGGTTGAGCGGACTGACACCAGACCCATCAGAGCGCCCGCGCGATCCTGAATCGGCGCGGCAGCTTCAGCTTGCGCAGGCCTTGCAGCGGGCGCGGCTTGCGGTCGCGTGGGAACGCGGCTGGCCGCATCTCGCTCGGCTGCTGACGGTTGCGGGACTTTTTCTGGCCGCATCCTGGGCCGGTCTCTGGATCGCTCTTCCGCTTGTTGCGCGCATCATTGCCTCTGCCGTCTTTGTGCTGCTGGCTGTCGGGGCGCTGGTTCCGGCGGTCCGGTTTCGCTGGCCAACACGCGAGGACGCGCTGCGGCGGCTCGATCGTGGAACCGGCATTCGCCATCGCCCGGCCACGGCGCTGACCGATACGCTGAAGTCGCAGGACCCGATTACGCAGGCGCTGTGGCAGGAGCAGCGTGCGCGCACGTTGGCGTCAATCAAGCGCATCCGCGCCGGTCTGCCGTCGCCGCGCCTCGCACTGCACGATCCCTGGGCGCTGCGTGCGCTGGTCGTCGTGCTGCTGGTTGCGACCTATGTCGCCGCCGGCAGCGATCGTTTCGCGCGGGTTGTTGCGGCGTTCGACTGGGACGGCACGTTTTCCGCAGCGAACGTTCGCGTCGATGCATGGGTGACGCCGCCGCCCTACACCAGCCGTCCGCCGATCATCCTGTCCAACTCCTTGAACAAGGATGCGCATCAGTCGGAGACGGGGCCTGTCTCGGTCCCAGCGGCGAGCACACTGATTGTCCGGTCCAGCGGCGGCAGGCTCGATGTTGCTGCAGGCGGCGGCGTAACAGAAGTGCCTGTCGCCGGAAACGCGCCACAGGGGACCAACGAGCGGCATTTCACCATCACGGGTGATGGCACCGCGCATGTCCGTTCGCCTTCGGGGCAGCCGCAATGGACGTTCCATGCGGTGCCTGATCGTGCGCCCAATATCTCACTCGCCAAGGATCCCGAGCGGCAGGCCAAGGGGGCGCTGCTGTTGTCCTACAAGCTCGAAGACGATTACGGCGTGACCGAAGCGCAAGCGCAGTTCGCACCTCGCGCCGCGAAAGAGGGAGGCGCCGGGGACGATAGCGCCAAGGCGCAGCCGCTGTTCGATCCGCCGTCGATCACGCTCGGATTGCCGAATGTGCGCACGCGCAACGGCGTCGGCCAGACGGTGAAGGATCTGAGCGAAAATCCTTACGCCGGCGCAGATGTCACGCTGACGCTGACTGCGAAAGACGAAGCCGGCAACGAAGGACGCAGCGAGCCGTTCGACATGCGGCTGCCGGAACGCCTGTTTGTGAAGCCGCTGGCGCGCGCGCTGATCGAGCAGCGCCGCAACCTCGCACTCGACGCCAATCAGAAGCCGCTGGTACTGATTGCGCTGGAAGCGCTGATGATTGCGCCCGAGGCGTTCACGCCCGAGCTTGGACATTATCTCGGGCTGCGTATCGTCGCGAGCCAGCTCGGCCGAGCCAATACGCGCGATGCGATGCGGGCGACCGTGGACAGCCTGTGGGCGCTCGCAATTGCGATCGAGGACGGCAACATCACCGATGTCGAGAAGGCGCTGCGTGCTGCGCAGGATGCGCTCAAGGAGGCGCTGGAGCGCGGCGCCAGCGACGAAGAGATCAAGAAGCTGACCGACAATCTGCGCGCGGCACTGGACAATTTTATGCGCCAGTTGGCCGAGCAGTTGCGTAACAATCCGCAGCAACTGGCCCGGCCGCTCGATCCCAATACCAAGGTGATGCGCCAGCAGGACCTCAAGAACATGATCGATCGTATGGAGCGGTTGTCGCGCTCCGGCGACAAGGATGCCGCGCGGGCGCTGCTCGATCAGATGCAGCAGATGCTGGAAAACCTGCAGATGGCGCAGCCCGGGCAGGGCGACGGCGACATGGAGCAGGCGCTGAACGAACTCGGCGACATGATCCGCAAGCAGCAGCAACTGCGCGACAAGACGTTCAAGCAGGGGCAGGAATCCCGGCGCGATCGCAGCCGCGGCGAGCAGGGCGATCAGAGTCAGATGGACGGGCTACGCCAGGACCAGCAGGCGCTGCGTGACCGGCTCAGCAAATTGCTCGACGACATGAAGAAGAACGGCATGATGCCGGGCCGGCGCGGCGAAAAGGGTCAGCCGGGTCAAGGTCAGCAGGGCCAACAAGGTCAGGGACAGGATGGCCAGGACGGCGGCGACTCGCTTGGCGATGCCGACTCCGCGATGGGCGATGCCGGCAGCCAGCTTGGGCAGGGCAATGCCGACGGCGCGGTGGATTCGCAGGGCCGCGCACTCGAAGCCTTGCGCAAGGGCGCGCAGAATCTGGCGCAATCGATGCAGCCGGGCGAAGGGCAGGACACCGGACCGGGTAATCGGATGGGCCGTCAGCAGAACAGCGGCAACACCACCGATCCGCTCGGGCGGCCGCTCAACGGCCGCGAATGGAGCGACGATCTCACCGTGAAGATTCCCGGCGAGATTGACGTGCAGCGCGTGCGCCGAATTCTGGAAGAATTGCGCCGCCGTCTCGCCGACCCGCAGCGGCCGCAGATCGAACTCGATTACATCGAGCGTTTGCTCAAGGATTATTGAGTTTTAGGCTTCCTGCTGTTCCACCGTCTGCCCGGGCTTGTCCCGGGCATCCCGAGATCACCGGGACATAGGCGAGCAAGCGCCGCCGTCCTTCAGGCGGCTATGCCCGGTGATGACATCTGAACTGTTCCCGGTCCTGTTCCGAATTTTCCGATACCGCGCTTGACAGCTTTGCCCGGCGCTAGTATTTAACCAAAAGGTTATTTAACCGAATGGTTATCTTGGAGCTTCGATGGACCCGCTCAGCATCAAATTTGCCGCGCTTGCCGATCCCACCCGCCGCGCCATCCTGGCGCGGCTGGTGCTCGGCGAGACGTCGGTGACGGAACTGGCGGAGCCGTTCGCCATGAGCATGCCCGCGGTGTCGAAGCATCTGAAAGTGCTGGAGCATGCCGGTCTGGTGACGCGCGGTCGCGCGGCGCAGTGGCGTCCGTGCAGGATTGAGCCGGCGGCGCTCAAGGAAGTTGACGACTGGCTCGAGAATTATCGCCGCTTCTGGGAGGCGGGACTGGATCGCCTTGAGGCGTATCTCGGCGAGTTGCAGGCGAAAGAGAAACTGGAAGCCTCTTCAAAGCGCCGCAAGACGGCAAAGCGGAAATCGCCGCAGCGAGCGCCGCTAAAGAAATAGAGGGACCGCTTCCCGGCGACGTTCGGACACATCAGCACCAACCGAAGTAAGGAGTTTATCCATGGCCGACCAACCAGTTCAGATTCCGCCGCTCGTTCCGCATCTCGTGGTCGATGGCGCCGTTGATGCGTTGACATTCTATAGCAAGGCATTCGGCGCGACCGAAACCATGCGGATGCCGGCGGAAGACGGCAAGCGTTTGATGCATGCGCAGATGATCGTGAATGGCGCGGCGGTGTATTTGATGGACTACTTCCCCGAGTACTGCCACCACGGCGACGGCAAGACGGAATCTCCCGGCAAGCTCGGCGGCTCGACGTTCCTCATCCATCTCGAAGTGCCGAACTGCGACGAGGCCTACAAGCGCGCGATCGCCGCCGGCGCAACATCGATTCTCGAGCCTTGGGATGCATTCTGGGGCGCGCGTTACGCGCAGGTGCGCGATCCGTTCGGTCATGGCTGGAGTCTCGCGCATCCGCAGCCGGCACCGGCAGCCTGATCGCAGCACACATCAAAAGCAAACATCTTTCGGAGTAAAGAGATGGCCTCGACTCAATCTGCCGCGGTGGCAGAAACTTTCAGCAAGGAATTCGTCATCGAGCGTGTGTTCGATGCTCCGCGCGATCTGGTCTGGGAGGTCTTTACCCGGAGAGACCATCTGATGAAATGGTGGGGCCCGAAGGGGTTCAAGATGATCGCCGGCAATCTTGACCTCAAGCCCGGCGGCACATTCCACTACGGTATGCAGGCGCCGGACGGCAGCGAGATGTGGGGCAAGTGGATGTTCCGCGAGATTGTGAAGCCCGAGCGGCTGGTCTTTGTCAGCTCGTTTTCTGACAAGGACGGCGACCTGACCCGTCATCCCATGGCGCCGACATGGCCGATCGAAATGCTGGGCACCGCGACCTTCATCGATCAGGGCGGCAAGACGCTGCTGGTCAATCGCGTGGTCGCGCTCAACGCGTCGAACGAAGAGCGCACGACGTTCGAAGGCGGCTTCGCCAGCATGACGCAGGGCTACGGCGGAACATGGGATCAGCTCGCCGCGTATCTCGCGACACTGCAGGCCTGACATCTGGAGCAAGCATCATGAACGAACTTGTTCCGATTTCGACGACCGCGCTGTGGACCGGACGCATCCTCAGCGGTCTGGTTATCCTGTTCCTGCTGTTCGACGGCGCCATCAAGCTGATCCCGCTCGATATCGTCATCGAGACGTCGCGTCAGCTCGGAATTCCGACGAATCTCGCGGTTACCCTTGGCGTGCTGACGCTTGTCGGCACGCTGCTCTATGCGTATCCGCGGACCTCGGTGCTCGGCGCGATCCTGCTGACGGGTTACCTCGGCGGCGCGATCTACGTGCACGTCCGCGCGGGCAGCCCGCTGTTCAGCCACACGCTGTTCGGCGTCTATCTGGGCATCCTGCTCTGGGGCGGGCTTTATCTGCGCGACGAGCGGCTGCGTTTGATTTTCCCCTGGCGTCGCTGACGCCTGAACTCAACATCTGAGACGGAGAGTAACATGACCACCCTGATGTATATTGCCATCATCCTCGCGGCTGTGATCGCGATCGTTCTGATCCTCGCCGCGCTACGGCCGAACACTTTCCGCATCGAGCGTTCGATCGATATCAATGCGCCCGCGGACAAGATCTTCCCGCTGATCAACGATTACAAGAATTGGGGATCGTGGTCGCCCTACGAGCATGTCGATCCCGCCATGCAGCGGACCTTCAGCGGCGCGCCGAGCGGCAAGGGTTCGGTGTACGAGTGGAGCGGCAACAAGAATATCGGCCACGGCCGCATGGAGATCCTCGATGCGACGCCGTCGTCTAAGATCGTCATCAAGCTGGATTTCTTCAGCCCGTTCGAGGCCCACAACATCGCCGAGTTCACCATGCGGCCGCTGGGCAGCACGACGACTGTCACTTGGGCTATGCATGGTCCGGCGCCCTACATGGCGAAGATCATGCACATGGTCTTCAAGATGGATCGCATGGTCGGCGGCCAGTTTCAGCAGGGCCTGACCAGCATGAAGGCCGTCGCGGAGAAGTGACGGAGCGATGCGGTGTCCACGCTATCGATCAAACAACCTTGCGCCCGGACCCCGCTCTCGCGCCTTGTCCTGCGGATTGCGAAGCGGGCAGGTCTTGAGCGACAGGCATCCGCATCCGATGCAACCGCTCAACTGATCGCGCAGGCGGGTCAGCGTGGCGATCCGACCCTCGAGGTCGGCGCGCCACGCCGCCGACAGTCTGGCCCAGTCCTTGACTGTCGGGACGCGCCCGTCGGGCAGCGACGCCAGCGCATTGCGGATTGTCGCCAGCGGCAATCCGGTACTCTGCGCCACCTTGATGACGGCGACACGGCGCAACACCGCTCGCGGATAGCGGCGCTGGTTGCCGCGATTGCGCGAACTCGAAATCAATCCCTTCGATTCGTAGAAGTGAAGAGTGGAGACCGGAACCCCGCAGCGCTCGGATACTTCGCCGACGCTCAAATCCCGTGCAATTCCGGCAGGTTTGTTTTGCTTCATCATCGCTTGACCTCAACTATGGTTGAGGTTTTAGGCTGCCCTCATCGTCTCAGCAAGCATCGCATTGCGATGTTCATGCGTGTGACTGACCGCCAATCAGAGATGAAATCATGCCAGCAGCGAAGTATCAGGACCGGGTTCAATCACAGGACAGCCCGCCGCGGCCGTTCGTGCTCATCAACAGTTTCACGCCCAAGCCGGGAAAAATCGACGAACTCGCGAGCCTGCTGGAAGCGGGGCGCGATCGTTTCGCGGACCGGGTTCCCGGTTTCCACGGCGGCCGGGTCTATCGCGACGTCGATGGAAATTCGGCTCTGCTCATCAGCGTGTTTGAAACCGAAGACCACTACGAAGACTGGATCTCGACCGCGATGTTTGCCGAATATCAGAGGCAGATCGTGGATATTACCGACGGCATGGGACAGTCCCGGATCGAGGCCGGCCGCCCGCAGCGAACAGACAGCCGGAGATCGATGCACATGGGAGATGCGGCCGCATAAGCGTCTTGTCGTCGGAAGCAGTCGAGATGACTTGTTCTTAGCCGTTGCGGCCTTCGCCGCGCAGCGTCGGCAGGCCGATACCGGTGGCTTCAAATCCACCGTCGACGGAGAGCATCTGGCCGGTGATGTAGCTGGCGCGGTCGCTGCACAGGAAGAAGATCGCTTCGGCGAGTTCTTCCTCGAGGCCATAGCGGTTGAGCGGAATGGTGTCGTGATAATCGGCGCGGATCGCGTGCGTATGAACCGCCTTGGCCATCGCGGTATCGACCGGGCCCGGCGCGACAGCGTTGACGCGGATGCCGAGCGTCGCGAGTTCGACGGCAAACTGTTTGGTCAGATGGGCGAGGCCAGCCTTGCTCGTGCCATAAGCGGTGCGCAGCGTCGAGGCGCGAAGCGCCGAGATCGAGGTGATGTTCACGATCGCGCCGCCGCCGTTCTCGCGCATCAGCGGGGCTGCCGCCTGGGTGCAGAGAAACGGACCGGTCAGGTTGACCGCCAGCACACGATCCCAGTCGGCTTGCGTTGTTTCGAGCAGCGGCTTAAAGATCGCGATACCGGCATTGTTGACCAGCGCGTCGAGTCGCCCGAAGTGCTGAACCGCCTGCCTGAAGGCGGCGCCGACCGCGTCAGCGTCCGAGACGTCGCAATGGACCGCCAGGGTCGCGTCAGGTGCGGCGAGTGTCTCGAAGGTCTGCGCGAGCAAGTCCTTCTCGATGTCGAGCAGCACGACACGCCAGCCGTCGGCCAGGAACCGCTTTGCCGCGGCCAGTCCGATGCCCCGCGCCGCGCCTGTCACCAGCGCGACCTTCTTCTGTCCCTTGGCCATGTCCCGTCCCGTTTTTTGTTCGATGCCGTCAGCACTCCTCATGGCATTGACCATTTTTCGCGGCTCGTCACAACAGCCGCCCGCGCCGGTCGCGCGAATTGACCGCCTAACCACTCACACAATTGCCAGGAATCTCAAGGATACGTCACGCTATGTCTTCCAGCTCTACGTCATCAAGCTTTGCCAAAAACGCGATTGTGCTTGGTCTTTTGTCCGCGATCGGGCCGTTCGCCATTGATATGTATTTGCCCGCGCTGCCGGCGATCGCGGCGGACCTGCAGGCATCCACCGCGGCCACGCAAATGACGCTGATGGCGTTTTTCATGGCGTTCGGTGTGTGCCAGATTGTTTACGGCCCGGTTTCGGACATGGTGGGCCGCAAGCCGCCGCTCTATTTCGGCATCGTGATCTTCGCGCTCGGCAGCATCGGCTGCGGTCTGGCGCCGTCCATTGCGTGGCTGATCTTCTTCCGCTTCGTGCAGGGCCTCGGCGCGGCCGCCGTGATGGTGATTCCGCGTGCGGTGATCCGCGATCTTCATACCGGCGTCGATGCGACGCGGCTGATGTCGCTGGTCATGCTGGTCTTCAGTGTCTCGCCGATTCTGGCGCCGCTGGTCGGCAGCGGCCTGATCGTGCCATTCGGCTGGCGCTCGGTGTTTGCCGCGGTCACCGCTGCTTCAATCCTCTCGTTCCTGCTGGTCGCATTCGTGCTGCCCGAAACGCGGCCGCCCGAAGAACGCGTGGAGGTCAGCGTCCGCAGCGTGCTTGACGGCTTCGGCGAGTTGTTCCGCGACTGGCGCTTCCTTGGACTGACGTTCATCGGCGGCTTCGGCATGGCGAGCTTCTTTGCCTTCCTCGCGAGTTCATCCTTCATCTATATGGGACACTTCGGTCTGACACCGACGCAGTATGGGCTGACGTTCTCGGTGAACGCCATCGGCTTCATCGGCGCTTCGCAGTTCAGCGGCTATCTTGCCGGGCGGTTCGGGATCGCGCGCGTGGTTTCGGTGGCGGTGAGCTGCTTCACGGCGGCGGCACTCGCCTTGCTTGCGGTGACCGCAGCCGGTGTTGACAGCCTCGCAGTGCTGGTTGTGATGCTGTTCATCGCCAACGCATGGTTGGGACTTGTGATTCCCTCAACCATGGTACTTTCGCTGGAAGATCATGGGCCGATTGCGGGTATGGCGTCGGCACTTGGCGGAACGCTGCAGATGATCACAGGCGCCGTGATGATCGTCGTCGCCAGTGCTTTCTTCGATGGTACGGCGCTGCCGATGGTCGCTACCATCGCGGTCTGCGCGGTTGCGGCGTTCATCCTGACGCGGCTGACGTTGCGATCCGGAAAGGCCGTGCCACAACTTGCGGAATGATCTAGTCCGGGTCGCGCGACGCCAGAGCATCTGCGACCGCGGTACGGATGTCCGCCACCGCGAAGGGCTTGGTGATGACGTCGTGCACGATTGCTTCCAGTCCGGACGCGCGTTCGCGCTGATCGGCGAAGCCGGTCATCATGAGGACCGTCAGCCGCGGGAAGTCGCGCGCGACGGCGAGCGCCAGCGCGATGCCGTCCATCACCGGCATCTTGATGTCGGTGAGCAGAAGATCGAATGCACCGTTGTCGCGGTTCAGAATCTCCAGCGCCTCGGCGCCGTCTTCCGCGGTCACGATCTCATGGCCATCCATGGCGATCGCCCGTGCGACGAGCAGGCGCATCGACTCTTCGTCATCGGCGATCAGGACGCGCGACATTCAGGTTCCTCCGGACGCAATGTCCCGCTTGTGGAAGAACCTCACGGCAATTTCGCGGCCTTCCGCCGGTGGTGAGGCCAGCCGCGTCTTGAACCAGGCTTTCTCGCCGGGGTTGAGCGCCGGCTGCTCCAGCACGGCATTCCAGGCGTAGATGTCCGCACCCTTGGCGTCCCGCACGATGAACCGTAGCCGGGGAATTTCGACAGTCTTGCGCGTGACATCGACGATCGCGCCTTCAATCAGGAGCACCGGCTTGTTGTTGACCGTCTCGGTGCTGATCTTGAGATCCTCAAAGGCGAGGCCGCGCAGGTTTACGCCCATGCCGGTCATCCTGAAGAACGCTGCGGTCTGCGGCATCGCCCGAACCACGTCGGCGCGCCAAACGATCAGGCTGAACGCCATCGCGCCGAGCGCCACGCAGACGGTCGGCAGCGTCAAAACGCTAGGCAGCGCCTTGGCCCAGTTCGCCGATTTCAGGAACGGCGCGACAGAGGCGCCAAGTTTCTTGAACCGGGACGATTTGACCGGAGCGGCTTCGGTCATCGCCTCTTGCCGGGCAAGGGCGGTCCAGTTCCCGTCGGCTTCGGCGGCTGGTTGAGCGGCTTCCGGCTCGGGCCATCCGGCGGAAATCGACGGGCTGTCGACGTGCGGCGCATTGTCCTCGCGCCAATCGCCTGCGGCGTCGTCTCGCGGTCCAAAATCGTCTTGTGGCCCGGAGTCTTCCATGTCGTTCCGGGACATGGCTGTGGTGGATGCCAGTTCCTGCGGCACCGCCAGCCAGACTTCCTGACACCGGACGCACCGGACCCGGCGTCCGGCTTCGCTGAAATTGGCCGGATCGACCGCGTAGGATGTCGTACAGTGGGGACAAACGATATGCATGGACGAATCGCCAGAGAGGGAATGCGAATGCCTGAATCGGACCACTAGATGCTATCCGGCGTCCGTTAACGAATCGGAAACCATAACGGCCGCAAAAGCGTTTATGGCGTCCGCCCCGGCGGTTGCCGGCTATGGGGGTGTCCGGGGACACCCCGAACAGCGTCTCCATCGGTCATGTCGAACGGAGCTGAGATTGGTCCGGTTCGAAAATGTCGGTTTGCGTTACGGGCTCGGCCCGGAGGTCCTGCGCGACCTGACTTTCCAGATTCCCGCCCGCTCGTTCCAGTTTCTCACCGGGCCTTCCGGCGCGGGCAAGACTTCGCTGCTGCGCATGCTGTTCCTGTCGCTGCGGCCGACGCGAGGTCTGGTCAATCTGTTCGGCAAGGATGTGTCGCTGCTCGACAAGGACGCGCGTGCCGAGTTGCGTTCGCGCATCGGGATCGTGCTGCAGGACTTCCGGCTGCTCGACCACATGACAACCTATGAAAACGTCGCGCTGCCTTTCCGCGTGATGGGGCGCAGCGAATCCAGCTATCGCAAGGAGGTCATCGACCTTCTCAACTGGGTCGGGCTTGGCAAGCGGATGGACGCGCTGCCGCCGATCCTGTCGGGCGGTGAGAAGCAGCGCGCCGCGATTGCGCGTGCGGTGATCGCCCGCCCGCAACTGCTGCTGGCCGACGAGCCGACCGGCAACGTCGATCCGTCGCTGGCGCGGCGGCTGCTCAGCCTTTTCATTCAATTGAACAAATCCGGCACCGCCGTCATCATCGCGACCCACGACATCGCGCTGATGGATCAATACGAGGCGCGGCGCATGGTGCTCCATGAATCGCGGCTGCACATCTATGATTGATGACCGAAAAATCATGATGGATCTGGGCGACAACACGTCGCAAGTCGCGGCGAATGCGCGAAATCTGTCGCCGATCGTTCCGCGCGGATCGATTGCCGGGCGCGCGCTGATCGCGGTCGTGGCTATCATGACGTATCTCGCATCGATGACGACCGGCGCGGTGCTGCTGGTGCGGTCGTCGGCGGCCCAATGGCAATCCGATGTGGCGAGCGAGCTGACGATCCAGCTGCGGCCCTCACCGGGACGCGACATCGAGCGTGACGTTCGCAGTGTTACCGAGGCGGCGCGAGCACAACCCGGTATTCTGGAAGTGCGGCCCTTCACCAAGGATGAATCGGCCAGGTTGCTCGAGCCGTGGCTGGGCACCGGATTGTCACTGAACGATCTGCCCGTTCCGCGCGTCATCGTGGTGCGCATCGCGCCCGGATCGGCTCCGGATCTGGCGGCGCTGCGCCGGAGCGTCGCCCAGGCGGCGCCGTCCGCGACCATCGACGATCATCGCGCCTGGATCGAGCGCATGCGCTCAATGACCGGCGCGATTGTTCTGGCGGGCACCGGCATTCTCATTCTGGTGATCGTGGCGACCGTGATTTCGGTGTCATTTGCCACACGCGGCGCGATGGCGGCCAACCGGCCGATCGTCGAGGTGTTGCACTTCGTCGGCGCGCAGGACCGCTACATCGCCAACCGCTTTCTACGCCACTTTCTGCGGCTTGGTCTGGAGGGCGGTCTGATCGGCGGGCTGGCCGCGATGCTGACCTTTGGTTTCTCGGAATCGGTCGCAAGCTGGTTCTCCGGCACGCCCGTTGGCGACCAGTTCGCCGCGCTGCTCGGCACGTTCGCACTGCCGGCGTCGGGCTATCTCGTGCTCGCCGCCCAGACCTTCATGATTGCCGCTGTGACCGCGTGGGCGTCGCGGCGGACGCTTTTTGCAACTCTCGAAGAAATCGATTGAGATTTCGGCGGGGAAGCATCGGCTAGAGTGAAAACGACGCGTCAAAACATGGTGTTGGTGACGTTTCAGGCCACAGCCGTGCCGGATTTTGCGATAAGGTGATACAGGAACGCGCGATATCACATCGATGCGCCCGAGCGAGTTGAGATTGTCCGAGACCACACACCGCCACGATGTCACGCCGACGCACGGGCGCTTGCGCCATCGTGTGGCGATGCTGACGGCCGCCGGCATCCTTCTGTTTGTCGGGTTGGGCTTTGTGGATTTCCTGTCGCGGGTGCCTCCGTCCGAGGAAAAGCCGTCGCGCAATGCCGACGGCATCGTGGTCCTCACCGGCGGATCGTCGCGTGTTTCGGATGCGCTCGAATTGCTGTCGATGGGATATGGACGCCGGCTGCTGATTTCCGGCGTGCATCCGACCAACGGTTACAGCGACATTCAGCGCTCGCTGCCCGACAGCCAGCGCCTCCTGGCCTGCTGCGTCGATCTGGACCGCTCCGCCGTCAACACCCGAAGCAATGCGACGGAGACGCGGCGCTGGGCGATGGAGCGCGGCTTCCATTCCCTGATCGTGGTGACATCGAACTATCATATGCCGCGCGCGATCGTTGAACTGTCGCACTCCATGCCCGATATCGAGCTTGTTCCGTTCGCTGTGGTCGGCGAAAAGTGGCGCGAAGAACCGTGGTGGACAAGTGGCGCAGCATTGCGGCTCCTGCTATCGGAGTACGCCAAATATCTTTTTGCGCAGACGCGGGTCGCCTTTGGCGGCGTAGGGCAGGGCGGTATGCCGGAAATCGGCACACAGGCCCCATCGCCCTCAAAACCAGCCACCGTGTCCGCCAATTAGTAACTAGTGGTCCGGTTCTGACATTCGCATCCCACCTCAGCGGCACTCTTGCGAATGTCAGAACCAAAGGACGACCAGCAATTATAATTTTCTAGTGTCCTTTCGAATCCGACGTTCGCTTTGGAGGGGCTGCAAAATGAGGCGAACGTCGGATTCGGGACACTAGGCGAGTTCATCGATGGTTTCGGTATTTCTGCGTTCGCTGCTCTACAATATTGTTTTCTATCTGAACCTGGCGTTCTGGGTGCTGCTCGGACTCCCGACCTATGCGATGCCGCGCTGGGGCATCGTCTGGATTGCGACCAACTGGGGGAAGACGAGCATCTGGTGGATGCGGATCATCTGCAACACCAAGGTCGAATATCGCGGGCTCGAAAAAATTCCGAAAGGTCCGCTGATTGCCGCCGCGAAACATCAGTCGACCTGGGAAACCTTCGCGCTGCTGCAATTTTTCGACGAGCCGCTTTACATCCTGAAGCGCGAGTTGCTCTGGCTTCCGTTGTTCGGCTGGTATCTCAGCAAGGCCGGCATGATCGGCGTCAATCGCAAAGCCGGCGGACGCACATTGATCGACATCACCAAGCGCGCGGCCCGCGAAATCCAGCGCGGCCGTCAGCTCCTGATTTTTCCCGAGGGGACGCGCCGCGCTGTCGATGCCCCGCCCGACTACAAGAGCGGCGTCAGCCTGATCTATGGCGAGGCCGGCGTGCCGTGCATTCCGGTGGCGCTGAATTCCGGATTGTTCTGGCCGCGCCGGACCTTCATGCGTTACCCCGGAACTCTCGTCATCGAATTTCTGGATCCGATCCCGCCGGGCCTCAAGCGTCAGGAGTTCACCGCGCGCATGCAGGCCGTCATCGAAGAGGCGACCGACCGGCTGGTAAAGGCGGGACGCGAGGAGCAGGTGAGATTGATCGGCTTCTCCGCGCCGGTCGCTACGTCCATCAGGTCCTGAGCGCAAGCGATCAGGTGTGGCGGTGCAGTGCGGCTTCGCCATGCAGCAGTGCTGCGAGACGATGCAGCGGCGCGTCGCGCACACCCTGCGCCTCGAGCGCGGTCACCGTCGCGATGACGTACTCGTCGTTCGGCCCGTAAGCGCCGTGACCCTGGCGCACCAGTCGTAACTGTTCGTCCATCGTCAGCCGGCCCGCATATTGATCGTGGCTGCGGTCGGCGACATAGGCAAGCGCGCTGACGCGCTGGCGGGCGTCGCCCTGAAGCCAGACCGAACGCATCACCTCGCGATAGACGCCCGTCACCTGCTCGCGCTCGCGCAGATAGGCGACTGTTGTTTTTCGTTCGGTGGCCGCTACCCGGAACGCGACGCCCTGACAGGCTCCGCCGCGATCGAGCCCCAGAACCAGTCCGGGTTTCTCCGGCGTGCCGCGATGGACCATCGAATAGATGCAGAGCGAGCGATGTTCGCCGATCAGCCGCGCTGGCTTCTGTTCGAGAAACGCGAAGCCCGGCTTCCAGATCAGCGATCCGTAGCCGAACACCCACAGGTCCCCCTCGGGAAACTCCGGTTCTGAAAGGATTTTTGCGGCCATGATTGCGTTACCTGATAGATGACGCCTACCAGTCTGCTTCCGTACGTGCAACCGAAGGACGTCCAACCTTCTGGACTTCAAGGGGATTTACGCGAACAGTGCATCTTTCAATTGCCCGATTCAGGTGATCTAGCTCCTGCCATGCCGACATCTCCTATCGCACCTCGCCGCCGTCTCTGGCCCGTTTTTGTAATGCCGGTTCTGGTCCTCACCGCAGCAGCGGCGTGGAGCGGATTCTGGTTCTATGCGGCGTCCCATGTTGACGAGAAATTCGAGGAATGGCGCACCCGCGAGGCGAAATCCGGCCGCGCCTATGAATGTGCCAGCCGCTCTGTCGCGGGCTTCCCGTTCCGCATGGAGGTCCGCTGCGAAAGCCCGGTGGTGACGCTGACGTCGCAAACTGCCGACCAGAGCCAGCTCACCGCGCGGCTGAAGGATATTCTGGTCGTCGCGCAGGTCTACGATCCGACCAAAATCATCGCCGAATTCACCGGACCTGCCACCGTCAGCGGCCGAGGGGAGGCGCCGTCCTTCGTCGCCGGCTGGACCACGGGCCGCGCAAGCGCTTCCGGTCTGCCCACGCCGCAGCGTGTGTCGCTGGTGTTCGACGATCCGGCGCTCGATCGTATGAACGGCTCAGCCCAGACGCCACTGTTGCGTGCAAAGCATCTCGAACTGCACACGCGTCTGCTGGAAGGCTCGCTGTCCAACTATCCGGTGGTGGAAACCGCGTTTCAGGTGACGGCGGGAAGCTTGCAGGGACTGCATCCCATTCTCGCCGAACCGTTCGATGCGGATATCCGCGCGCTGTTGCGCGGACTGAAGGACTTTGCGCCGAAACCCTGGCCGGAACGTTTTCGTGAAATTCAGGCAGCCGGTGGCCGCCTCGACTTCACCCAGTCGCGCGTGCAGCAGGGCGAGACCATCGCGGTTGCCGCGGGTTCGCTCGCCCTCACGCCGACCGGTTATCTCGACGGCGAACTGACGATGACGGTTGCAGGGCTTGAGCGGGTGGTATCGCAACTCGGTATCGACAAGCTGTTGATGGACGGCGTGCCGCAATCGTCCGTCGATCGGATCGCCCCCGGCATCAGCGCGCAGGACGTCAACAAGGTGATCGGTGCACTCGACCGGATGATTCCGGGACTGGGCAACGTCGCGCGGAAAAACGCCAATGCCGGCGTGGTCGCGGGCATTAACATGCTCGGTCAGGCCTCGACGCTGGAGGGCAAGCCGGCGCGGGCATTTCCGCTGAAATTCACCGAAGGCGTGATTTCCATCGGGCCGTTGCGGATCGCGCAGACAGCGCCGCTGTTTTGAGCAGCGGGCCAGATTGCTTTGATCGTCATTGCCGGGCTTGACCGGCAATCCATCTTCTCAAGAAGATTTTTAAGATGGATGCGCGGGTCAAGCCCGCGCATGACACTCCGAGCTTTCTAGCCCGCTATGACTTCCCGTCCGGCTTCGGCAGGTTCGCGTGCTTGCGGCCGAAATCCGGATCGGCGGTTTCCTGACCGAGATTGACGATGCCGCGGCGGATCGCACGGGTCCGCGTGAAGTGATCGAACAGCGCCTCGCCATCGCCACGGCGGATCGCACGGGTGAGCTTCGAAAGATCTTCCTGAAACGCGCCGAGCATTTCCAGCACGGCGTCCTTGTTGGCGAGAAACACGTCGCGCCACATGGTCGGATCGGATGCCGCGATGCGCGTGAAATCGCGGAAACCGCCGGCGGAGAATTTCAGCACTTCCGCCTGCGTCACGTCTTCCAGTTCGTCGGCGGTGCCGACGATGGTGTAGGCGATCAGATGCGGCAGGTGGCTGGTCACGGCAAGCACCAGA
>Ga0233439_10003360_pt1 | contig 16727 bp, 8 predicted proteins | sample SI_123_September_6_FD_182713 | JGI IMG/M metagenome (GOLD analysis project Ga0233439, IMG submission 182713) | Seawater microbial communities from Saanich Inlet, British Columbia, Canada - SI_123_September2016_100_MG | ecosystem: Environmental > Aquatic > Marine > Inlet | place: Canada: British... | reverse complement strand
CAGCTGCTCTACTGGAGACCTAAACTGGATTTCCAACTCTTCCACCGATCACGACACAGATGGTTGCCAGGATTCCAATGAGGATACTGACGATGATAATGATTCGGTTCTAGATTCATTCGACCTCTGCTCCACTGGCGAACTAGATTGGGCCTCAAACTCTTCTAATGACCACGATACAGATGGCTGTCAGGATTCCAATGAGGATACTGACGATGATAACGATTCCATCACAGATTCATTCGACCTCTGCTCCACTGGCGACCTATCATGGATTTCGAACTCTTCCACTGACCATGATTCAGATGGTTGTCAGGATAGCAGCTCTGAAGATCTTGATGATGATAATGACTCCATAGCAGACTCATCAGACGACTGCCAAACGGGGGACTTGGGATGGACATCAAGCATCATTACGGATTATGATTCGGATGGTTGTCAGGATTCCAATGAGGATACTGACGATGATAACGACTCCATCAGAGACTCATACGACCTCTGTCCTACTGGGGAACTAGGTTGGGTCTCCAATTCAACCAACGATCACGATACGGATGGTTGTCATGATAGCAGTTCTGAAGATCTTGACGATGATAACGACGGCATAACCGACCTATCTGACAGCTGCCCCGCTGGTGACTTGGGATGGACATCAAGTCCCATCACAGATTATGACTCAGATGGTTGTAGAGATAATGACATTGAAGACCCTGATGACGATAATGATTCTATCTCAGACTCATCCGACCTATGTTCTACTGGTAATCTGAACTGGATATCCAACTCTTCTAATGATCATGATTCTGATGGATGTCAGGATAGCAGTTCTGAGGATCTTGACGATGATAATGATGGCATGAACGACCTATCTGACAGCTGCCCTATTGGTGATTTAAACTGGATATCCAACTCTTCTACTGATTATGATTCAGATGGTTGTCAGGATAACAGTTCTGAGGATACTGATGATGATAATGATTCGGTTCTAGACTCATTCGATAGCTGCCCAAAGGGAAACTTGGGGTGGACATCAAGTTCCAGCACTGACTACGATTCAGATGGTTGTCGGGATATTAGTTCTGAAGATAGAGATGACGATAACGACTCTATTCTAGACTCTTCAGATTATTGCTACAGAGGTGACTTAAACTGGGTTTCAAACGGAACTACAGATTATGATTCAGATGGTTGCCAAGATTCAAAAGAAGATTGGGACGATGATAATGATCAAATTTCAGATTCGTCAGATTCTTGCTATAGAGGAGATTTGAACTGGGTTTCAAATGGAATAACTGATTATGATTCAGATGGTTGTCAGGATATTAGTTCTGAAGACAGAGATGATGACAATGATGGTTTTTGGGATATTAATGACGATTGTCAGCTTCAGTTTGGAAACTCTACTATGAATGCTTATGGCTGTCCTGATACTGATGGAGATGGTTGGACAGAATTTGAGGGAGGGCAAAATGAAGGATGGTTGATTGATAAATTCCCAGACGACTATACACAGTGGTCTGATGCGGATTCAGATGGATACGGAGATAACATGGAGGGAACAACTCCTGATGAATGTCCAGATATTTATGGCACATCATCAAACGATAGAATCGGATGTTTAGATTCCGACGAAGATGGTTGGTCGGACTTATTTGATGCATTTTCTTCAGATTCCACAGAGTGGTTTGATACAGATAGTGATGGCATAGGAAATAACAAAGACAATGATGATGACAATGATGGTGTTTTTGACAATAATGACCTATTCCCATTAGATAATGAAGAGTGGGATGATAATGATCTTGACGGCATAGGTGACAATCAGGACCATGATGATGATAATGATAATTGGTCAGATGTAGCAGAACTCTCCTGTAATACCAATAAATTTTTGAAAGACGATATTCCAATTGATACTGATTCAGACTACATCTGTGATATTGTTGATAATGATGATGATGGCGACGGTTATCTTGAAGGATTGTTGGGTAATTATATAACAGATTATTGTCCGTTAATTGCTGGAAATTCGACAATGGAATATATTGGTTGTCCTGACCGAGACGGTGATGGTTTAGCAGATTTTGCTGATAAATTTCCTAATGACTCAACAAGAACTTGGGATAGAGATAATGATGGTTTATCGATTGAAGACGAAGGGAAATATTTCGAATTAATTGCATATGACAACCTTGAAAACTACCTAATATCAATATTCTTTTTAATTATAGTAATGATATCCGGATGCTATTGGTTAGTTTCAAGAACAAAAAATATAAGATGAATCAATATAGTTTAATATTGAATAGAGATTCAAATTACCTTCGATTCTATACAGTTAAGTTTAGAGTTGATAATTTTTTCAGAATTTCTTCAACTGGACCATTCATGATTTCCTCTAATTGAGTTAATAGTCTATCAATTTCATTTTGGGGGGTTTCGATTTCTAATTCCATTACTTTATTCATAATTATCATATTTTCTCCCATTTTTATAGCATTTATTTCTCCTACCCAATCTGGGGTCTCAGAAAGTATTGAGCCACTGAAAATTGCATCGATAACCTCTTTGATCATTTTATCTTTGAGTCCGTGAATTGGTGCATGGATTAAATCAGGCAATTTATTTCGAATTTGTTCCACATCGTTTAATCGTTTGGTACTTAAATCAAGTTGTTGATTATGTTTATCATCGACTAATTCAGGCCTAGCTGCAGCTATTTTTTTTAAGCCTGTTAGATTAAAGTCGTATTCCTTTATCCACTTTTCCATTTTAACATTGAGCTCATCTATCTTCTCCTTAAAACTAAAATACCTACTCAATGAAGTTCGAAGATGAGTTCTCGATTCGGGAGCGATAGCTGTCAACAACTCTTTCTTAACTTGCGGAACATTCTCCAAAGACCATTTGAATAGTTCTTCATAATCAATCTGTTCAGTACCCTGATGAACTTCATTCATAAGACGTTTAAACTGAATTTTTGTTGTGATTTCTGCTTCAAAATCACTATTATAGAGTCCACCAGATAATGATTGACGCAGTATTTCTTTTAATTGAGGTCTCCTTTCCATTATATATTCAGCATTAAGTGTGTCTTCTGGGCACCAAACAAGGAAGATTTGGTTCGGATCAACACTATGCGGTTTCGTTGCACCAGTTGCAACCACTAGATCTCCCCAAAGTCCGATAATTTTTTTTTCATTTTTCATTTGAACACCAATTTTATTTTTTAAGATTAATAATATAATCTGATTTTTCAATTATTTTTTCTCTTGCAGACCTAAAGAAATAACATTGAAATTGCCAGAAAGCGATTACTAAGAAACTAACTAATAATAGGTTATTTAGTAATGGAATTGAATATCCATTGAAATTGGCATATGACAAAGCTTGCTCTAGATCGAGAGTAAAGCCATGATTCAAGTGGAATGTATAGAGTAAAAATATACAAATAATAATAAAAATTATTAGGATTACAGGCCTAATTTTTTTAGACAAAATATTGTCGCTATTCCTTCCTTGAATTTGATGTTGAAGAATAACTGCAAATCCAAAAATAGATAATGGGAATAGATTAAAATATGTTTCAAAAGATTCATATTCATTTATCAGGATCACAATGTTAGTCAGAGAAGATAGAGTAATGACAAATAATATTAACGAAAAACCATAACGAATTTTATATTGATGAAATCTTATTCGTTGTAATACTGATGGGTCAGTGCATAATTTTGCCCATTCCTGCCTCTTCTTCGAAGCAGATAAATCGTTAGTAAGAGGATTACCCATAGCTTTAGGATTTGACCATTCAGGTAATGAAATGCGCCTCATTATATTCTCATCCAACAAATATATTCTCAAAACAGAATCATCCAATGCCTCTAAATATTGACTAGGAGATAAGGATGTAATCCAATCATATCCATCACTAGGCATCTGGATAGAATAAATTCTTTTTCTTACTTTTAATTTATTTAGTAAAGGTCGCATCCATTTTTCATCTAAGATTAGATCTCGTTTGGTAAATGGAATGAGTGTTTGAATCTTCCAAGATTTATCCACTGGTAATTTTTTATCTATATACAGTAAAATTCTTTCCTGAATTGAAGTTGGAGACGTATAAATTTCATTAATTTCATATAATATCTTATTATAATTCGATTCAATTTTTGTCATTATCATCCAATCAAATTCATATTGATTTTTGTCTCTAAGCATGTCGGGAACGTAATACATGATACCTATTAAGTCTGAAGAGATAACAGAATTAGATATTATTTTTTCTAATAATAATCGCTTCGAATTATTTTCGACATGAATATTCGATCCTTCAATAACCTCTATGATTTTCCAAAAATTATCGATGTTAGGGTTTTTTCTCCATAAAAATATTTCATCAAAATTTTCATTTGTTAAATCTTGATGCGAGGAATCAATACCCCCCCATATTTGTTCTAATATTTCTTGCGAACCATATCGTGTTAATATTTTGGCCATTTTAATTTTTGATTCAGCCGGATAGTCCTCCATAAAATCAAAGCATGATTTGAAGAAGGTAAATTTATCACTATTGATTTTATCTGTAATTACTGACAATTCGGTTGTAGTAAAGGGGAATAGGACTTCATTATACTTGACTTTAGGTTGGTTCATCCATCTACTTAGTAATTTATTATCATTAATGACTAAATCTAATGCCCCATTCCTATCTCCTAGAATTATTCTCAATTCAGTTTCAACACTAGAATTTATTTCTGTTTCCGCTCCATTATCTTTCAAAAATAATTTAATTAATTGTTCTTTATCTATTTCAAAAACCTGAGAGATTACTTCTAGCATGAGAAAATTATCCAGAGCAGGTTTTGGTTCTGGATGATTCATAACTAGTTTGAAAAGACTCGATTCTTGCATCATATTACTCTGAGAGACAGTCTCACTTTCATCTTCAATAAGCCAACTAGAAACGTCAGGGAAAATAATTTGCAGTAAGTTAACGGGAACACCTGATGAGACTCCGATTGATGATTTGATTTCTTTATTTAAGAAGAGCCATGAAGATAATCCTATACCTGAACTCTTTGAAGATGGAATTTTAATATGATCTTCATTAATAGAATTTGAAATATCTTGTGACGATGGAAACGTCATACCCCCCATTATTTTAGTACACTGTTCTGCTAAATAGTCACCATTCTTACAGATTTGTGAATGCATAAGTGTTGCCTTTCGACCTCCACTTTGTTTTTTTTCAGAATATATAAAAATATAATCACCACAAAATGGTGCGAAAATATAAGATAAATTTTCCATTTGCTCTACGCTTTTCCAATGTTTCTGAAGCTCTCCACCTTGAAAAAATATCTTTTGCCAACTTTTAACGTATTTTTCTTTTGGTAGATTTGAAGCTCCATATCCTTCGGACGGATTATGTGTGAGTGAATGTTCTGTAATTTCTTCAGGGGATATCATTTGGGTATTTTCACCAATCAAACCAATCCAATTTACGGCCATCAAAAATCACTCTCATGAATCGTCATATGACAAATTAGAACCTAATATAACATCGATAAATGGTTCAATGACATTTACTGGAATCATTGGATAGGGCGCTAAAAATTCACCCTTTTTCTTCTTATTATTCTCATCTAGATCTGGGACGAGCCCTCCAAAAGTACATGTGAATCCGACTCCAACGTCCATACCAGAATATTTTAGTTCATCAAGTGCATTATTAGTCGCATCATTAATGATAAGCTCTGATTTTTCTGTATTATTCATATCATTCCAATGTTCCAAGCCATATTCATCATTTCTTTTGAATAACTTGTCTGCTTTATTCAAAATAATCTGAAGTCTTTCGAGTTTACTATCACCTTTTTTGTTGATTAAACGCATTAAGCGTATAAATTGTTCAACGCCCTTTGAGTCACCTTTATCCAGCAGATCATCGGTATCAACAATAAGAAATGAATGTGAACTATGTAAAAATAATTTTCTAGCATCTTCAACATGCTCAGCATTGGCTAGGGAAAATTCTCGTCCTAAATCATCAACTTCGCTTTGATTAATAGGTTTCATAGTTGATTGTGATGATAGTTGTGGATTAGAATTGAGAAAATCACGAGTAATTTGGACTGCTGCAGAGAAACTTTCGCCGTTAATGTCCCAAGTCTCAATATCAAGTTCAATTTCACAAATTTCCCTTTCCTTTAGTGAATTCCGTGCCCTACCCAGTAGGAATGATGGACGTATTATTTCTACATCAGCATGAAAAATCATGGTCATTTTAATTTTACCAGGATCTGCTGTAGGCTCTGGTAATGCTCTATTTTCAGGATCTACTAAATGATTTTTTAAATCATTTAATTGTTTTTCTGATTGCCCGAATGATTGTATACTAAATGGGAATGGAGTGTTTTTATCAGGAATAGGGAAATCTAGATTCTTTATCCAATCCTTACAAGACTGTTTTGAGATACGTTGATCAAGCATCTCTTCAACTGTTTTGCAACCTCCACTCTCTGCAAGTGTTAGTAAGTTCTTTCCATTAACTCCGCCTTTCCCGTAGTCACTAAGAATCTTATGATCTTCGATAACAATATACTTTGACCACCATATCTTTCTTAACTCCCTAGTTTGCAAAAGTGTCCATAATGCAGCTGTAAAAGATGTTTTACCCGTTTCGGTAGCACCCAATATTGAGAAATTTAATTTAATCTTTTTATTCTTAATATCAACTTTTTTTGTATCTCTTGCAATAATTCCGTGAACCTTTAACTTCGGTCCTCCTACTCTCGTATTATGTTCATGAGAGAATATTGTATATGAGAAAAGTAGTGGAATCAATACTATTGCCATTCTATTTGATTGGAATGAAAAATATATCACACAACCTATTAGTGTTATGAAAATGATCAAATTAGGGATCACTAATTTGGAGTCTGGAGTATCAACATCTTTAGACTTCAACTTAATTACTTTAGAAGGTATAATCATCCATGTAATGACATTAAGCATTAGTGGAGCAATTAGATATGTAAAAATAATTGTAAAATCACGGTTTTCTAAGGAATTACCTTGTTGAAGAAGAATTATAAATCCTAAAATTGATGGTGTAATTACAGAGAGAACTATCATTGAGAGGCTAGAATTAGCACTTCGACCATAAATCATCGCAGAAGAAGCAATAATTATTGCGCTGAAATTAATTAATGTTAAGTCTACGGTCAAGGTTAAATCATATATATTTTCAATGAATATTATTGGTAATACAACTGAAATCAAAGAAATTAGAGATGCAATCGTCCAGGGAGATCTGATTAATTTATTATTAAATTTAGTTACATTTTTCATAGAAGAAATTAGAAATAAGTTGGATGAAATTTGAAAGAATAGAGCGATTTTCATAAAAGGATGGAAAGTATTTGAATCGTTGAACAATAACGAGAAGTTATCTGAACTCATTGTTGGAATGAAATCTACTGCAATGATCATTATCGAAGTAATAATTGAAATTACGAGTAAAAATGACCATAAACCCCAGGTCCATTCAAATTCTTTCCTGTGTTTAAAAGAAGGCAATGTCAATATTTCTAGCCAAATCAATGATAAAAAATGGAATCCAACTGTGAATGAGAGCAATAAAATACCGAGTACGGAATATATATTTGAGATGAACAGTGCGAAAATAATGCCAACTGAAATCAGGACAGCCATAATTGGAGGAATCCTTCCCGAGGTACTTGGAATTGATACCCGCTCTGCTTTATCTTGTCTGTCAGAAGATTTTTTTACTCTTCTAAATCTTCTGCCTAAAATAGAGGCATCGCTTATTTTAGTATTTCGCGGTGGTAATGGAGTAACGGTTGTATTGAATGGTAATGAAATATTTTTTCCCTTGCCCAGTATCGATTCAATGGCTTTAGCATTTTCATATCCGCCTGCTTTCGTAACGAAAGCGGCTTTAGTTCCTGTCTCATCTTTCCAAGCGTTATATGCTTCTTCGATTTCAAATGTTATATCCGGACGAGAATTAATGCTCATTTGAGTAGGCCTCAGGGTGTGAGAAAGTGCGCATCATTATTACCCTTGCGCGTATTGTTCCTAGCGAGAAGATATTATTAGGCAATAAAATCATTCTAAAAGAAGATTGACATTACCTATGTAGGATATGATTATTAGGCAGATTCCTTAAGCAAATAATAATCAGTTGGACTTGGAGGCTGTGAAATTGAGCGATTACGTAGAACAATTCCAATCAACTATTAACGAAAAAAATGTGCGAGCAAAGTTTCCAGAGATGACCACAAATGAAAATCCAATTTGGGTTGGTTCTCCAAGTTTTTTGTCGATGGCTAGCTATTATATTCTTTCATTCTTTTTATTTGGTGTACATCTTCTTTTCTATTGGGCGGCAACGGAGAAATCTATTGGTAGCGAAAATCAATCAGAGATTATTCTAGGATCTTTCAAATGGTTAATCGACGTCACTGATGTATTTGGTTTTATAATTCTCATATTCATTATTGCTAAAATAAATCACTATTTTAATTTCTCAACATCTAGTAGATGGACTACAACTTGGCTTCTTCTAAATGGACTAGTCCCTCTTTTTTTGGTATCCTCAGATTTTATTTTAGGATATCTTGATATTTCTTTGGGTAGATATGAAATTCCAAATTGGAACGAATCATATTACTTGTTACTGGGATTGATTTCGAGCGGATTAATGATTGCAATGACATTGCTATATCAAAGGGCGTTTATCTATGCAATTACTGATCGACGTGTCCATATTTCAAAGAAATTCCTCTATTTAGATACCAGTGCTCATGGCGTTATCCTTGAAAATATAGAAAATCTCAAAGTTTCACCATCATTAATCGGAAAAATCTTTGATTTTGGAAATGTCCATCTGATAACTGCGTCAGGAATTGGTTTGCGAGACGATATTACAGACTTAGGAGCAGGTATTGCATCGAGTAGTTTATCTGAAGAAGAGAAAGGCTTATTCAAGTCATTATTTGGTTGGGTCACAATACAAAGACAACGAAAAACGGTGGACCAAAAACCCGAAGATTGTCTTTTCGGTATAAGAAAACCTTTGAAAATTTATCGACTAATTAATGAATTGACAGATAATAAAGAAAAAGAATCGTTATCGCAAAAAGATATTGAATCATAGAAAATAAGAAATAGATCATTAAATCTACTCATTATATCTTTTATGAATTATATTAGCAATGAATGTCAGGCCAATTATTAGAATGACATAAACAACTGACAGAAACATAGGAAGATTAGTTTCGTGAATATTATCAAGTATAGAACCTTCATCCTCAACTGCAAGACCATCTCCATCATCATCTAAAGTTCTTGTAGGGTCTGATGGGAAAACATCTTCATAATTTAAAACTCCATCATTATCATAATCGTCATAGGCGTCTCCCCATATTTCAGGATCTTGTGAATCGGGATCTTCTGCGTCATTCACACTATCATTATCATCGTCAACATCAGCATTATTTCCAATACCATCTCCATCAGTATCAAGCCACTCATTAGCATCTAATGGAGCCCAATCACTTACATCCAAATGACCGTCACCGTCATCATCTGAGTCTAGAATGTCGCATTCTCCATCAGAATCTGTATCAAGAGGTATAAACCAACTTATTAATGGATCAGTTTCACAATTTGATTCTTGCATATCTGACCAGCCATCTCCATCATCATCAATATCTTGATTATTACCTATCCCATCATTATCTGTATCTAGCCATTCACTTGAATCAAGAGTCGCCCAATCATCAGCATCAGGGATTCCATCGTTATCATCGTCAGTATCTGCGTTGTTACCAATACCATCGTTGTCAGTATCAAACCACTCATTATTATCTAATGGAAATGCGTCGGATATATCTGAAATACCATCATTATCATCATCTATATCCCCATTGTCGCCGAGCCCATCACCATCATTATCTGACCACTCAGAAGAATCTAAAGGAAAATCATCAACATCATTTCCCACCCCGTCACCATCAATATCATCATCATCACCATTATCTTCTTCAGAATCACTGATGCCATCACAATCTGAATCATTTAGACATGTGTTGCTTGGAATTATTGTAACTTCTTTGATATACAGATTAAATTGGGGTTCGTCACTTGGATTCACAAATATCTCTATTGTGAAACCTGAATGTTGTGAATTACTATATGACTGTAATTGTGAAGATACATCCCTCATATCTGTTGTGATAGGGGATGAGGGTAGAGGCACCGCGTGTTCTGTTCCATCAGTACAACTACTACTGCCAATCGAATAGTAAGTTTGAACCGGCTGGTTGCCTAATGGATTCAAAATAACAGTGCCATCCGCAGGATTGGAGTGCCCATTTACTGCTAAAATAGATACCCAAGCGCAATTCTGTTCAGAAGGCATTGATCTCGAGTATTCTATCTCAATGTCAAAGTAAGAGGGTTTTATTATACTACCATTTACAACTTTGTAGTTATATTGTAAATTAATAGCTAAGTCGCAACTTGGAGATGATGATGGCTGACTCATTTGAAATGTGGCAGAACTACCTATATTCCCATCGGCCGACTGGGCTGAATCATGTACTTGACAGGAACTGGTGGAGCCAAGCCCCCCCCAATGTGATACAGCAGTTAATTCTGGGCTATTGTCCTGGGAAGAACTCAAAGCAAGATTATTACTTTCAATAATATATTCCTTTGGCAAAGTTAAGTTTGAGTATAGTACAACAACTAAAATCAATGAAATAGTAACTGTAACTATTCTCTCCTTCCCAGCTGTAGACATGGACAGTCGGCGATGTGATTGCAAATTAACCCTCCTAGGGCACTTGTCAGCTTGAGAATATCTCCTTACACAACTAGGTTGACTAAGGTTCAAGTCCCTCAGCGTCCACCATTAAGAGTCAATCTTCTTTATTCGGTTTTTCAATTTTCCAACGGTGCTCATGTATTCTAATTACTACGTTTTTAGAATTTTCAAAAGTTGGCTTCGACTTATCGATTGACCCATAATCAGATACTCGATAATTCTCGATAAGCATATCCTTCCATCCAGCGCTATCTGTAAAAACCGAGAGTTTTCCTTCAATTGATTTATGTTTTTTCTTCTCGATTAGTAAAAGTGATGCTTTTTTCCAATCTTCAATAATTTTAGCAAACTTATTGCAATCATTATTATCTAGACAAATACCAATTTCATGTGAAGAGGTCATACTAATGTTGTCAAAATTAGCTGACATTACAATTCCTCGAGCAGAATTATATCCAGAATCAATTAGAATAGATTTTGCGTGAATTAATGGTAGCCCGTATACTAAGCAACCAATCTCCTTGAACTCTTGAAGATAATTAGTTTGTTTCGGCCCTCTATGATTACGACCTATTATGGAGATATCTAAGCCTTGTTTTAACTTCTTTTTTATTGCGCTTGAAATTTCATTATTACCCCAACCATATGATGTGAGCGTGATTGAATGTTTAGCAGAGTCAATCATTGAGAGACTCTCTTCTAAAATCGTAGACTCAGTACCGCTTGGATGGGAACATCTAACTCCATTATTGGGTTTATACTCGGGGAATCTACTTTTATTATCTACTCCATCGAGTGTCCCCTGACGAAGCATTTCCTTCTCACTATCTTCCCAAAACTGATATTGAAAAAGTTTCCATACCTGCTTACATTCTTCCTTATTCAACTCAACACCTATCTCGGGGTTTTCAATCAACGCTTTTGTAGTAAAATTACAGGTCGTCATTAATCCCTTTTTCTTATCGACAATTATATACTTGGCATGAAAATGTCCAGATGAACGTAGGTAAATATTACCCACTAATTTAGTTAGCATCTTTTTATGAAGTTCACGAATCTCATCATCTCTACCCCAGTCTTCACCCTCACTAGTTTTGAGTTTGACTTCTGCAGATGTGAGAAAATATATTCTAACACCTCTTTTGGAGGCTTTAATTAATGAGTCTTCTATTTGACTGTCGGCAAGTAAGAAACTACAAGCACAAATCTGATTATTAGCCGAATCAATTAATTGGATAATTCTTTTTTTAAGTTTACCGGAACTCCCTGAAGTCATTATACGCCCTACATCTGTTTCTTTCCAAGGTACTCTCTTATCAGGATAAATAAATGCAAAATTGAATTTAGCCTGATTCTTCACTGTATGATTTTTCTCAATCATCAATAATCACCTCCAATATCTATGATGGCTTGACATTGGCGCAGTTGAATGATTTCTTTCGCTGAAATTAATTGTTCCGACATTGATAAACTTAATTTATCCACCCTCAAAGAAATATCCGGTAGAGATGATAAATTATATGACTTGAGACCATATCGTTGTGAAATTTCATTCCAAACAACCTCTGCAATATCGGGCCAAGGGTGTTCTGAAAGGTTATTCCAAAATTCCCATTCGGCCCATTCTCTAGCATCTGAACCAGTTTTTGGTTTTAATGGGATATTCTTCAGTTTAACTGATTTAAATTTCCCTAAATCCTCCAGAATAGGATTATCAACAATTATTTCTTTCAGATGATCTCTTCGTTCCGAAATAGATGCATTTGCAAATGATATTTCTAGAACCCTTTCATCATAATTCCAATCTGATTCGAAATCACTCTGGTTAACTAGATGTGTGAATAACTCAAGATGACTGGGGGCTTCAAAAGGGATTAATCTGTCAATTTGACTTCCTTTACCATTACCAATTTTACCTTGAATTCTAGCATTTGCATCATTACCAATATCTGCTGTGATAACCAAATCTAAACTTACATCTGAATCTGAAAGTCGACCATTAGGTTTAATTTCCTCAATTCTGATATCATTACTTCCCGTATGATGTGAACGAAGTAATTCGACCTTCAAATCCTTGATTTTTAAAATATTATTCGGTATTTTTTTGACCTTTTTTTGTTGCTTACCATGTTTGAATTTGTCGTCATGCCGTTCTAAATGTAGTATCTTAGACGGAAAAATTGGGTCCTCTGTAATCCAAATTTTCCAAGCCGACTCTTCAGGAATAAAAATTTTCTCATCAATTAGTGTGTCTTTACCTTTATCGGTCATTACATAGGTATCATTTCGTTTTTGTTCAAGAAGCCCCAGACCAGCTGCCATATGCAACAACCTAGAACCCATCATACTTGGGCGCCCAGGTAGTAAACCTACTTTTTTATCAACGACTCTATTAGCAGACAGAATATCATACTGATTAGCCATCTGCAGGAGCGAGATAATCTCTGTTCTTTCCTCTGGGAATGAAATTGTAGCAATGACATCATACACCTTGATACGAACATTTCTAGACATTTCGATCTTCACTATCTCAACTCCTTCGCCTATGTTTCTCACGAATATCTGTTACAAATGCTTCTTTCGGGAGATTTTGGATGATCTCATAAATATATCTAGCCTTCTTCTTTATGTATTTGTTATTAAAAAAACGCTTTTTACCTACGTGAATCATTTGATATCTCGCTCTTGTAGTTGCAACATTTAACCTATTTGGACTATCTAAGAACCCTACAGATTTTGTTCTGACGTAAGATAGGATAACAATATCTGCCTCATGACCTTGGAATCGATCGACAGTACATAAATCAATTGAGAGTGGCCCAAACTTGTATGGTGAACGATTGTTTTTTGTTAATTGCTTAAGTCTTTTACGTATTTCTCTCTCCTGCCCTCTGTAAAATGTCAGAACTGCAACAGACCAATTTTCTCCATCTGGATGTTTATAGTTAGACAGTAATTCATGTAAATGTTTTACTCGAGCAATTACTGCATCAACCTCTCGAGAATTAGATTTTGAACGCCCCTTTTCGTCACCATCGGGGACATCAATCCAAATAACTCTGCGATCTTCCGGGAATTGGCTACGCATTTTTTCAATATTTTCAGAATCAAGAAGTAATTTACCGCCATAAATTGATTCTCTCGGAGACTTTGATATAGATGGATGCATTCTATGTTGGTATTCTAATGCTATGTGTCTTGAATTGAGTGCTTTTTTAGGGAGACCATGAGTAAGGGCGTTCTTAGTTTTAGTTTTTAATTTACGACCTCTTCCGAATCCAAACTGCAATGATTCCAGCACTGATGGAAAACCGATTCTGAATACGTTCAACAAGTCGATAGATGCATCAACTTCCTTCTTACTAATGTGTTTTGATGGCATCAATGGTGCGAGATTTCTAACTAATTCGTTTTTGTCACTTACTAAATCTGAATCAAATAACTTTCTTTCATATTCTTTTTTCATTCGCCAAGTAATTGCCCCCTTCCAGGATTCATCCTTTAATATAGAAAAATTCGAATTTGATTTGGCTGCTTCAGAACGAGCATTAAGAACGTCTAGAATCTCTTCATTCAAATGGATACAATTAATTGGAAGATCTCTTTCATGATTAGAAATTTCTAGTTTTGTTCCAACAACCACTCCTGAACTGGAAAGACTTAATCTATCGATTTCTGATTCGCGATTATATTTAGACAAATCATATACTAATTCCCCGGATTTATCGCCGTGAACTAACTTTGATGTATTAATCGCTTGCAGTATAACTCTATTCCGATCTTCGTCATCATTAATTTGTATGATCACACTTGCTCTCTGAGCATTTCTTATTCCATCATGAATTTGGAAACATCGTTCTCTCCATAATGACTTCGAACCAATCTTATCATCTACTGTCCGATCAAAAGATGCTTCAACATTAATCTCAATTTCTCTATCATCAATATATGGAGAAAGTTGTCTACAATCGCCAACAATAATCCATTTTTTAGTATACAAAGCTGGAACAATGAATTCTGAAAATGTTGTTTTGCTAGCTTCGTCGAGAATTAGCATATCAAATATAGGATCTACTGGTCGGCCATCATCCTTGATTCGTTTAATTTCAGGATGTTGTAATATTCCTATAGTAGTTCCACAAATAACTTGAGCGCTATTTAGTATCAATCTTCTAATCAAGGTCTCGGCTTCGTCACGAGATCTATCTAATGTATTTTTTAGTGTTATTTGCCAATCAGTAAGTTCTTTTCTTGTATCTAATACTTTCTTTAATTCACGTATTTCAGTATTAACAAAATTCTCCAATGTATACTTTGCGGCTTCACTACTCACCGTATTCTCTTGACCTATTCGTACCAAGAGTATCTCATCTCTAGATAGATTTTTTTCATCTTTCAATCGTTCGATTACATTATCAACTGCAACATGAGTACTAGCACTCAGTAAGACTCTTTCACCACGCCCAATCGCTTGAGAAATAATTTCTGATATTACTGCAGTTTTACCTGAGCCAGGCGGGCCCTCAAGAATTGCAAAGTCAGGAGTAGTTAATGCGATTTGAACAAAATCTCTTTGAGAATCTACACCACTAAATCCATCTTTCAAGAATTTAAATTCTTTGAGGTTAACATCCTTAGGATTAAATTCGGGCCATTCAGTAGATTCAAGATCTTCAAAAAGACGAATTAGGGGGCGATGGGGTTCAAGTGGACTATTCTTCAACCGGCGAATTGATGAAAGTTGTCTTTCAATAACGTATGAATTAGCCTTGATTGCAAGAATAGTTGCATTATTTGGTATTCGATTTACATGTAAACATTTATTTTTGAAGTCTTGGTGTTTAATTCTTGATATTCTGGATTTCCACATTGCCTTAATTAGTCGATTTCTTGTACTGTCTGATTCTGAAATAATATTTACCTGCCTATTATCATCATCAAAAAATAGCCTTAGATTCTGATGCGCTTCGTCCGAATCATCCAATGCCTCGAGAACTATACGATAATGAGGAAGTTTGAATGAATCTCCAATAGAATCAGTAGGAATATGTTTGACTAATAAGTCGTAAACGGTAGGACCTTGATTATCTTGATTATAGTAAGTTAGTTGAATATTTTTGAAATCACAGAGACTATCTAGAATAATTACTAATTCTGGCACATAAATATGTAAGATATCAAGTTTCACAAGTTCTTTGTCTTCATTTACAAATCTCAATTCATATGACCCCTCCTGTGAAAGAATATTCCTTATTTCTTCTTGAGAACCTAAAATTGGAGAAAGAGAATGGTACTCTCCCTCTAATTCCCATCTGGCTAAAGGAATATTCGATTCGATTTGCTTCTTAGCGCGCTTTAGATATTCCTCAAAATCAACTAAATTTGATCTTGTATCATAGCCCATTTTACCAAACTTTCGAGTTTGAGAAAGATTTGCGAAGAATAATTCAGACATTAGACAATCACCCGCACACATATGCTATCTACTAACGAGAGATAAAATATCCGATGATGAAAAAAATAATAGTTAGAAAAATTATTATTATAATAAATCATTAACAACCCTCTTTTTTCATAATTGGTAGCTTAAATCTATCTGATTTCCATTGGTAAATTCCTCCACGACTTTGAAATCTATCTTCAAGAAAACTATTTTCTTTCCAAGCGGTTTTTACTCCGACATCAAGTATAGAAAGACCGTATGAATGACCTCCATTTACATTTGAATAAAAACGACCAAGGGCATCGAGCATAGCATAAGACCCACGCATCAGATCATTACTTTCTGGTACAAACTGAATTCCTTTCTCAGCAACCCATGAATGCCTATCGACCCAGGTTTCAAATTCTCCGTCATCAAGTAATAATT
>Ga0233439_10003356_pt1 | contig 16743 bp, 17 predicted proteins | sample SI_123_September_6_FD_182713 | JGI IMG/M metagenome (GOLD analysis project Ga0233439, IMG submission 182713) | Seawater microbial communities from Saanich Inlet, British Columbia, Canada - SI_123_September2016_100_MG | ecosystem: Environmental > Aquatic > Marine > Inlet | place: Canada: British... | reverse complement strand
CACTATGCTCGAGGAAGGTAAGCAAGCTTCAACTACCGCTACCGATAATCGCAATGGCTTCAACCTCAACCAATAAGGAAGGAAGGACTAGTGAGGGAGTAGAGTAGGAAGCACTAGCTGGCACACCGGCTGGAAAAGCTTCATTGCGCGCTCTACTAAACTCGCCGTATTGAGACATATCAGTCAGGAATGTATTGATCTTGATTACATCATCCATCGTTGCTCCAGCAACAGCTAGCAGACTCTCAATATTTTTGAACACCTGACTAGATTGGGTGTAAACGTCCTCACCAATCACATTGCCCTCACTGTCTAGGGCCACTAAGCCAGATGTATAGATAGTGTCCCCAACTTTTACACCAGCACCTATATTATATTTCTTTGTCCAAGCCCATCCTGGATCTAAACGTTCTTGTTTCTGCATATGACTCCTTGTTGCTGAATAATCTATTCGTATAAGACATAACACCAAAAATAGTTTACATCTCTTAATTATTCAAAATACAGATATTAAGCAAATTTATTTGGGTCAAACAAAGGTCATTATTGACAAGGTGGGATTAATAATGTTGAACAATCACGCACATAGATCGAAAAGCTATTTCTGAATACGTGAAGATGCTGAAGGAAAGTGTCTCAGCAAGCCTTCCGAAACAACTTTAATGATTAGAGTCCGACGATACTGTATATAGAGGAGAGGAGTTCAGGTTTCCAGAAACTAACCAAGCTCAATAACCACACCGTGCTACCAGTCAGAACGCTCCAAACCAAGATTCTCTTCCAACGACGAAAATCAGCAGGTGCCATGTAGACCTCTCATGGTGAGGGTGAACGAATACAAGCCTGATGTGGGAAATATCCACGCTGGTCAACATTTCCCGCAAATTGTCTCACTGACTGAATTTGTGAAGTGCATCAGTGATAGAAACTTTGTATCAGCTTAGCTTCTGTGTCAGAGCGTATTGCTGTAGTTTTTAAATTTATAATAGCTAATAATTATTATTAAATCAATAAATATAAATATACATACATTTAATTATTTTCATAAATTAGAAATTATTGTTACACTATAATCAAAGGTTGCATAAATTGATTTCTCAACACCTAACTACTGAATCAATCATTTACAGTAAATCAAAAAATCTTGTTCAAGAGTTTGCGAGTAGGGGGGTCGCCGTTCTTTGTCCAGAAAGTCTAGGGATCTCGTCTGAGATCCATCAACGTATTTACGAAAAAGAAAAGAAAGCAGTTCAGGATCAGCTACGAATTAGTCCTGAAGTGATTCCAGAGATTTTTGATATTTTGAACGCACCTGGATTGATCGACGCCTGTGATCGACTTGTCGGCAAAAACTGGGCGATTGTGCCGTTCAGTCATAATGCTCCCTTCATCAGCGGGGCTCGTGACCAGCACTGGCACAAAGACGATAATGCTCCTTACAATGCACGCAAACAGAGACATCACCAAGCGATCCAAATTGAGATGCTGTACTACCCACAAGATGTTTCAGTAGAGATGGGACCAACAGCAATTGTACCGTTCAGTCACTACTGGACCTTCAACCATGAGGAGAACCAAGACAACTTTGCAGGAGCTGACCACATTGACTTTGGCTACTTAATAGAGGGCTTGGAGAGCATACCCGTAAGTGGGCCTGACTCCAAATACACTTCGGAAGACATCATTCAGCGCAAAACTAAGCACGACCGAAGGATGATGGACGCCGTTTCAGGGCTAAACTGGCCACTGACCAGTGTTTTTGAAGTTGCCCCACTGAAGGCCGGGAGCATCCTTCTCTATTCTCACAACACTTTCCATCGGGGGAATCATCGAAGAGATGATTGGCGCCAATGGACAGAAAATCCTAGGTTTATGTGGAGATTCTGGATTTATCGCACAAACGAGCCTTCGGGGACGGACTCAACAGAAGTGGACTGGTGTCAGGAGGGTTTGGATCCCCTGACAGGATTTGATCTGACTGAGGTGAGTTCTGCAATCAAGAGTATCTGGCGTTACCACAAGCATTGGCTGGAAACTGGTAAACCACCATCGCCAAAAATCGACGATACGAACCAATCTAATGAATATCTGAAAAAAGAGGCCTCCCAACTCTTCGAGCAGATGCTGGAAAAAGGAGATGAAAAGGAACCCATCCGAATTGGTGCGGCTTACGAACTTGCAGCAATCAGGGACCAAATACTTGCCAAGGAACTACTCCGGAGAGCACTTTTGAATGAGCGTGAAAGTGTCAGAAGAGCCGGGACCTATGGACTTGTCGCCCTAGGTGCTGCCGCCGAAGATGTGTTTTTAGAGGCGATCAAATCACCAATCAAATGGTTGCGGAAGGCAGGTGCATACGGATTGGGTGAGGTGAGTACCCTGAACCAGGAAACCTTTGATGCTGTCAAGGAATGTTTGCTAGAGGACTCCTCAAAATACATACGCTCTGTTGCTGCGGGTTCCTTGGGGTGTCTCGGTAGACGTACGATTGCATTAGGGCAAGGACTAGGGTGGATACCAAAATGTATCGAGGTTCTCCTCCAAAGTCTTCGGCAGGAAGAGAATCGGCTCTCCATGGATCGGGCACAAAAGAGAAACATCAAGTTTGTACGACCAACGGATGAATGTGATGTCTGTGAGGGAATGGGTATTGATTTCGGAGTTGAGAGATTTGCACCTGTCCGCTCAGCAGTTCGTGAGAACGTTCTGTGGGCTCTAGTGATGCTCTGCTCTCATGGAGAGGAAGTACTCGGTGAAAATCTAGACTCTTTGCTAGAGGAACTTAAGAAAATCATCCGAGAAGACCAGAATGTGATCTCTATGGGTTTTGCAATGGATGCACTCAGCCGACTTGCCCACTTGAGATTTTGTGAAGAAGCTCCTTCCACCTCCATCATTGAATTAAGAACTGATCTAGAGACAATTCTCAATTCATCACCGATTCAGTGTTGGGAATCCTTGGTTCGATCAGGGTTGAAGCCAGCGTCTCCCGAAGTTATTCAGCATTGAAGAGGCCAGCTTCACAACTCCAAGAAACCAATCTTAGTTCACATCTTCCAGAATCTAACTCAGCATTTTGCAGTCTTCTAAATTAGACCAGAATGTGATTAAAATCGTACTGAAACTAAGCTTTGATTCAGTTTTTATAACAACCAATCAAAGGTGAGAACATGCCCTATCAATTCCCACTGGCAGTCTGTGCCGAAATGCTCTGGCAAGATAAGCCGATTGAGTGGCGTGTGAGCAAGTTGACGGAAATGGGATTTGCTGTGGGTTTATGGAATTGGCCAGCTCACGGTCTGGACAAGCTGGAGAAAACCAAGGCCAATTTTTCAATCATGAATGGCTACCTGCGAGGACGTCTTGCTGACAAAGAGGGAGCAGAAGAACTCCTGGCTACAGCAAAAGAGACCATTGTTATTGGGAAGCGACTCAACGTGGATCGACTGAACCTCCACGGAACCGGTTTGGGTGAGGGAGGGTAACCAATACAACCTTGTGAAACAGTAACTGGAGCGATGTGGCTGAAAGCTGTGGATACGCTGAATCGTGTCGCAGAACTAGCTGACAAAGAGGGAGTCGTCTTTGCTCTTGAGAATCTGAACCTGCCGGTGGACCACCCAGGAGTACCGTTCGCCTTGGCGGAAGACACCCTAGCTTTGGTTGCTGCGGTCAACCGCCCCAATTTGAAGCTCAATCTGGATTTGTATCATGTGCAGATTGGCGAAGGGAACCTGATTGAAATGTGCCGAAAATGCCTGCCCTACATTGGTGAAATTCAAGTTGCCGATGTACCAGGTCGGAAGGAGCCTGGAACTGGAGAAATCAATTACTCAAAGATTGCCGAAGCCCTCTATCAAATGGGCTACCGAGGACCTATTGCCATGGAAGCGTACGCATCTGGTGATCCCGAGGAGGCGATTGAAGCATTTCAAAAGGCATTCACAATTGCTGATGCTTGCTAATTCAAGAATATAAATACCGATACAGGGACATCATGACCGAATGGGTTCAAGTCTGTGCTGCTGATGATATTGAAGAAGAAGATGTGATTCGTTTTGATCACGGTGATCGAACGTTTGCGGTCTATCGTTCCCCAGATGATGAATACTACGCTACCGATGGTTTGTGTACACATGAAAAAATTCATCTGGTGGATGGTCTCGTGATGGACAATGTCATCGAATGCCCAAAGCACAACGGTAGATTTGACTACACCGATGGCAGCGCATTGGGAGCTCCTGTTTGCGTAAACCTACAGACTTATCCTGTGAAGGTAGAAGACGGCCTAGTATTTATCAGCTTGTAAGGCAAAGGTAGGTTGATGGAGTCCCTCACGATCATTGGTGCGGGGGAAGCGGGTACCCGAGCTGCACTTCATTTGCGAGAACGCGGCTGGGATGGTGAGATTGTTTTAATTGGCCAGGAACCCCACACGCCATACGAACGTCCTCCTCTTTCCAATGCTGTACTCACCGAAGGCATTTCACCTCCTTTATTGTCCTCTGCCGAGCAGCTGCAAAAACTGCAAATCCGATTTCTACAGGGTAGCCAGGTCGCTGAGATTGACCGTCAATCCCATCGGCTCAGACTTCAAAATGATGAGTCGCTTCCGTACGATAAATTATTGCTTGCCACAGGAGCAAGCGCGCGCAGACTGACCTGTTCTGGAAGTGAGCACGCTCTTGTTTTGCGTAATCTGGACGAGGCCCTTGCGTTTCGTTCATTGCTGGTTCCGGGCAAACACCTGATTCTGATTGGAGCTGGCTTCATCGGCTTGGAATTGGCAGCCAGTGCCCGAAAGTTAGACTGCAAAGTAACCGTTTTGGAGATGGCACCAAGAATCCTCGGACGTGCTGTACCGCCCGAGGTAGCTGAGACAATTGCATCTGAACAGAAGCGGCAGGGTGTAGAGATTCGATGTGATGTCCAATTGGATCAGATCAAGGCACTGAAAAGTGGCTACACCATTGAATTGAAGAATGGTGAGTCAATTTCAAGTGATTTGGTTGTAGCAGGTATTGGTGCTGTCCCAGAAGTTGCTTTGGCAGAAGCAGCGGGCTTGGATATCGAGAATGGAATCTCTGTCAATGTTTTCCTGCAGACCTCATATCCACATATTTACGCGGTAGGTGACTGTTGCTCCTTTCCTCATCCTTTATATGATCAGCAGCGCATGCGTCTGGGGATGTGGCGTTGTGCCCGAGATCAAGCAAAGTGTGCTATGCAGAATCTTTTGGGGGAAACTAAGAAATTCAGCGCTGTCCCATCGTTCTGGAGTGATCAGTTTGAACTCAGTTTGCAGGTGGCAGGACTTCCTTCTTTTGCAAAGATAGTCATTCCACGAACCAGGCCGGATGGAGTAACGATCTATTTCGGGTTGAATGATCAGGAACAGTTGGTTTCGGCAGCTGGAATAGGAGCTGGAAACAGTGTCGCCAAAGATATTCGTCTAGCCAAAATGTTGATTGCTGCCCAAAAAACGGTGACTCCAGCAGAACTCTCCGATCCCAATCTGAATCTCAAGAAACTCTTTAAGAGCTGATCCGCAAACTCCACCCATCTCCTTAACTCTGTAAATGACTCGGGTTGTTTTCCTCTCTCATAGGGGAGGCCCCTAACCTTGCAGGGCCAATCCTAATCATATTGAGTTGATTCAGCAACTGCGGCAGCTCTCGCAGGACTTGGAAGCACCTAAACAAATTCTGGTGATCAGCACCCACTGGGAGGCCTGTGTGATCCGGATTACGCATCACTCCAATCCCCCACTGCTTTACGACTACTACAGCTTTTCAGAGTAGTCCTATCATCTTGATTATCCAGTTTCCGGTTCACCAGCGCTGGCAGAAGCCGTCCGGCTGCAACTCAGAAAACAAGAAATCGCTGCGGAGTTGGAGCAAAGTTGCGGACTGGATCACGGGGTGTTTGCACCGTTGATGCTGATGTATCCCAACGCAGACATTTCCTGCATCCAGATTTCTCTGCATCAGAGTCTTCGCCCATTGGCTCATTTGCAACTCGGGCAGGCCCTGGCTGCTCTGGATCAGGAAGGTTTGCTGATTCTTGGCTCAGGATTTTCCTTTCACAACATGCAGGCTTTCTTCCGGCAGGGCGCAGGAATTCCAGATGTCAAGAATATGGCTTTTGAGACTTGGCTAAAGGAGACTCTGAGTCATCCTGACTTGTCGGCAACAGAACGTTGGGAGTCCCTGTTGAATTGGGAACGTGCTCCAAACGCAAGATACTGTCACCCTCGAGAGGAGCACCTGTTGCCGCTGCTTGGTTTGCTATGGTGTAGCTCAACGCCCTTGTGCACGAGTAGAAACCGTCACAGTATTGGGCAAGCAGGCTAGCTCCTTCATCTGGTGAACTCACATTCCTTCAGATTGATGGAGTTTCCTTCCAGTAAGTGAGCTACAGGGCATTGCACTCTGATCCCTGAAACGCTATTCTTGCGAAGAAATTCCCTTCTTCCTTTTCTTCTCCAATCAATCCTTATCAGATCTGAGACCATGGCGAGTGCAACTATCCCCCGAGATTACAGCCTCATCGGACCAGAAGCCCAAAAAGCTGAAGAGAAAGGGCTGGCCTCCGCAACTTGGTACGCCACACCGATTCCTCGCAAACGTATGAAGGAATTGATGCGTCGCTCAGATCAACCAGCGATTCGAGACACAGCCATCTGGTTAGGCCTGCTTATCCTGACAGGTGGATTTGGTGTGTATTTCTGGGGAACCTGGTGGTGTCTGCCATTCTTCTTTGTTTATGGGATTCTTTACGGCAGTGCCTCGGATTCCCGTTGGCATGAGTGCGGTCATGGTACCGCATTTTGCACACAGTGGATGAATCAAGCTGTGTATCAACTCGCCTGCTTCATGATTATGCGCAGTCCCACTGGATGGCGTTGGTCACACACACGTCATCACACAGACACAATCATCGTCGGTCGTGATCCTGAAATTGCTATCGGTCGCCCTGCTCGGCTGTTTCGACTATTCCTTAATTTCTTTGGACTGATCGATATTCCAATCTCTCTGGCAAAAACAGTCCTACATTCCTTCGGACAGATGACTGCCGAGGAGGCTGACTACATCCCAGAGATGGAACGACAAAAAGTTTACAATGTAGCCCGTGTCTGGATTATGGTCTATGGGCTGACTGCTGGGGCTAGTGTGATCTACCAGAGTTGGCTTCCATTGATGCTGATCGGCTTACCGCGTGTATATGGAACCTGGCTCCACATCGTCTTTGGTTTGACCCAGCATGCTGGTCTGGCTGAAGATGTCCTTGATCATCGCCATAACACGCGCACTGTTTACATGAACCCTATCTTTCGTTTTCTCTACTGGAATATGAATTATCACGTGGAACACCACATGTTCCCGATGGTGCCATACCATGCGCTCCCTGCTCTTCATGAAGAGATGAAAGCCGATACAGCCCCCGTTTATCGGAATATGGTTGAAGCTTATCGTGAGATCATTCCTGCCTTATGGAAGCAATCCAGTGATCCTGATTTTTTTGTCCCCAGGGCTGTCCCAAAACCAGACTCAATAACTGAACAATCAAGCCCGGTAGCAGCTGTCTGAAATAGACTTAAAAGGTTTTTAACATCATCACTGAGAGGTGATGTTTTAGATTTTTCCAACTTCAAAACTTACCATTTGGAAAATTGCTAATATTGTAATTTAAGAGTGAGCTTGATAGTAGATTTACACTCAGGTTTTTGACCATGATTTCAATCTTTAAAACAACTTCAAAAATCCGAAAACCTTTAGAGTTTATACTCATTGGAATCATTATTATTATTGCTTCCATTACTACTACACACGCACAATCCAATGAGTTGCTTCAATCAAGGATTCGACTCTTTGAAGCCTGGTTGAACACCCTAATGAGTGATCAAGCCTTACTAGGAGTTTCAGTCAACCTTGTTCAGAATCAAAAGAGTATTTATGCAAAGGGATTTGGAGTTTCCGACTTTAAAAAAAAATCTCCAGCTACTGATTCAACCAATTATCGAATTGCTTCAATCTCAAAGCTCTTTACTAGTATTGCTTTGATGCAGCTAGTAGAACGCAATAAAATTTTCTTAGACACTCCTGTAGTTAAAATCATTCCTGAGCTTAGAGCAATCAAAACGAATGGTCATTCTGTAGCAGACATCACTATCAAGTCCATCTTGACTCACACTACGGGTCTACCCACCAATCCCAATTTTCTCTTGGACAAAAGAGGTCAGAATCAAGCGTTGGCCCTTGATGAGTTTTTGAAGGGCTTGGCCCAACAATCTTTGTTGTTCCCCCCAAATCGAATCCACAAGTACTCCAACTTGGCAATGAACCTTGGTGGATTGATCGTAGAGCGCGTCTCCGGATTGTCTTATGAACAATATATCCAAGAAATTATCCTCACACCTTTACAACTGCAGTCCACTCGCTTTCCCAATGATTCGGAAAATACAAAGGTGATTGGCTACAGCCGAATTGTTGAAGACCAGCGATTGAATAATGAATTTCCCGAAATGGCGAGTATCTTAGGATTGCCATCTTCTGGACTCATTTCTAACGTCACAGATCTGGCCAAATTCATTAGTTGGCATTTCCGTACACTGAGTGCGGAGGACCAAACACTCCTCGCAAGAGCCACGTTGTCCGAGATGCAGAAGGTCCAGTGGGTACCATTGTCCATTGAACTTCACCCAAGGTTAAATACTGCGTTAGCTTTTCTTGCAAACACACTAGAACTTGGTGGAACAGGGCTTGGTTATTTTCGGGAAAAAGAGTTCGTTCTGCACAGTGGGGGTTTGATGGGATTTGCTGCAGAATTGGTGATGGATAATCAAAACAAACTGGGAGTCGTTGTCCTCTCCAATACGGTTGATGCACCTGTTTATTTCAGCCATCCTCAGAGCATCTCAAGAAATTTATATGAAATGGTCGGTAGAGTGTTGGCTGATCCTAAAACATTTGATAGGCCACTCTTGTATGCTGAGTACGAAAACTACTACTCAGATGATCATCACTGGCACTATTATGTTACAGAGATGGGAGAGAACCTAATCTTGCTGAATCTGCGAGAGGGAATGCCGCTAGCTAGGCCTGTTGTGCTTTCCAAGGTGGGAGTTGATCATTTTATTGATCCCAATCATGAAGGTATCTATGCAGGGGAGTTTTCCATCTATTTTCTACGGGATCAGAATGGTAAAGTCGACTCAATGGTCGTGAAGAACAACAAACTATATCCTAAAGATTAATTTTTTCTGCTACTTGTTTTTGTGCTCTATATTGGTTGTGATTGCTACTGTCACCATCTAATACATAAGCTTATGAACAAAAACACAAAAGCAACGGTCATCATCTTGTCCTCATTGGCAGCGCTTGTAGGGATTGGCATCGCCACGGGCTTCATCACATTCAATCCCATTGATAAATCTAAGCCTGCCTACGCAAAGGATCAGCAGTGTTTTGAAGAACTCAAAGCAAAACTGACTCCTGTGGAGATGATGGAGATCATGAAAAAGAAGACAATGACTCAATCTCACTGCGACTTTCTTTGATCAAGTCAGCATGAGAAGAAATACAGCTTCACTTACTGCTCAAGTTCCAGCCCGACTCCAAGCATATTCCATCTGCTGGGCAGTTCGCTCTGCTAACTCTTCCCCAGCGAATTTAGAGACTAACTCCAAGCTCAGATCTATCCCAGCGGATATACCTGCTGCAGTGAACAGTTTTCCTTGTTCAATCCAGCGAACACCCTCTCGAACCTGTAGATTCGGATAATTTCTCTGCAAATCCAAGATCTCTTCCCAGTGAGTCGTCACTTCCAAGCCATCCAGCAACCCCGCCTCAGCCAATAGGAACGCTCCTGTGCAGATCGAAACCACCACTTGTACTTTTTCAGCAGTCTCTGTGATCCAGTCAATCACTTCCCTCTTATGAACTTCTTCCAGATGAACGCCCCCGACCACAATCAGCAGATCCAAAGCAGGCACATTCTGGATGGAATAATGAGGCATCACCTTAAAGGCTCCACGAGCTTCAACCAAGTTTTCACTCACACCGATGAGCCAGATACTCCAACCCAATTTTGCGAGACGGTTGGCAACACTGAACACCTCAAAGGGTCCTGAAAAATCCAAGACCTCTGCCTGATCATAGATATAGATCCCAATGTTCATGGGTTCACAGAAGATAAAAGGATTATTTCAGCGCTGAGGCCAAAGCGAGGAATAGCCAGTAAGGGGGCTCGGATATAACCGGCTGTGCGTGGTGACGCAATCAGATTTATCAGAATCTCAGGTGTGACCAACTTTTAAATCGCTACCTGCCTTGTTCTCTCCACGAATCAGCCAAAGAGGTCTTTTCGCAAAATTGACCAGATAACCGGAGCCAGTGCCCGTATCAATCAAGTCTCGGTTGAACAGGCTGGTGGAGGGCATGTAGCGAATGGCCAGACCCGCCCGTCTTTTGCCCGAGCGATTTGGATGGGAGCCGTGCACCATGTGGACGTCATGCATGGAGAACTGTCCTGGCGCGAGTTCCAAGCTGACCGTATTTTCTGGATCAATCCGACCATCATTTACACGTTGATTGAGCACAAGATCCTCTCGGGATTCCTTTTGATGTGACAGCGATTGATGACGATGTGAGCCAGGGACGACTCGCATACAGCCGTTTTCTTCAGTCACATGATCCAACGCAACCCACACGGTACAAGTTGCCAAAGGGCGGATCGGCCAATAGGCCCCGTCCTGATGCATTGGCACTTCCATTCCATCTGAGCCGGGCTTGCAGAAGAGCTGACATCCCCACAGAATGATATTTTGGCCGATCAACTGTTCTACACAATCCACGATCAACGGATCTTTGGCCAACTCCATGAAGGCATCATCACCACGCACCCCCTCCTGGTTCAAGCCACTGATGTGCACACTGACCAACTTTTCCGGCCTCACCTCCGGATTAGCAACCAAGACACGGTCAACTGCATCCATTAACTCAGCAACTCGGGATTCAGACAGCTGATACTCTGGGATCAAATAACCATCTTCACGATATTGTCTGATTGCTTCTACAGAGAGTCGTGTGGTAGATGTCATTTCCATCATTACCTTGTCAGATTCAGATTCTTGAAAAGTGTTACTGGGCCACCCAGCCACCATCAACAGGAAGAGTGTGGCCCGTGATCATTGCTGCTGCGTCACTGGCCAGAAAATGGATAGCATCTGCCACTTCGTAGGTTTCAACCAGCCGCCCGAGTGGCGTTCGTGCCAGTAGTTTTTCTTCCATCCCATCTTCTTCCAGCAGACTTTGAGTCAGGGGGGTTCTGACGAAAGCAGGAGCCACCGCATTAACACGAATTCCCCGTGCTGCCCAATCCAGCGCTAGCGAGCGTGTCAGATTGACCACCCCTCCCTTGCTGGCTTGATAAGCAGGATTGGGATAGACCCCACCTCCGATCAAACCCATAATCGAAGCCACACTGACAATGCTCCCTTTGCCCTGCTCGAGAAGCGTTTTGGCAGCTTCTCTGGAGCAAAGAAAGGTCCCCGTTAGATTGATATTGAGCACTTCCTGCCAACGCTCCAGGGGCAACTTGGTCGCTTCCATCCGGGCCCCCGTTCCGGCTGAATTGACCAGAATTTCCAAAGAGCCCAACGTTGCTACTTTCCTGATAGCCTCAACAACGGAATCTTCCTTGGTCACATCCAGAAACATGGTTTCGATGGAAATGTCCTGATCATTAAGCTGAGACTGAGCTTCCTCCAATGCGGCTTCGTTTCGATCCCCGATCACTACCTGTGCCCCTGCTCGAGCAAAAACCTTGGCGGTCTCCAGCCCAATGCCACTGGCTCCTCCTGTGATCAATGCCGTTTTTCCGGTTAGAGAAAGGCGATCGTTTGGCTTGGATGTCATGTGTCACTCCCTGGCAGATCCGAAGACACTGGTTTACACCAAATCACAGGCGTCTGCTGGCATCCAGTGAGCGTCTTGATCTAACCACTTGACATTACAACCGATCGGATTGGTCAAGGGGACACTTACCGATTGTCCAGCCGTAACTTCTGCCAGCGCATTCTCCAGGTCATTCACCTGCACCTTGGAGGTATCTCGTGGCTGGTCCACTCCCCGGCCACAATAGACCAGTTTGCGCTCTTGATCGAAAACGTAGAAATGAGGTGTCCGTAGCGCTCCGTAGGCCAAGGCAACCTCCTGGAAAGCATCTCTTGCATAGACCCAGGGGAAATCATATTCCTTCATTCGTAAGACCATCTGGTCGAAATCATCAGTGGGATTGGTCTTTTCGCTGTTGGAATTGATACCAATGAAGACCACACCCTTGTCCTGAAATTTTGTTGCAGTGGCACGTGTTAATTCATCGGAACCTACCACAAATGGGCAGTGGTTACAGGTAAAGAACACCACCAACGTGGAGGTTTCCGCAAAGTTGGCTAGGCTGTAGGTCTGGCCGCCTGTTCCTACAACAGAAAAGTCGGGAGCTTTCGCTCCCAGTTCCAGCGTAAAGGACATCTTCTTCCTCTCTATCATTGTAGTGCGTGTGAGCACTGTTTTTTTTAAAAGTGTGCCTTAAACAGGAAACTAGTCCCCTTAGCCTTATCTTCTTCAGCTACTAGGTAGTTCAGGGTCAAAGACGAAGACAAGGAGACCCAGCCGCTGAGGGTGAAGCCCATTTCATAGTATTGCATGATGTAGAGTTCTGTCCCAGAGTAGCGGGTATCCAGAAAGTAGGGGGCAAAGGTGGCACCATCCCGAATGAATCCTGTTGGAAATTGGAAGATGATTCCATTCCGTAGCACTGTGCTTTCAATCCCTGCATCAAAGGTGGTTTCTCCAACTGAAAGTGGTACGGAGCGATATTGTCCAGCCTGATTCCCGATTCGAACTGCACCCCAGGAACCAACCCAGTCGTAGATGCTCAAGATAGAGTAACTCGCTAGAGCCCCACCAGACCCGAGTGCTTCGGAAGCTGTCATCCCGTAGTTCAGGCTTGGTGACAACTGCCAATTTGGAGAAACAAATTGACGGTAGTTTAAACCAAACCCAGCGGCAAAACCTGAATTTCCATCAACATCAATTTGCGAAATGGGGAGTCTCAGCGTGAGGCTTGGCTTGCTCTCTCCTTCGAAATTCCAACTGTAGGAGAAAGGAATCGTTGTTGTGTTGACCTTCGATCCTCCTTGATCATAGGAGCTAAACCCAAGTCCGATTCCAATTATATTCTCCCGTTCCCCTACCAAAGAACTCTCTTCTCCAGATTTTTCATCACTTTCGGTGACCTCTGGGGATCCTGCAGATACCGAAGAAGATTCCTCCCCCATTCCACCGTCCGCATTTGGTGCTAGCTCTGGCTCTACCACATTGCCCATTCCACCTCCCATTGGGGAGCCGAGTGGCAAATCTACCAACACCGCAGAAAAATCCAGCCGGACAAAGTTGTCCATCAAGCTGCTTGGGTTGCCCGCTACAGGATCGTTGGGTGTGTAGAGTACCATTAAGCCCAGTAGGTCGTTCACCAAATCGGATTCTTCCACAAGGGCATCAGTCAACTGAGTCCAACTACCCTGCCGCGACGTTCCCTCATAAGACCAAGTTTTATTCAAAGAGGGGATGTTGAACGTAACTTTATTACTTCCTGACAGGTAAGCAGCTGTTAAATCAATGCCACGATAGTTTAATGAGAAGTCTATTTGATCATTATCCCAATCAGTGACGCTAAATTGCTGCTTCATCGTGTTGAAGTCTGGTAACTCATCCACTGAACTGTAGCTGCGAGTTTCCCCGTTAACGGTTAACTGAAACAGATCTGCTGCCATCACTGACCCTGTGTACCATAACAATAGTAAAATGGCAGAGAAGAGCTTGGGGTACATATAATCTCGTTTGGTTGTAAACTAATAAATAAAATCCAAGAAAAACAGTTTCACGGTCGTAGATTCGAATTCTCAGCCGAGAATTTCCTAAGAGAGCTTGCTGGTACACTCTTTGGAATCAGAGTCCAAGTCATTTAGTTTAATTTTTTAAATTATGGTCTTTTCAGGCTATCGGAATCACAATTCCGAAGCCCTATTTGCTACAGGACTGAGGTAGCGAATCATCAGTAGTGTATCCGAATTTGAATATAAAAAACCTGCATTCATCAGGCATCCAACCACCACTCTGGAGTTGTCGACACTTTCTCCAAAATACAAACTTTTTTTTGGTCTTGATTCCAGATTTTCCAGGGACTCTGTTATTTCAAACTCATACGTTTCTTTTAAGCTATCCACTAACTCCTGTTTCGCTTCGAGGCACTGGCGCTGAGAAAGGGAATGATTTAAGCCATTAACTCCCAAGATCACCTTGTTTTTTCTATCTAATATGAGGGCATATTTTTCAATCAAAGGATTGGGTCGGGGGATAACCGTTGGTTCAACAACCATTACTCCATCGCCCTCTGACTTGATTTTATAGCTTTGGATTTTTTCTCCAAAGTGAAAACCAAAGGCACCGGTGATTATATTTAGCTCTTCTGGAACTTGGTGGTACAGACTGCAGCCAACAAGTAGAATAATCAGTGTAGAATAAGCTGCTAAAATGATTAGCCTTGAAGTCTTCATCACTTAAAAGATTCTGAGGTAAAGATATTCAAAACGGGAGTGCGTATGATTTGAGTTGGATAAGTTTATGTGAGTCATTCTCTTTACCAAACAAAAAACTATATATCTCAAGCAAATGCAAAAACTCTATCGATTTAGGAAACTGTTCGGGTTTAGCATCCCATTTTGGGTCATAAGCTTGTTTGGTTGCTTACCCGGAAAAAAGAGTCCTGCTGAGCAAGCAGAGCTAAGCACCAATATTGAAAGCTCCACAAAACCTGAAATTCTTTGGAAAACCACTGCAACTGGGAGTGGTGAAGAGTCACATGGACATTTCCTACTATCCTGTTCGGATGGTGGGTTCCTCCAAATTGGTGAGACCGGAAGTTTACCAACAAATGCACGAATTTTTGTCGTCAAAGTCGGACAAGATGGAGCAATCCATTGGAAAAAAGAATATCCTTCTGCTGGACATAATCTTGGCAATGGTGCAATCGAAGTAGATGACGGGTACGTTGTTTTTGGTGCAATGAATCAGGACAGTGCGCTGACCAAATTGAATAAGACAACTGGTGAGGTTGTCTTCAGTAAATCATATGACTTTGGGGGTGTGGACGCGATAGAGAGTATGATTCTATTGGGATCAAGTCTGGTTGCTGTCGGCTATGTTAACGCACAAGACTCAGATACTACCTTCTACGCAGAAGGTGAAGGCCATCTGATGAAATTCGATTTGCTAGGCAATCATCTATCGGATTCAAGTTTAAATTCCTACACATCCCACGCTTATCGAATATACTCCTTCGAGGAAGATTTTATCATTGGAGGGCTAACCCAAGATGCTCTAGACTACTCTTTGCTCAAGATGACTGGAACCGGCGAGGTGATATGGTCCAAGCATTACGGTGGGTCTGGTGCAGATCACCTGTTTGCAATGGATTTAGGGCCTGATGGAAGTATTTTCTTGTCTGGTCATACCACATCTAGCACAGCGAATTGGGATACTTATACCCTGAAATTGGATCAGCTAGGAGATGTGATTTGGGAGAGCAAGGTAGGTAATCCAAGGGGTTTTGATCCAAGATACATTCACGATGAAGCTTGGGGAGTAAAAGCTACACCTGATGGAGGAGCTATTGTTGTAGCTGGTACCGGAGATGAGTATGAAAGTTATTCAGAATGTACGGACCTGGATTGCTCAGATCAATGGCATGCCTTTCTAATCCGGTTTAAATCAGACGGGAACCTTCTTTGGGAGGCAACATACTCGAATCCAGAAGGTGGAGATTGGGCCGGTGAGGATATCGTGCTCACAAAAGACGGAGGGGCTTTGATGGCTGTTGATGATGGCCAATTTGCTTTTGTTCAACTCTCCTCAGTGTATTGATGGCCTTCTCCATTAGTGGGGGTTTGTTTAGAGACGTTGAATCGAAAGCAAGTGGGAGTTGGCGAGTGATTTGCGCATGTCTGATCTAGGAAAACCTGACTCATTGCCATTGGCAATTTTGTCTGGGTTACTGACGAGGTTCGAAACGAAGTTGCTTCCCACTCAACTAGGCTTCAAATTACCCCGACCAAAGGATTGGCGCATGTGGTAGTCAGCAGCGTGTGGGAGCCCGAGTCCGTGTTCCATTCGCAGCAACTCTCGTTGTCTTGGAGAGAGCAAATCGTACCACTCGACAGGGAACCCATCGTGAGGATCAACCTGGAAAATCAGGCTGGATTTTCGGTAGTGTCCAAACAGGGCATATCGGTTGACCTCCGTATGGTTGTTTCCTCCAGCATGCCAGCACTGACCATTGAAAACCAACACACTGCCCGCTTTTGCGGTCACTTGAAAAACATGCTGAACCTTGAAATCTGTAGGTGGACCGGCCATCCCGCTCTTGTGACTGCCTGGAACAATCCGTGTTGAACCATTCCTCGGAGAAAAGTCATCCAGCATCCAGACGGTGTTGCACATCACTGGCGATACGAGATTCAGCAACTCCACACCAATATCGGTGTGGAAGCCCTGCTCACCATCATCAGGACGAGCAATTCGGGCGTTCAAGCTTCCCAGGATCAGGTTCTTTCCAAGGATGGCCTCAAGAATCGGTAGCGTTTTGGGGTGATCCAGCAGAAAAAAGAAAGCGGGGTCCTGT
>Ga0233439_10003355_pt1 | contig 16743 bp, 10 predicted proteins | sample SI_123_September_6_FD_182713 | JGI IMG/M metagenome (GOLD analysis project Ga0233439, IMG submission 182713) | Seawater microbial communities from Saanich Inlet, British Columbia, Canada - SI_123_September2016_100_MG | ecosystem: Environmental > Aquatic > Marine > Inlet | place: Canada: British... | reverse complement strand
CAGCAGGCTGCGATCAACCGCTGCATTCAGCGTGGTCGGCAGAAAACGATCGACCGGCGACCCGGGCGCAAGGTTGACAGGATCGTTGCCGATGATGCGGCGGAAATTCGCGCGCGTCGTCGTCAGATTGGATTCCGCTGTCAGAAGCTGAGTCTTGCCCGCGGCAAGCTGGGCTTCGGACTGCGCGACGTCGGTGCGCGTCACTTCGCCGACATTGAAACGATCGCGGGTCTGCTTGAGGGTCTGCTCGAGCACGCGGACGTTGCTCTTCTGCACTTCGACGATCGCGGCGTCGCGCAGGTAATCCATGTAGACGGTCGCAGCCGAGAACAGCACGGTCTGTTCGAGGACGCGCAACCCTTCGCGCGATGCCGAAACCTGGCTTTCCGCGGCTCGCGTGCGATTGCCGGTCTGGCCGCCGTTGTACAGTGTCTGGGTGACTGTCGCGCCGACCGAACGCGGTGCGTTGACGCCGCGCAGGCCGATTTCGCTCAATCGTCCGCCGACCTGCGTGTTGGTCTGGGTCTCGGTGTACTGGGTGCCTGCGCTGGCGGTGACAGCGACGCGCGGACGATAGCCGGACAATGCCTGTGGCACGCTTTCGTCGGTCGCGCGGACCGATGCGCGCTGCGCGTTCAGCTGCGGGTTGTTCTGGTAGGCTCGCACCAGCGCGGCATCAATGGTGTCAGCCATGACAGGAGTTGTCATGACCGAGCCCATCAAGAGGGCCGCAAGCGCGACACCCGCACTGAGTTTCGTCCGATTTTTAGCTTGCATTACGTCATATCCCCAAACCGGTTCCGCTCGCCATTAAGGCGCGCGGATACCGGGTCTCTGAGTCGCCTTTGCCCGTTCCGCGTAAGTCTATGCATCGGTTCAACCCGGTGAAACCCCAAGGTAACCACTTGCGGTCGAAACAGTGTGGCTGGGACATTGTAGCCACACCTGCGCAGTTCCAAGGAAAACGATCCTAGAATGTAAACGCTGGACGGCGCTCAAGACCCGTCAAAACCGGCGCAGAGGCGTCAAAAAGCACCCGGTTCCCGAAATCCGACGGAGAGCGCGCAACCAGGGTGGCCCGTGGGGGCGTCCTGGTGGCAAAGACGCCGACAAGCCGGCCGCCCATCTTCAGCTGCTCATAGAGCCCCTGAGGCTCAACTTCGGTCGCGCCGTCCATGACAATGACGTCGTACGGCGCGTGGGCGCGGTCGCCCTCGGCCGGGGCGGCGGCGGTGACAGTCGCGTTGGCGAGACCCAGACCGGCCAGATTCTTCTTCGCTGCGGCAGCCAGCGACGGGTCGGGCTCGGTGGCGAACACTTCCGCGGCGAGATGGGAAAGAACGGCCGCCGAATAGCCGCTCGCGCAACCGACCACCAGCACGCGGTCCGTTTCGGAGATCGCAGCAGCCTGCAGCATCTTTGCGAGCACCGCCGGCTTGATCAGGTGGCGTTTCGGCTGCCCGTCTGCAGCAACGTCGATATCCAGATCCAGGTAGGCGATGGCCCGCTTGCCATCCGGCACAAATGTTTCACGCGGGACCGCGAGCATCGCATCGATAATGCGCAGGTCGGTGACGTCGCTGGGCCGCACCTGACAGTCGACCATATTCTGCCGCGAGGCCGTGAAATCTGACATGGGATAACCTCAAGACAGGAACACTGATTAGGTCACAGGGACAAGGTCACAAGGCCTAGCCGGATCGACGTTGCCCGGCGCAGGCATATTTGCTGCAAGGCCGAATACGTTGCAAGCCTGCTAGTGGAGCGGATTTGACATTCGCGACCCACTCCGTCGCAAATTCGCAACGCGAATGTCAAATCCAAAGCTCCACTAGAAACTCATATTTGCCAGTGGTCCTTCGATTCTAACATTCGCAAAGTTGTCTGCCGAAACGGATGCGAATGTTAGAATCGGGACCACCAGGTGCAAGTCGCAAGTCTGTCTATGGTATGAAATCCCCGAGCATGACAGCATGCGGTGGGGATCGAAGGCTGGGAATGATGACACACGACACGACACGATCTGCGTTCCGTTTCCGGGTTCGCGATTTGCCGCTGGCCGCGCTGCTGATCTGCGCGAGCATCGCGCCCGCACCTGCGCAAACGGCAACCGCAGCACCGGCGGACACCGCGGACCAACAGGTTCCAAAGCGCAAGAAAATGATCGAGCGCGCTGCCGCTGTCATGAAGGCGCTCGGAGATGCTTCCGTCAAACGTGGGCAGAAACTCCCGGCGCTGGCCGACTATTACGCCGCCAAAGCCGACCTCAAGTCGATCGATCCGTCTGCTCCGGAAGCTCCACGGGCGAAGAAGCTGCTGGCGGCGATGCAGAAGAACGAGCGCGAATATGTCCGCAAGCTCGGCACCAACAACATCGACGCCAGATTGGATTCGCTGAGCGGCAACGTCGACGGCCGCAAGAAATTTGCAGCGGATACCCGCAAGCAGATGCTGCGCCGGGGACTTTCAATGGACATCAGTACGTCCGGCGAGCACGAGACGGTGTTGAACTACAAGTATTTCAAGATGGATCGCCCGACGGTTCTCAACCTCGCGGAATCCGGGAAGATCTTCAACAAGGCGCGTGATCTCGGATTCCGCTCCGTCATCTTCACCGACGGACGCCTCACCTGGACCTACGACGTCGCGGCCAACACATTCAAATGAGGAAAGATCAGCGCAAACGGTCCGGCGGAACACCGGCGTCCGGCCCGGGCCAATCCCTGCCCGGCTCAGACCATGGCGCGCTGTCCGCGAGCGGCCTGTCGGCTGTCCGGCGGCAGATGGGTGAGTTCGACGACCTGCCGCCCGAAGTGCGCGCGGCGTTGATGTCCGCGAATGAACCCAGCGACCAGATGATCGACGTCCTCTGCACGATGCATCGCAGTGGTTTTCCGGTCGAAGCCCTGATGAAGGTGATCACGGCAAGCAACGCCAGAAGCAGCAGCTAGCTCGAATCGAGGGCACGGTTATCACCGCCGCAAATCCGCCCAACCGGGCTCGGCTGCGGCATAAAGACGAGCCCCGGTCACGGGATTGCATAAGTGCCTGTGCCCTTGTAACTAGTCGCGCGAGTGGGGCCACGTGGCGGAGTGGTGACGCAACGGTCTGCAAAACCGTGTACACCGGTTCAATTCCGGTCGTGGCCTCCAACATTCTCTTAGCCATTCACCCATCTCTCTCATTTTTGGGCGATTTACGCTTTGCAAGACTCAGGGCCTTTGCTATAGGCGGCCCATTGCTGCTTCAGCAGTATTCCTCGGTAGCTCAGCGGTAGAGCATTCGACTGTTAATCGAATGGTCGCTGGTTCGAATCCAGCCCGGGGAGCCAATCAAATCAATCACTTAGCTGACCTTGATCCACTCCCGCCTTGCGGGGGATTGCGCCTGTGCATAGCTGCCCTTGATGGCGCGGCGGGCAATCCAGGGTGGAACAGGCGGTTTTTGAAGTGAGCGCAGAATCCAGGGCCGAACTCGACCGCCACTTTGAATGGATCGCGAACCGACTTCCGGAAAAGGGGGCCCGTTTCATACGCTGGTTGCGTCAACCGTCATCGCGTTGGGTGAGGATTCCCCTCGCCTTTCTCCTTGTCGTTGGCGGAATTTTCAGTTTCCTGCCCGTTCTGGGCCTCTGGATGCTGCCGCTTGGCCTTATGCTGATTGCTCAGGACGTGCCGTTCCTGCAGCGGCCGCTGGCCAACGCGCTTGGCTGGGCCGAACGAAAGTGGCTGGGCCGGAAGAACGGACAGCCCTAGTCATCGCAGGAAGTCATCTCAGGAAGTCTTGGAATGAACTCACCCCTGGATATCATTGTTCCGATCCTGATGGGCGCGGCGCTTCTGTGGTGGATCGGCCGCGGCATGGGCGGGCGGTCGATGCTGATCGCAACGGCGGTGACGCTTGCGGTCATCGTCGGCGTGTTGCTGGCTCAGAATGCCGGATGGCGCTAACCCCGCCGCGGCGAGTTCCATAGCGAAAAGACCGCGACCTCTTCCCGGCGAGCCATGTGGCTTCCCTGCACTTGCTGCCATGTCATCGCTCGGTAACAATCCGCAAATGTTACCTCCGGGGGCTGAGTCGATGCGCATCACCCATTCAGTGAACAGCTCCGAAAGGCGAACGTACACGATCAGAAATCTCGCACTTGGAGCGGCGGCTGGTTTCGCCGCGATCACGGGAGCGTCCGCAGCCGATCTGCCGGTCAAAGCGAAGGCCGTCGAGTATGTGAAGATCTGTTCCCTGTACGGCGCCGGTTACTACTACATCCCCGGCACAGACACCTGCATCAAGCTGAGCGGCTACATACGGGCCGACGCGAACTTCAACGGCGGAAACTACAACAAGCCCGCCTGGGACCAAGGCAACGCCGAAGGCACCCAGTCACGGGATCGCGATTACTTCACGACCCGCATGCGCACGGAGCTGCAGATCGATACCCGCACACAGACCGAATACGGTGTGGTGCGCATCTACATGAATCCACGATTTCAGTTCGATACCGGCGCGGCTCCCGACACGGGCGTCCTGACACTGGACTACGGCTTCGTTCAGTTCGCGGGCTTCACGCGCGGTAAGGCCGTGTCGGTCTTTCAAACGCCGTGGGGGTCTTCCGGTGCGAACAGCAGCACATCCTTCCTGATCGGCGGCTATGACAACATCAACGGCATCACGCAGCTCGCCTATACGTGGGAATTCGGCAACGACGTCTCCGCCTCGGTCGCAGTTGAAGACAACCGCGTTATCAACCGCGCTGTCTTGCTCAATGCCAGCCTGACACAACCTGCCACGGGCGTGTTCAGCGGCGTCTTCACCAACTCGTACGGCGGGAATGTTGCTCCTGATTTCGTCGGCAACATCCGGATCGACCAGAAATCCTTCACAGCGCAACTGTCCGCCGCCGCGCATAACGTTCATGCGAACTACTACGCCGGACCCGCCGGCGCCGCACCGGTCGAACCGAACGGCCACCCGAACGACGTCTGGGGCTTCGCTGTCATGGGCGGGCTTCAGTTGAGGGATCTGCCAACCGGCCCCGGTGACAAGCTGTCGCTGGATTTCACCTACGTCGACGGCGCCGCGAAGTATCTTATCGGCGGCGTAACCGGGACGAATTTCGATGCTTTCAGCAGCGGCACGAATTTCGCCGGCAGCTATCAGGGCATGGCGGTGCTGTCGCTGCTGGACGGCGTCTACACAACGGGCAGCCGGATCGAGAAGTCAACCGGATGGGGGTTCCGAGGCGGCTTCCTGCACAACTGGTCGCCTGCCTGGCAGACAGGCGTGTTCGGCACCTACTCGCGTATCGACTACAATGCGAGCGGCACCGCTGCGTTCTGCGCCCTGTTTACAGCTCTGTCCCCGAAGTCGAATGGATTCACCTGCAATCCGGATTTCAGCATCTGGCAGATCGGCACGCGCACGGCATGGACCCCTGTCAAGAACCTCACGTTCGGGGTGGAGGTGATGTACACGATGCTCGACCAGTCGCACTCCGGATCGCAAACACTGGCGAACCCCGGTCCACTGACCGGCACCTTCAAGCCGACCGCCGTCTATGACTTCAAGGACCAGGGCATCATCTCAGGGACCGTCGGTGTCCGCCGAACGTTCTGATTGCCCGTTGCGAACAGCGTACATGCTCCCTGCTTCGTCATTGTGAGGAGCGTTAGCGACGAAGCAATCCAGTCTTCCTTGTTGTTTTCTGGATTGCTTCGCTGCGCTCGCAATGACGAAAGCTTTGGTCTATTGGCCGCGCTTGCCGACAATCAGGATCAGGCCGATGCCTTGGCGCCCTTGCCTCGCCGGTTTTCCGGACGCCGGTAGTCGCGCTTCTTCGGCTTCGGCGCCAGTTCCGGCATCGTCGACTGAACCGCGCGATATTGCGTCAGCATCCGCTGGAACGTCGCATTGAGTTCTGTTTCGATCTCCGGGCGTCCTTCAAGCCTGCTGAGCACCATTCCCGCAGCCTCGATGGTCGACAGCCCGTCGCGGCGCGGCTCCTTGCGAAGCTTGCCATAGTGCGATGGATTCGCCGGTCCAAGGATGATACGCCGGCATTTCAGCATCCACGCATTGCGCCACCAGAGCGCCTTGGCCTGGCTCCACGTCCCGTCGAGCAGCACGACGCCCTCGATATCTTTCAGGATCGATCGCTGGCTATCCTCGATCTCACCCTTGCGATCGATCGCGACGAGATCGCGTTCGGTCGCGAGGTCGGCGACCTTCGCCGAGCCGAGATAGAGGATGGCCCAGTCGAGCGGATCGACGGAGCGGCCCAGCGCCTTGGACAGGCTCGGCCACGACAGGCCGATCTTGTGGGTCACCTTCTGGAAATGCTGCGCCGTCAGCCGCGCCGTTCCAAGCGCCCTGTCCTGCTCCTGCGGATGCTGCAGGATCAGAAGTTCGACCCGGTTAGCAATCGGCGTCACGCTGTCGCAGATGCACAGCGGCAGCGGCTTGCCGCAGCGGGGGCACTCTTCGATCTCTTCGGGCGCGTCGGCGGCCGGCTTGGTTTTGGCGGATTTTGACATGCGTCCGGCTATACGCTGCGCGCCGGATGACGGCAACCTGCCAAGGCATCGCTCGACGAGATTCCGTCAGGGGGCGCTCCCTGGTGCTGGAAGCTGGCGCCTTCTCAGCCATCGGCCCAACAAGCGCCGCTTGCCGCCGCGCGGGATCAAATCGATGTCGCTGACGAGTTTCGCGCCGCCCTTGCGACGCTCCAGCGTAATCTTGCGGCTGTGGAATTCTTCCAGTTCCGGGCGATGTGCAACGCTGATGATTGTCGCGTCCTTCAGTTCCTCGTGGAGCAGCCCCATCATCTTGTCCTGCCCGGGTTCGTCGAGCGCGGATGTCGCCTCATCAAGGACGATGATGTCGGGCCGATGTAGAAACAACCGTGCGAATGCCAGCCGCTGCTTTTCGCCGCCGGACAATGTCTGGTCCCACGGGGCATCCTCTTCGATCTTTTCCTTCAGATGCGCCAGCCCGACTTTCTCAAGCGTCTCCGCCATCTGTTTGACAGTCCAGTCCTCGGCCGCGCCGGGATAGGCGATCGCGCGCCGCAGCGTGCCGAACGGCACATACGGCTTTTGCGGCAACATGAAAATCCTGCGGTCGGGATGAAAATCGACGCTGCCGCCGCCCCACGGCCACAAACCGGCAATGGCGCGCACCAGTGTGCTCTTTCCGGTGCCGGATTCACCGGCAACAAGAACACGCTCACCGGGCTCGATCACCACTTCCGACTCCCCGACGACAGCGGTGCCGTCGTTCAACGTGACAGACAGTTCGTTCAGGCGGAGCATCGCATCGCCCTCGGTTTCGCCGCGCTGGATGCGGTTGATGCCATCACCGGTTTCGGCGCGCTCCAGACCGTCAATCGACATCATCAGCGACGCGATGCGCCGCGCGCCAGCGTTCCATTCGGCAAGGCGCGGATAATTGTCCACCAGCCAGCCGAACGCGGCCTGCACGATCGTGAATGCCGAGGCCGCCTGCATGACCTGTCCCAGCGACATGCTTCCTTCCAGAAACTTCGGGGCGCACAGCAGGATCGGAATCACCGGCGCAATCAGGCTGGATCCCTGCGACACAATGGTGGTGCGCATATGCTGCCCGCAAATTCGCGCCCATTGCCGCAGAACATTGCCGAACGACTTGTCGATTCCCGAACGTTCTTCCTCTTCGCCGCCGAGCAGTGCGATGCTTTCGCCGTTTTCACGCACGCGGGTCAGCGCGTAGCGATACTCCGCTTCAGCCTGGTTCTTGCTCTCGGATACGGAAACAAAATTGCGGCCGATGATCATCATCGAGCCGCTGGCGATCGCCGCATACATGACGGCCGCGATCACGAGGAAGCCCGGAATGGTAACGGTGCTGCCTCCGACTGACACTGTCAGCGCGCCGCCGATGGTCCACAACACGACGATGAAGGTGGCGGCCGAGAGAAACGCCTGCGTGACGCCTGCGGCGAAATCGACCGGCGCGTCGGTCGCCACCCGCAGATCCTCGGCGATCCGGTATTCCGGGTTCTGGTGATCGCCGTCGACCAGATTGAGCTGATAGTAGCGTCCGTTGGTCAGCCATCGCGACACAACGGAGTTTGTCAGCCACGCGCGCCAGCGCCGCTGAATATTCATGCGCGCAAACACCTGCACGACGCCAATAACAATGCTGCCGATCGCGAGCGGAAAGAACACGCCCGTCAGATAGAAGACCTTGGCGGAGTCTTTCTTCTCGATCGCGTCGAAGATCGACCTGTTCCAGACGTTGATGCCGTACTGAAACGTGATTTGCAGGACGATGAGAGCGATCAGGCCGATGCTCAGAAGCCACGCCAGGCGGCCTCCGCCGGAGCCCCAAAATCCGCGCGCGCTGATCCAGAAACGGGTCAGCAGGTAATCGCGTTTGAGCTGTTCGATCTCCTCGGCCGACAACCCCGGTTCGGGTTCGAGCAGTTCGGGTGGCGGGGCTTCAACCGGCTCTCCGGTTTCGGCGACAACTTCTTGAATTGGCGGTCTATTCATACCGGCCCAACGCGAATGGAACCCTAAAGTTCCTGCGCGCTGTGCACTGCCGCAAAGTTCCTACTCGGCCGGTGCAGCGTCCGTCACCGGCGTTTGCCGCTCCCGCCGCCGCAGCCGGTCGATCAGAAGATAGATCACCGGCGTGGTGTAGAGCGTCAGGATCTGCGACACGATCAGCCCGCCGATAATGGTGATGCCGAGCGGCCGGCGCAGTTCTGTCCCCGGCCCCGTCGCAAGCACCAGCGGAACGGCAGCCAGCAATGCCGCCATGGTGGTCATCAGGATCGGCCGGAAGCGTGCGAGGCAGGCCTCGAAGATCGCGTCCTCCGACGACAGACCGCGATGCCGTTCGCCCTCCAGCGCGAAGTCGACGATCATGATGCCGTTCTTCTTCACGATGCCGATGAGAAGGATGATGCCGATAAACGCGATCACCGTGAGCGGCGTGTTGGTGATCTGCAGGGCCAGCAAAGCGCCGAGGCCCGCGGACGGCAATGTCGAAATGATCGTCAGCGGATGCGCGAGGCTTTCATACAGAACGCCGAGAACGATATAGACCGCGATCAGCGCGCCGAGGATCAGCAAAGGCTGGCGGTTCGCGGTTTTCTGACTGTCGGCCGCATTGCCGGCGAACTCGCCGCGAATGCCTTCAGGCATGTGCAGCTCCTCGACCGCACGCAGGACGTTGTCGGTCGCGGTTTGCAGCGGCACGCCGTCCGGAACGTTGAACGAGATCGTGTTCGAAGGGAACGAGGCCTGATGATAGACGGAGAGCGGCGACAGCCCGCGCTCCATCCTGACCACTGCCGACAGCGGGACCTGGGCATCGCCCGCGCCCGCCACATAGATTTTATCGAGCGCCGACGGATCGCCCTGCAACCGCGGATCGACCTCCAGAATAATCTTGTACTGGTTACGTTGCGTGTAGATGGTCGATATCTGCCGCTGCGAGAACGCATTGTTCAAGGCGTTGTCGATGTCCTGAACCTGAACACCGAGACTGGCGGCCATCTTCCGGTCGATCGACAGGTTCAGCGCCAGACCGGCGGCGTCGCGGTCACTCGAAATGTCCGTGATGCCTTCGACGCTTTCGAATTTCTTCGCAACGATCGGCGCCCACTTCGACAGCAGATCCAGATCCGAACTGATCAGCGTATACTGATAGCTGGAGTCGCTCTGGCGTCCGCCCGCCCGCAGATCCTGGGCCGCGAACATGAACAGCCGGATGCCCGGCACCGTGCCGAGGTTCCGCCGGAGACGATCGATCACCTGCGTGGTCGTCAGACCGCCGCGCTGGTCGAGATCCTTCAGGCTGATGAACATCGTTCCGCGATTTGCGCCGCCTCCGCCCGGCCCGCCACTGCCGCCGAGGCTGGATCCGACGCCCGCGACAGCCGGATCGGCCATCACGATATCTGCGATCCGTTGCTGGAGACCAAGCATGGCCTGGAACGAGACATCCGGTGACGCGCGCGTCGCCCCGATCACGAGGCCGCTGTCATCCGTCGGGAAATAGCCCTTCGGCGACTTGATATAGAGCGTCACTGTCAGTGCGATGGTCGCGACAAACACCAGCATGGTCAGGACCGGCAAGCGCAATACAACGTGCAGGGTTCGCTCATAGAACCGCACGATGCGCGACAGGCTGCCTTCGACCAGCCGGTCGAACCATGTCGCGTCCGGCGAGATCGTGGATTTGATGTAGTGCGCACAGATCATCGGCGTCACGGTCAGCGACACCACCATCGAGACCAGAATGGCGAAGGTCAGTGTCAGCGAGAATTCGCGGAACAGCCGCCCGATGATGCCTTCCATGAAAATCAGCGGGGTAAACGCTGCAACCAGCGAAATGCTGATCGACAAAACGGTGAATCCGATCTGCTTCGCGCCGAGCAACGCCGCCTGATAGGGCTTCATGCCCTCTTCGAGATTGCGGTACATGTTCTCGATCATGACGATGGCATCGTCCACCACGAAACCCACTGAGACCGCCAGCGCCATCAGCGACAAATTGTTGATCGAAAACCCTGCGACCCACATCATCGCGCATGTGCCCGCCAGCGCCAGCGGCACGGAAATGCCCGCCGCGATGGTCGGCGTGATCCGGCGCACGAACACGAATACCACGAGCATGACCAGAACAGCGGTCGCTCCCAGCGTCCACTCCATGTCCTCCACGTTGGCGCGAATGGTTCCCGTGCGATCCGAAAGAATTGAAATCTCGACGCCGCCCGGAATCCATTGCTTCAACTCGGGCAGCAATGCTTTCACGCGATCGACGGTCTCGATGACGTTGGCGTCCTGCTGCTTGGTGATCAGGATCAGAACGGCAGGCTGCTTGTTGAACCATGCAATGGAGCGGCTGTTGCGCGTCGCATCGAGGACGGTCGCGACGTCGGACAGTTTCACGAAATTGCCGTTGGCGGCCTTGATGACGATATCGCGGAACTGGGCCGCCGTGCGCATCTGAGGATTCGCTGCGAGCGTCTCGCCGAGCACCGGACCGTTGAAGGCTCCGACGGGGCCAATCGCATTGGCGTTGATAATGGCATTGCGAACATCGTCGCTGGCAATGCCGGCCGTGGCCAGTGCACCGGGACTGAGCTGAACGCGAATAGCCGGCTGGTCCGCGCCGCTCACCGTCGCCTCGCCCACGCCGGGCACCTGTGAAATGCGCTGGGCGATGACCGTGTCAGCAACGTCATAGATCGCGCTCGGCAGCATGGTTTTAGAGGTCAGCGCGATGATCAGCACCGGAGACGCGGCAGGATTGGCCTTTCGGAAATTCGGCAGCGTCGGCAGATCGGTCGGCAAATCGGCCAGCGACGCATTGATCGCGGCCTGCACGTCGCGCGCCGCGCGATCGATGTTGCGGCCGATGGCGAACTGAAGCGAGATGCTGGTGGTGCCCAGCGAACTGGTCGATGTGATCTGATCGATGCCGGAGATTTCACCGAGCCGCCGTTCCAGCGGCGCAGCGACGGTGGACGACATGATCGTCGGATCGGCGCCGGGACGCGAAGCCGACACCCGGATCGACGGGAAATCGACCGATGGAATGCTCGCAACCGGCAGGAAATTGTAGGCGACCGCTCCGACCAGAAACAGGCCGATTGCCAGCAGCGTGGTGCCGACGGGCCTGCGGATGAATGGTTCGGAAAGCGACGCCATTCCTAGTGTCCTGTATCCGACGTTTGCTTCATTTTGCAGCGCCTTCCGAGCAAACGTCGGATACGAAAGGACGCTAGCGACCTATAATTCCAGTGATCCTTTGGTTCTGACATTCGTAGAGTGCCCGCGAAGAACATTATACGAATGTCAGAACCGGATCACTGGACGCCCTCCGTGGTTCCGGCGATCGGTGGCGACGGCTTGCCGGAATCATCCGGCGGCACCGCGGCTTCGATCCGGCGATTGATCCGGTCCAGCGCGAGATAGATGACCGGCGTCGTATAGAGCGTGAGGATTTGCGAGACGACCAACCCGCCGATGATTGACACGCCGAGCGGGAAGCGCAACTCGGACCCCGTTCCGCCTTCAAGCGCCAGCGGCAGCGCGCCGAACAGCGCCGCCAGCGTCGTCATCATGATCGGGCGGAACCGCAGCAGACACGCCTTCACGATGGCGTCGTAAGCCGACAGGCCCTGATGCCGCTCCGCCTCGAGCGCGAAGTCGATCATCATGATCGCGTTCTTCTTCACGATGCCCATCAGCAGAATAATGCCGATCAAGCCGATCACCGACAGATCCTGACCGCAAAGCATCAGCGCGAGGATCGCGCCGACGCCGGCCGAAGGCAGCGTCGACAGAATGGTGATCGGATGGATGTAGCTTTCGTACAGCACGCCCAGCACGATGTAGATCGTCACCAGCGCCGCGAGGATCAGCCATGGTTGCCCTGAGAGCGACTTGGAAAACTCGGCGGCGTCGCCCGAATAGAGACCGACGATGTTTCCCGGCATCCCGATACGCTTCTCGATCTCGGCGACGCGCTCGACGGCGTTGCCGAGCGCTTCACCCGGCGCAAGATTGAACGACAGCGAGACTGAGGGGAATTGCGACTGATGCGAGATCGACAGCGGCGCGGTCGTTCGCACGATGCTGGCCACCGCGTCGATCGGCACCTGCGCCGTGGGCGCCCCTGACGCACCGGCGGCGCCGGGAACATACAGCTTCGACAGCACTGACGGATCGCGCTGATACTCAGGCAACGCTTCAAGAACGACGCGGTACTGGTTGGCCTGACCAAAGATCGTTGAAATCTGGCGCTGGGCGAAGGCGTCGTTCAGCGTATCGTTGACCGCCTGCACCGAGACGCCAAGCTGGCCCGCGCGCTGGCGATCGACATTGACCAGGGCACGAAGACCGCCCTCCTGCCCGTCCGACGACACATCGCGGAACATCGGATCGCGCCGCATCTCCTGGACGAGCTTGTTCGACCACTCGATCACGGACGGCGCGTCGGTCGCGGTCAAAGTGTACTGATACTGCGACCGGCTGGACCGCGTACTGATCTGAACGTCCTGTACAGCCTGAAAATAGACCCTCATGCCGGGAACGGCGGCAACACGCTGCTTCAACCGCTCCACAACGTCCGCGATGCCGGTCTTGCGCTGGCCGCGCGGCTTCAGCGTCAAAACGAGACGCCCGACATTCGTGGTCGGGTTCACCGACCCCGCACCGATCACAGAGACGACGCCCACAATGTCAGGATCTGCCTTGATGGCGTCGGCGATCTGGGTCTGCCGCAGTTTCATATCCGTGAAGGACACCTCGGTGCCGGCTTCGGTCACGGCGGTGACCGATGCCGTATCCTGCAACGGCAGGAAGCCTTTCGGCGCGACGACATAGAGCGCGAGAGTCGCAATGATCGTCAGAAAGGTGACAACCAGCGTCGCGCGCTGATGCTGCAGCACCCAGAGCAGCGTGCGCTCGTAGAATGCCACCATCTTGTCGATCCAGCCGCTGAGCGTGGCGAGACCGGGCACCTGAAGTTCCTCGTGATGCCGCTTCAGCAGCCGCGAGCACATCATCGGCGTCAGGGTCAGCGACACCACGGCGGATGTCACGACCGCAATCGTCAGCGTCAACGCGAACTCCCGGAACATGCGGCCGACGAGGCCGGACATGAACAGCAGCGGAATGAACACGGCGATCAGCGACACCGTCAGCGATATCACCGTAAAGCCGATTTCGCTGGCGCCGCGCAGCGCGGCGTCCATCACGCCCTCACCGCCCTCCATATGGCGGACAATGTTCTCGATCATCACGATGGCGTCGTCGACCACGAATCCGGTACCGATGGTCAGTGCCATCAGCGACAGGTTGTCGAGGCTGAAGCCTGCGAAGTACATCACCCCGAAGCTGGAAATCAGCGACAGCGGCAACGCGACGCCCGCGATCAGCGTGGCGCGCAGCGAGCGCAGGAAGATCAGGACCACAAGTGTCACCAGCACGACGCTGAGCACCAGCGTGAACTGGACGTCGCGAACGGACGCCTTGATCGTGACGGTGCGGTCGCTGACCACGGTGAGGTCCACGCCCGCAGGAACGGCTTTCTGGAGCTTGGGTATCTCCTCGCGGATCTGCCGCACCACCTCGATCACGTTGGCGCCGGGCTGACGCTGGATCTCGATGACAACCGCGGGCTTGCCTTGATACCAGGCGCCAGTCTTCTCGTTTTCCAGCCCGTCGATGATCCTCGCGACGTCGCCGATCGTCACCGGCGAACCGTTGCGATAGGCGATGATGATCGGCTTGTAGGCGTCGGCGGTGGCGATCTGGTCGTTGGCTGCGATGGTGTAGGCCTGCTGCGCGCCGTCGAGCGATCCTTTCGGGCCGGACACGTTCGCGCCGGCAATCGCCGTGCGCAGGTCTTCCATCGAGATGCCGTAGGCGGCGAGCCGGGCGAGATCGGCCTGCACGCGAACGGCGGGTTTCAATCCTCCGAGAATGGACACGCGCCCGACGCCGGAAATCTGCGCGAGACGCTGAGCCATCATGGTGTCGGCGAGATCGCTCATCGCACGCAGCGGTGACGTATCCGACGTCATCGCCAGCGTCAGCACCGGCGCATCGGCCGGATTCACCTTTGCATATGTCGGCGGATACGGCAGGTTCTTCGGGAGCACGCCCGCCGCGGCATTGATCGCAGCCTGCACATCCTGCGTCGCGCCGTCGATGTCACGGTTGAGATCGAACTGCAGAGAAATCTGGCTGACGCCGAACGAACTCGTCGAGGTCATGGAAACCAGCGACGGGATTTGTCCGAGCTGCCGCTCCAGCGGCGCGGTGATCAGCGACGCGGCAACATCAGGACTCGCACCCGGCAACTGGGTTGTCACCTGGACCGTCGGAAAATCCACCTGCGGCAGGGCCGACACCGGCAGCGCCCAATATCCGAGCGCGCCGCCGATCAGCAGCGCGATGCCGAGCAGCGACGTCGCGATCGGCCGATGGATAAATGGCTCAGAGACGCTCATCGATGCGTGCTCACAGGTTCAGAATAAACACGGCTCACTGCGGCGCTTTCGCGCCGCCGCCCGTTTGTTGTTGACCGCCTTGCGGTGCAGCCCCCTGCTCCTTCTGGCCATCGCGCCGCTCGCTGCGCTGGCCCTTGTCACCGCCGCCCGGCCGCTGCTGTTTGCGTGGTGCGAGATCCGGCGTCGGAGCCTGATAATCCGTGCTGATGGCGACTCTCGCCCCCTCAGACAAGTTGGCGAACCCGGTCGTCACAACCTGTTCGGCGACCGTGATGCCGGAGGCAATAACCGCAATCGTTTCGTTCTGCTGCGTCACCGTCACAGGACGTGCGGACACGATATTGTTCTGACCGATGACGTAAACAAATGTGCCGGCCGGTCCGCGCTGAACCGCAGCGGTCGGCACGACAATCGCCTTGTCCAGCGTCTGTACTTTGAGGCGCACGTTGACGAACTGTCCCGGCCACAACTGGAAATTCGCGTTGGGGAATTCACCCTTCACCTTCACGGTGCCGGTCGTCTGATCGACCTGATTGTCGATGCCGGTCACCCTGCCGGTATCGACGACAGTCCTGCCGTCATTTCCGAACGCATCGACGGTCAACGCTCCTTTCGCAGAAGCTGCGTTGACGCGAAAGATCTGCTGCTGCGGCAGGCTGAACTGAATGGCGATCGGCTGCAGTTGTGTAATCACGACCACACCCGTCGCGTCCGACATCTGAACGATGTTGCCCTGATCGACCTGACGAAGTCCGGCGCGGCCCGAAAGCGGCGCGACGATCTTGGTATAGCCGAGCGTGGCCTGCGCATTGTCGATCACCGCCTGATCGGATTTCACCAGCGCTTCGAGTTGCGCAACCAGCGCCTTCTGGGTGTCCGCCTGCTGCGCGGAGCCTGCCTTGGCTGTCGCCAATTGCTGATAGCGGACCAGATCCATACGGGCGTTCGCGAGCGTCGCCTCGTCCTGCGCCTTCTTCGCGACGGCCTGATCGTATTGCGCCTGGTAGATCACCGGATCGATCTCGGCCAGCACGTCGCCCTTTTTGACGTCCTGACCTTCCTTGAAATTCACCGATAACAGCTTGCCGCTTACCTGCGCACGGATAGTCACGTTGTTCAGCGCACGGACGGTGCCGACGCCGTCGAGGTAGACCGGCACGTCTTCGATGCGGGGCGTCGCGGCCAGCACCGGGATCGCGAGATCGGGGCGCGTGCGCGTCGCCGTCTCGGTCTTCTTGAAGTAGGTCCAGCCGAGATAGCACAGGCCGCCGATGATGAGGAGCCATACCGCGATCGAGACGGTTCGCCGCCGCGCACCCGACGCGACGCGCGCGACTCCCTCGCCGGCCGCCTTGTTCAGGCCTTTGGCCTTTTCATTCAGATCGGGCTTAAAGAGCATTCGCCGGCCCTTCCGTCCTTGGCGACCAACCACCGCCCAATGCCTGATAGAGCGTTACGACCGCCAGCAGCCGGGCGAGTTGGAACTGCGCAAGCGAATCTTCAGCCTGAAATAGCGTCAATTGCGTGTTTAGCACAGTCACGATGTCGGCTGTGCCGGCGCGCAGCTGCCGTTCCGAGAGTTCGAACGCCCGCCGGGATGCCGCCACCACGATGCGCTGGAGCCGCAGCCGCTCGTTCGCCTGCTTAAGGGTCGAGAGCGCCGTATCCACGTCGGCGAAGGCCGACACCACGGTCTTGCGATAGGTTTGCAACAACTCATCCTGCCGGGCCTG
>Ga0233439_10003351_pt1 | contig 16761 bp, 15 predicted proteins | sample SI_123_September_6_FD_182713 | JGI IMG/M metagenome (GOLD analysis project Ga0233439, IMG submission 182713) | Seawater microbial communities from Saanich Inlet, British Columbia, Canada - SI_123_September2016_100_MG | ecosystem: Environmental > Aquatic > Marine > Inlet | place: Canada: British... | reverse complement strand
GCGGCGCCAACGCCTTCGGCCACCGCATCCAGGCACGTCTCCAGCTTTGGTATCATGCCGCCCTTGATGACGCCTTCCTGGGTTAGACGATCGGCCTGTTCCGGCGTCATTTTAGAGATCAGATCACCATTACCATCCAAGACGCCTGCGATATCCGTCAACATGACAAGCTTCGACGCCTTTAGGGTCGCCGCGATTTTACCAGCTGCGGTATCAGCGTTGATATTGTAGGTCTCGCCGCCTTCTCCCACACCAATGGGGGCGATCACGGGGATCAAGTCTGATTGGGCAAAGGTCTGCAACAAGGTTGGATTGATGCGGACAGGTTCTCCGACAAAGCCCAGATCCAGCACCTTTTCGATATTCGAATCCGGGTCCTTGGTGGTGCGTTGCAATTTGCGTGCCTCGATCAGGCGACCATCCTTGCCAGAGATGCCGACGGCAACCCCGCCCGCACCATTGATGGCGGTCACCACCGCCTTGTTGATGGAGCCAGAAAGAACCATCTCAACGATCTCCACCGTCTCCGCATCCGTCACCCGCAGGCCGTCTATGAAAGAGCTTTTGATTTTCAGCCGGTCCAGCATGGCACCGATTTGCGGCCCGCCGCCGTGAACCACGACAGGGTTGATCCCCACCTGTTTCATCAACACCACGTCACGGGCAAAATTGTCCGCCAGTTCCGCATCCCCCATGGCGTGGCCGCCATATTTGATAACGAATGTCTGGCCGGTAAAACGGCGCATGAACGGCAATGCTTCCGCCAGGGTCCGGGCCGTGTGTAGTTGATCTTCTTGTTGATTATCGGTCATAGGATCGGTTCTACCGCACTCACTGCTCTTCCGTCACGTTAGTTTCCGCCGACGTGGTTTCCGCCGATGTGGTTTCCGCCAGGGCGGCACAAGCCGCGCGCACTTCCGCCAAGCCGGTTTTTTTGGCGGAAGAGGTCACCATAATGTCGGGATAGGCTGCGCCATGACGGCCAACTTCTAACGCCGCCGTTGCCTGAATTTTAGCCAGGGCCCCGGCTTTTTCCTTATCCACCTTGGTCAGGATGATCTGATAGACCACCGCCGCCTTATCCAACAGCTCCATCACCTTACGGTCCGGCGCCCCAATGCCGCGACGGGCATCGATCAACAGACAGACCCGGCGCAGGTTCGAACGGCCACGCAAATAATCCTCGATCAATTTGTTCCAGCGCGCGATCTCTTCCTTGCCCGCCTTGGCATAGCCATAGCCGGGCAGGTCCACCAGCATCAGCTGTCCGCCCAAGCGGAAGAAATTGACCTCCCGCGTGCGCCCCGGCGTGTTCGACGTCCGTGCCAGAGTATTGCGATTGGTCAAGGCGTTGAGCAGACTGGATTTCCCCACATTGGAGCGCCCGGCAAAGGCAACCTCGGGCAGCTCTGCCAAAGGCAGGTCCGCTTCCGTACGGACGCCCATGACAAATTCGCATTCCTGGGCAAACAGCAGACGGCCCCGCTCAATAGCTGCAATGGCCGCAGCTGCTTTGGCCGTTTCTTCCTCTGTGACGGTGCTATCGGACATTTACTTGGGTGATATAGGAACGCCCATCCGCTTCATGATGACCCACTGCTGGGTGACCGAGAGCAGATTGTTCCAAGTCCAATAAATTACCAGACCGGCAGGGAAACTACCCAACAGGAAGGTAAAGAACAGCGGCATGAAAAGGAAAATCTTCGCCTGCACCGGGTCCGCGGGTTGGGGGTTCAGCAATTGCTGCACATACATGGACGCCCCCATGAAGATCGGCCAAATCCCGATCATCAGGAATTGTGGCGGATCCCAGGGAATGGCACCGAACAGGGTGAAGATGTACATGGGATCAGGGGCGGAGAGATCATGGATCCAGCCAAAGAATGGCTGATGGCGCATTTCGATCGTTACGAACATCACCTTGTACAGGGCAAAGAACACCGGGATTTGCACCATGATCGGCAAACAGCCCGACGCCGGGTTGACCTTTTCCCGCTTATACAGGCTCATCATTTCCTGGTTCATCTTGGCCCGGTCATCGCCAAACCGCTCCCGCAGCTTGGTCATTTCCGGCTGCAGGGCCTTCATCTTGGACATGGACTTGTAGGATTTGTTGGCCAGGGGAAAAAAGATCGCCTTGACGCAGACCGTCAGCAACAGGATGGCGAGGCCGAAATTACCCAGCATCTTGAAGAAATAATCCAGGACAAAGAACAACGGCTTGGTCATGAAATAGAACCAACCGAAATCCACCGCCAGGTCGAAGCGTGCGATGCCCAGCTGTTCCTCGTAACGGTCCAGCAAATGCACTTCCTTGGCCCCGGCAAAAACATGGTTGACGATTTGCGCCGTTGCCCCCGGTGCCACAATCTGAGGCGCCTGGGTCATGATATCCGTCTGATACGTGTCTTCTTTATTGATCTGGCTGTAACGGAAAGTACCGGTGTAGGGCGCTTTCTGATCCGGGATCAGGGCTGTCAGCCAATACTTATCGGTGATGCCGATCCAACCGCCGACGCTTTTCGTGGCGTCCGCCGGACCTTCCACAAGGTCGTCATAGTCGACCTCTTTCAAAGTATCGTTGAAAACCCCCAGGGGACCTTCGTGCAGGATATAGAACCCCAGGGTATCCGGCGTATTGGTGCGCGCGATGCGGCCATAGGGATGGGTTGAAATCACGGCGGTGGAATTGTTCTCAACCCGCTGGGTCACGGACATCATAAAAGCATCGTCAATTTCGATGACTTGAATGAAGCGGACGCCCGCGCCGTTATCCCAGGTCAAGGTCAATGGCCGGGAGGGTTGGAGCGAGGGATGATCGGCCTGCCAGACAGAATTGCCGTCCGGCACCTTCAGGCCACCAACGGAAACCCAACCAAACTGGCTGAAATACGGGTTTGGTGCACCATTGGGAGATAGCAGCGTTACGGCGGGGCTGTCATCGGCAATGGTGTCCTTGTAGTCGATCATCGTCAGATCATCTATCCGCGCGCCTTTCAGGGCGATGGAGCCGGCCAGTCGGGCCCCATTGACCGGCAACCTTGGCAACAGCTTTAACGCGGCATCGCGGGAGGCGCCGGGTGGGACCTGGGCCGGGGCACCGGGGATGTTCCCCGTTGTGGTACCGCCTGAAGTTGCCGCCATACCTGGTGCTGCCGGTATCATGGAGCCATCCGTACCCGTGGTGGTCCCGCTAACTGCCTGCTGATCGGCCTGTTGCTGCTGGGCCATTTGCTGGGCGCGCTCCTGCCGGGGCGCTTCCCAGAAGAACTGGAAGCCCAGCAGAATAGCCAGGGACAGTGCGATCGCGATAATAAGATTACGTTGGTCAGACATATGGGGTCGCTTTATTAACAGAGATGGATGTTGGTTTTACTGCCGTTATTGATGTTGATCCCAACATCGGCTCAGGCGTTTGCTGCGGCACCGGGTCATAACCGTGCCCGCCCCAAGGGTGACAGCGGGCGAAACGCCGCAAGGTCAACCAGCTGCCGTACACAGGGCCATGTACCTGGATCGCCTCCAAGCCATAGTGGGAGCAGGTGGGCAGGTACCGGCACCTGGTCGGCAACAAAGGTGCCAGCAGGTAACGATAGGTTTGGATCAGGCCTTGCAGGACATAGCCGGCAAGCGCCTCAAGGAATTGCGAAATGGCACGAATTGTCATGACGCCGCCAGAGACTGTTGGCCGCTTTGGCCGTCTTGGCCACCCTGGTCAACGACCAGGCTTTTGGTCCGCCGCAAGGCCCGCTTTAAATCCGCCAGTAAATCTGCATAAGGCCGGTCAAGGGTCGCCTTCCGTCCGATCAGCACATAATCACGATCCGGGACAGCATGGGTTGGCATCAATTCGGCCACAACAGCGCGCAAACGCCGCTTGGCGCGGTTTCGCGCTACGGCATTGCCAACTTTCTTACTGACCGTAAAACCTATGCCCACAGCGGACTCCGATCTATTAGACGCTCCGCCAGCGGGTGCTGGAACATCCCCGCGGCAGTCGTCAGGGGCGTGCCGATCTGCGACCTGTAAAACCAGGCCCGAGGCGGCAAATCGCCGACCGGACCTTGCCACACGCAAAAAGTCCGCGCGCCTTTTCAGACGCACGAGCCCTAATTCAACCTGCCCCAATTCGTTACGCATCGGTCCACCTATGCCAAGGTCCTATTGAAAATCACACGAAGCCATAGGAATCTGGGCCGGCGGCATCCTATGCCGAAAGTTGCTTACGGCCTCTCGACCGGCGTTTAGCCAGAAGACGGCGACCGCCAACGGTGGCCATGCGATGACGAAAGCCATGCCGGCGTTTGCGAACCAATCTGCTGGGTTGGAAGGTACGTTTCACCCTTCAACCTCCATAAAAATATCCGGCCCATCAGGGGCCAAAACAAGACGCGCTGTATACGGTTTCGATTAGCAGAAGTCAACGCCAGGCGGACGGCAAATTCGGGATTCTGCAAGTTTACCAACTTACCTCGTCAAAGGTGCCGCCTACCCGCATCACTTTTTCATCAGCCCCACTGAAATTCGCGCGATATCTGTCTTAATACAAGCTATGTTATGAGTTAAGATGGGTAAGGATTAAATGGGGCATAGCCATGGCTGGGGAGGAACACGGCGACGTGGATGATCACACCGCTAAAAAACCACAGCCAATATTGTCGTTCCGCCGTATGTGGCCGATTTTGGTGTTGGTGGCCGGCTTGATCGCCTTTGTCGCCTTGGGCGGCGACCGGTTCTTGAGCCTGGATAGTTTGCGCCTCTATCGGGCAGATCTGGCCGAATACGTCGCCCGCCATACTGCATTCATGGGACTTTGTTTTGTCCTCGCCTATGTGGTTATGGTGGCGTTTTCCCTGCCCGGTGCCCTGATCCTGACCATCACGGGCGGATTTTTGTTCGGCAGTATTGTGGCGACAGGCCTGGTGACCATTGGCGCGACGGTGGGTGCGACGGCCATTTTTCTCATTGCCAAGACTGCCCTGGGCGATCCACTGCGGGCCAGGGCCGGACCGGCTTTGTTGAAGATGGAGGCGGGATTTCAGGAGAACGCCTTTAATTATCTGCTGATCCTGCGATTGATACCTTTGTTCCCGTTTTTCCTCGTTAACCTCGTCCCGGCCTTCCTGGGGGTCCGCCTGCGGGATTATGTTTTGGCGACCTTCATCGGCATCATTCCGGCGACCTTTGTCTTTGCCCAGGTGGGAACCGGCCTGGATAGTCTGCTGGAGAGCGGCGAAGAACTGTCAGCGGGATCCATTCTGAGCCAGGATATTTTGACCGCTCTGTTTGGCTTGGCCGCCCTGGCGACATTGCCATTAATCTACAAGAAGTATCAGACGCGTCGGCAAAACAAGTCACAAAACAAAATTGTGGAGCCACCGGAATGAGCGCACCGATTGAGGTGGATATCTGCGTTATCGGCGCGGGCTCCGGCGGGTTGAGTGTCGCTGCGGGGGCTTCTCAGATGGGTGCCTCGGTTGCTTTGGTGGAACGGCATCTGATGGGTGGGGATTGCCTGAATTTCGGTTGTGTGCCGTCCAAGGCTTTACTGGCGGCAGGCAAATCCGCACACAACATGGAAACCGCCGGTCGTTTCGGACTGACCGCGGCCGACCCCGGCGTCGATGTGAAGGCGGTACGCCAGCATGTACGTGACGTTATCGCGGGTATCGCACCGCATGATTCCGTGGAACGCTTTCGTGCCCTTGGGGTCAATGTCATTGAAGGTGCTGCGCGTTTCACCGGCCGGAAAGAAGTGGACGTCGCGGGACAAAGCATAACCGCGCGGCGCTTTGTCATCGCGACGGGCTCCTCCCCCTTCGTGCCGCCCATTCCGGGCCTGGATCAGGTGCCGTATCTGACCAACGAAACTATTTTTGAGTATGATGCCCCCATGGCGCATTTGGTTGTCATTGGCGGCGGCCCCATTGGGGTTGAGATGTCCCAAGCCCACCAACGTCTGGGGGTGCAGGTCACCCTGATCGAAAAGTTCCGTATTCTTGCCAATGATGACATTGAAATGGCCGGGGTGGTGCATAACAGCCTGGCAGGTGAAGGCGTCAATATCCTGACCGGGCGAAATGTCGAAAGCGTCGCGCCAGGGCAAAATGGCGGCATCGCCGTTCACCTGGATGACGGCCAGGTTATATCGGGCAGCCACATACTCGTCGCCGCCGGGCGCAAGGCCAATGTCGCAGACCTAAATTTGGAGGCCGCGGGTGTGGACTATTCCCCCCGGGGCATTGCAGTAGATCCGCGCCTGCGTACCTCGAACAAAAAGATCTTTGCCATTGGTGATGTTGCAGGCGGTTTGCAGTTCACCCATGTGGCGGGCCATCATGCCGGTATTGTCATTCGCAACGCCCTCTTTCGCCTGCCCGCCAAGGCCAAGCAGACGGCCATCCCCTGGGTCACCTATACGGATCCGGAATTGGCTCAGGTGGGCCTGCAGGAAGCAGCTGCCAGAGCCGAAGCGGGGGAAATTCGTATTCTGCGCTTTCCCTTCGCCGAGAATGACCGGGCCCAGGCGGAGCGCGACACGACCGGGCTGATCAAAATCATCACGGCAAAGAACGGTCGCGTTTTGGGCACCACCATTGTCGGGCCCCATGCCGGCGATCTGATCCAACCTTGGGTCTTGGCGGTGGAAAAAGGCTTCAAAATAGGCACCATGGCCGGTGCCATCTGGCCCTATCCCACCTTTGGCGAAGTCGGCCACCGCGCTGCGGGCAGCTATTTCATCCCCAAATTATTCACGGACCGCACCCGCGCCATCGTCAAGTTTTTGGCAAAATTTGGCTGATCGCGCACCCTGCGCGCCTCTGGCGATACGATGATATCCGTGTAGAGTGGCCCTTGAGTTCAGACTCTTTCCTTTTGGCGTCGATGTAGCGGCATAGCGAAATTCCTTGTCTTTCGCAGTAGACTGCGCCTACGATTTGTTTGGAACTGTAGGTTTCTAGGAATTGATGGTTGAGGTTCGATATTGAGGGATATCTAATCATGAACAATATTCTTCCAATTATGAAGCATTCTGCGGCGAAGTGGCTGCTACTCGCTGGGATGCTGTTCATCACGGGCTGTGGTGGCTACGAAGATTTGAGGCTCTATGCCCGTCCCGCCGACATTCCGGAAGGCGGTGCCTCAACGATTAATATGCAGTCTCTAATCTCGCCTTTCTGGCCGCCTGGTGGTGCCGCGACGGCTGTTGCGGGGGTAACGTTCACGGTGACCGGCGGCCCACCCTGTGGCACGCTCGCGCGCGGGACGGCGACCAGTGGGGCCGGCGGACAGGCGAATGTGGGATTTACCGGCGCAACGAATTTGACCGCCGATTGCACGGCGTCGATTGCGGTTTCAGCTGCAGGCACGCCCGCAGCGCCATTCAGCGAAAGCGAAAGCGTCTCAGTTATGACCGGGAATTGCAATGGGAACAGAATATAGCCACGTCGATATAAACGAGAAATATGAGCTATTCCGGCTTCGCGTCAAAACCGGATCGCTAGCATTTTCTGATATTATTCTCGAAGCCTAAGACATAGCGCACATGGCGGTCGACCTGCTTAGGTCTCGACCTCATCATCGCCAAAGCGCGCTTTGATCTTGCGGGCCAGGTCGTCGCGGGCCTGGCGGAAGGCATCCAGCATGACTTCGCGGCTGCCATCAATGCCCGTGGGGTCCAGGCTGGGCCAGTATTCCAGGTCCACGGCCATGGTCCGGGTCAACTCCACCGCCTTATGCTGTGCTTCCGGTGTCAGGCTGATCACCAGATCAAACGAGGTATCTTCCAGATCATCAAAAGTCTTGGCCTCGTGATAGGCGATGTCGATGTCCAGTTCGGCCATCACGGCGACGGCAAAACCATCCACGCTGCCCTGGCGTACACCGACGGAATCTATATAGATCTTATCGCCGAACATATGCTTGGCCAGCCCCTCCGCCATTGCCGAACGCACGGAATTGAAATTGCAGGCGAACAGCACGCTGTTGGGGCGTGAGGTTGGCGGCGCGCCTGGCGGTGAGCCCGATGACAAGCCCGATGACGAGCCCGGTGACGAAATGGGGGCGGGCGGTATCATGTTCCCTAGTTCCGAATTTGCAATATGCAGACCAGGGTGAACAGACGCCGGGCGGTTTCGTTGTCGACCGTGATCTTGCCGTCCAGGCGTTCCCGCAACAGGTCCGAGCCATCGTTGTGCAAGCCCCGCCGGCCCATGTCGATCGCCTCAATCTTCGACGGCGTGGCCGATTTGATGGCCTGAAAATAGCTTTCACAGACCGTGAAATAGTCCCTGATGATACGGCGAAACGGCGTCAGTGGCATTAATACACGGGTCAGGTGCGCATCCTCGAGGTCGCGGATATCAAGTGCGAGACGATTTTCCTCCATCCCCATGACCACATTGTAGGGCCCGGTGAAATCACCATTCGGCTGAAAGCTGTTTTCTTCCAACAGATCAAAGATCGCCACCCGGCGTTCATGTTCAATATCGGCGGAGCGGCGAATAACCGTACGCTCGTCCAAGACGATCTGGGCAATGCGCTGCTTGGACACGACCCGGCCCTAATCCGTTTTCGGGTTAGACTGGTTCAGGCGCAGGGATATGGCGCGGGCGTGGGCGGATAACCCCTCGGCCTCGGCCAGGATCACGGCGTCCGGGCCCAGATGGGCCAGACCCGGCGCATCACAGCGGATGATGGAGCTGCGCTTCATGAAATCCAACACGGACAGCCCGGAACTAAACCGCGCACCCCGTGCCGTGGGCAGCACATGATTTGGCCCGGCAATGTAATCGCCAATAGGCTCCGGTGTATGGGCACCGAGGAAGATGGAGCCCGCATTCCGCACCCGCTCCAACATGGCTTCGCTGTCTCTATCATTCAGGGCGATGGCCAAATGCTCCGGTGCGATGCGGTCCACCAAATCCACCGCTTCATCCCAATTCTGCACGACGATAACGCTGCCATAGCGGTCCCAACTGGCTGTTGCGATATCACCCTTCGCCAATGTGGGCAGCTGTTCGGCTACGGCGGCCACAACCTGATCGGCAAAGATTTCGTCGTCGGTGACCAGGATTGATTGTGCGGCAACGTCATGTTCCGCCTGGGACAGCAAATCCGCCGCGATCCAGGATGGGTTGTTGTTCTTATCCGCCAGCACCAGGATTTCCGAGGGGCCGGCGATCATGTCTATACCCACCGTGCCGAAGACATGACGTTTAGCCGTCGCTACATAGGCATTGCCGGGGCCGACAATCTTGTCCACCGCCACAATTGTGGCGGTGCCATAGGCCAGGGCGGCTATGGCTTGGGCCCCCCCCATGCGATAAATTTCATCCACACCCGCAATGTGGGCCGCAGCCAGAACCAGCGGGTTTAAGGTGCCATCAGGTGTGGGCACCGCCATGGCCAAACGGGGCACTTCCGCCACCTTGGCCGGAACCGCGTTCATCAAGACCGAAGACGGATAGGCCGCCAGGCCGCCAGGCACATACAGCCCCACAGCAGCCACGGCGGTCCAGCGATGGCCCAGCTCAATCCCGCAATCGTCCGTGAAGCGGTCATTTTGGGGCAGTTGCCGTTGGTGATAGGCGGCAATGCGATCATGGGCATGTTGCAGGGCCTTGATCTGTTCCCTGGGCACCACCGCCATGGCGCGTTCAATTTCATCAGATCCCAGGCGGAGATCGGCAATATCATAGTCAACCCGATCAAATTTCCGGGTGTATTCCAGCACCGCGTCATCGCCCCGGCTTTGCACCTGGGCCAGGATATCCGCGACCTGTTGACTGACATCCACCGCCGTTTCCCGCTTATCCAACAGGAATGCGGAAAACCGCGCCTGAAAATCAGCCGCAGTGGTGTCGAGCCTAAGCGGCATCGAGGGCCCCCTGGAAACGATCAATCCAGTCCGCCAGATGCTCCGGCCTGGTCTTGGCCGCGGCGCGATTGACGATCAGGCGGGAGCTGACGTCCGCCACCCGCTCCACCTCCACCAGGCCATTGGCGCGCAAGGTCTCGCCAGTACTGACCAGATCAACGATCCGCCGGCATAGACCCAGGCTGGGGGCAAGTTCCATGGCGCCGTTCAGGTGGATACATTCGGCCTGCACCCCACGGGCAGCAAAATGGCGTCGGGTAATTTCGGGATATTTGGTCGCTACACGAATATGGCTCCATTGCCCCGGATCATCATCCGCCAGCATTGCCGCCGGCTCCGCCACCGCGATGTAACAACGGCCAATGCCCAGATCCAACGGCGCATAAATTTCCGGATACTGGAATTCCATCAAGACATCATTGCCCGCGATACCAATTTGCGCCGCACCAAAGGCCACGAAGGTGGCGACATCGAAACTACGCACGCGAACGATTTCCAGGTCAGGAATATTGGTTTTGAAGCGCAACAGACGCGAGGCCGGGTCGTCAAAGGCCGCCTCCGGCTCAATCCCCGCGCCACGTAGCAGAGGCATCGCTTCTTTCAGAATACGGCCCTTCGGCAGGGCGATGACGAGTTTCTGAGACATCTTGTATCGTAATCTTTCTATTGCTCTATTCCGTGCCCAATCCATGATCAGGGCGACTGGGTGTCGGCCAACCCTGATCAATATCGCTCAGCCGGCAGTTTACCGCCTCCGCCTCCAGCCGGATAACACCGCCGCCCGCAAATTGCAGCAGCACATTGACACCGTGGTCCGCGTCCTCACAGGTGATCGCCAGCAGGGGCAACAGGCCATCCTTGTCCGTCATGTCGATGCCCTGAACCTGGACACGCAGGACATCATCGAAATGCATGCCGCACCTGACCCGTACGCCGCCCTGGCTTCCCATTTCATCCGCCAGCTCCCAACGAAACCTTGTCATGATAAGGGCGAAGCGGTGTAAGCGGTGGATATGGGTCATATCGCCAACGCGGGCGATGGCATCCTGTACGCAGGTGGAGATCACCTCCAGATCGGCGGCTTCCTCCGCCTGCAGGCGTAGCAGTGAATTGATCATGATTTCCGTCGTTCCCATACTTTAGCTGCCATCGGCATCACTCCACCAGGCGGGCGATATCCGCACCGCAGCCCGATAGTTTTTCTTCCAGGCGCTCGTACCCGCGATCCAGATGATAAACCCGATTGATGGTGGTTTCCCCCCGCGCCGCCAACCCGGCCAGCACCAACGAGACCGAGGCGCGCAGATCCGTCGCCATGACAGGCGCGCCATGCAGACCATCATGATCGCCACGCACCATGGCCGTCGCACCTTTGACCGTGATATCCGCCCCCATGCGCATCAGTTCGGGCACATGTTGAAAACGGTTCTCGAATATGGTTTCCGTGATCATCGCGGCACCGTTGGCAACGGTCATCAGGGTCATCATCTGGGCCTGCAGATCGGTGGGAAAACCCGGATACGGCGCTGTTGTAACGTCAATACCCTCTAACGCCGTCGCCCCATCCGCGCGTACCCGAATGCCGCAATCGGTGCGTTCGACAGTTACCTTGGCCTGCTCCAAGGCGGCGATCACCGCCTCCATGGTTTCAGACTGCGCGCCCAGCAATTCCACATCACCGCCCGTGATAGCGGCGGCGATGGCATAGGTTGCCGCCTCAATCCGGTCAGGCAGGACGGAGTAATCGGTGCCCGATAACCGCGCCACGCCCTGGATGCGCAGGGTATCGCTGCCGATGCCTTCGATGCGTGCGCCCATCTGGTTCAAACAATTGGCCAGGTCTGCGACCTCCGGCTCTCGCGCGGCGTTTTCCAACACCACCTCGCCCTTGGCCAGGGTGGCGGCCATCAACATGTTCTCGGTCGCGCCGACGGATACCGTGGGAAAGACCACGACGCCCCCTTGCAGGCCGTCCGGTGCATTGGCGACGATATAGCCGTCATCCAACTCAATCTCGGCACCCAGGGTCTCCAGGCCACGGATATGCATATCCACGGGCCGGGTGCCAATGGCGCAGCCGCCCGGCAGCGAAACCCGGGCCTGCCCACAGCGCGCCAATAGTGGCCCCAGCACCAGCACAGAGGCGCGCATTTTCCGGACAATGTCATAAGGTGCCTCGGTCGAGGCGATATGCGCGGCGCATAGTTTAAGAACATGGCCCATATGGCCACCGCCCGGATGCTCCCCCGCCATGGACAATTCCGCACCGTGTTGGGCCAGCAGATGGGTCATGGTGGCAATATCCGCCAAATGAGGCAAATTGCGCAGCACAAGGGTTTCGTCCGTTAACAGACAAGCCGCCAACAAGGGCAGCGCCGCGTTCTTGGCTCCACTGATGGGGATCTGCCCCTCAAGGCGTTGGCCGCCGCGTATGCGTATCTTGTCCATAGTTTCTGATCGTTCCAATTTCGCCCGGCTACAAATTCAATCACTTAGACCCAGGCAATTATCGTATCTATATAGCGCTGGGTTTCTATCCCATCACGGGCAGCCTGGAAACCGGCAGATTACCGAAAATACCTTATACTTGGCCTAACTTTGGGCCCGCGCGGCAGTAAAAACCAGTGTAGGGCTAATTGTAGGACCAATTGTGGCCATTTTTGGGGTGCCTCAAGGCTTATCCGGCCCATCCGCATCGGGCCGATCCGCATCGGGTCTGGCCGCTTCTGGCAGTGCCCTACCAGACACCTGGTGCTGTTTGCGCCGGCGCAGATTTTCCCGCAAAGCCTTGGCCAGGCGTTCCTGCCGCTGTTCAGCCGATGTCTTTTGCCCGGATTCAGTTTCTTTTTGCGATTTTTTTCCCATCATAGGCCCTTCGGTCTCATATCTAGCTTGCTCTGGCAAGGGCCCTGTGGCAGTTTGCCGACCGCTGCACCTCCAGCACGCCGAATTCTAAAATATCCGGCACCCCGCCCACATAGCTCAGGGGTAGAGCACTCCCTTGGTAAGGGAGAGGTCGAGTGTTCGAATCACTCTGTGGGCACCACTTTCCCTGATTTAAATGGGCTGCCCATAAGCCAGGCGACATATTCGGCCATCCCTATAACGTCGATAATGCACCCCACACTTAAGAAGATAGTGGATATGATAGCGCCATGCTTGATTATCCAATGACCGGAAAAGGGCAATAGAGCCACTATGGCAGCTTCGGAAGCAACTGCGGAAAAAACGCCGTCGCGGGCGCTTGAGGCGCGCATCCATCAGGTGACGCGGCAAATCCCGGTGGGTCAGGTGGCGACCTATGGCCAGATCGCCCTGGTCGCCGGGTCCAATACGGCGCGGCGGGTTGGACGTGCCATGGCCATGCTGCCGATGGGATCTGATGTGCCCTGGCACCGCGTGATCAACAGCCAGGGCAAGATCGCCATCCGACGCGACGGCGGCCCTAATCCGGAGCAGACGCGACGCCTGCGGGACGAGGGCGTGCGGCTTGACCGCCAGGGCCGGGTTGACCTGCAGGCGGTCGCCTGGCCGGGACCGTCCCTACAATGGCTTGAAGCCAACGGCTATGACATCGAAGACCTGATCCTGCGCAGCCAGCGCAAGGGCAGGAAGGGCGCCTGGGTGAACTGGAAACTTTGAGAAGCAGAATTTTGTCATCGCACCAGACCATGGATCGCCGTTCGTTCGCAATTATGAAGAAAGCCTGATAGTGGATTACCGGGCAATATGAAATGAAATGGGATGGAATGGGGATAGGGCATGAAAATCACTTGTCGGGGTTTGATTACCGGTGCAACTGCGCTGTCACTGTTGCTGTTTCTGGGCACATCCACCTCTGGCTTCGCGGATGAGGGTGCCAAACATACTGGGCATATTGGCAAGGATGTTGCAGCACTGCCCCTGTTCGATGCCCATATTCACTACAAAAAACCGGCCTGGGGGCCTTATCCGCCGGGAACCGTGATAGAGCTGATGGATAAATCCGGCGTCGCCATGGCGCTGGTATCTTCGACGCCCGACGAAGGCACAATCAAACTGTGGCAATATGCACCTAACCGTATTGTCCCCGAACTAAGGCCCTATCATGGCCAGGCGGGATCGGGGAACTGGACCAAGGCACCGGGCATGTTCGACTATCTGGTCCAGCGCCTGAACGCATATCCCCATGCAGGCATCGGCGAATTTCACCTACACGGCGTCGATCCCCATGACGAACCGTTGTTGCGAAAGATCGCCGCGTTGGCAAAGGAAAAAAACATCTACATCCATGTTCATTCCGGAAAAGCCCCGGTGGATATGCTTTTTTCATTTGAACCCGGCCTGAAGATCATCTGGGCCCATGCGGGCATGTCGGAGCCGGCCGAAACGGTTGCGGCCATGCTGGCGACCTACCCGATGCTCTATGCGGATACATCGTTTCGCGAATGGGATATCCTAACATCCCAAGGCGCAATAGACCCTGCCTGGCGCCGGGTACTTGAACGCTTTTCGGACCGTTTCATGGTCGGCTCCGACACCTGGGTCAACGAACAGTGGGACAGCTATGGCGAAATCATGGCCACCAACAGGAAATGGTTGAGCCAGTTCCCCCGCGCCATAGCCGAGAAAATCGCCTTCAAAAACGCCGAGCGGCTATTTGGCCGAACGGTTGATAAAAGTCTGATCGGCAAACGGTAACGTCAAATTATACGCCTGACGACAACTGCTAACGATACAATTTCACAGTCTATCCGGATTAAGATTAGAGGAACCAGCGATGAAAGCGGCATTAATTGAAAAGAACGGCGGGCCTGAGGTGCTGATCTATGGCGATGCGCCCGACCCGGTGGCAGGACCGGGCGAGGTCGTGGTGGACATTCATGCAGCCAGCGTTAACGCCGCCGATTGGAAAGTCAGGGTCGATGGCGACGGTAAGGCGCTGCCATTTCCCTATATCCTGGGTCGGGATTTTTCCGGCCTGGTCAGCGCCTTGGGCGACGGCGTTACTGATTTTGCCATTGGCGATGCCGTATTTGGCGTCTGCGACGTCGGCCAGGAGGGTGCCTATGCGGAAAAGATCGCCATGAAGGCCGCAATAATTGCCCGCAAACCGGATGCATTGTCCCATATGGAAGCTGTTTCATTGGCCCTGACCGGATTGACGGCTACGGTCAGCATTGAAGATACTTTGAAATTACAGGCTGGTGAGACCATCCTGATCCAGGGCGGGGCCGGCGGCGTCGCCGGTTTTGCCATTCAACTGGCCAAGCATCTTGGGGCCCATGTTATTACGACGGCCAGTGCCGCCAACCATGATTACATGCGCCAGCTTGGTGCTGATGAGATCATCGACTACAACACACAGGATTTCACCAAAACTGTCTCGAACTGTGATGCGGTGTTCGAAACCGTGGGCGGCGATGTCTCGATGCAGTCATACGCGGTGCTGAAAGCAGGTGGCCGCGCCGCCTTCATCGCCTCCGGCGGAACCGCACCCGTACCACCCCGTGACGATGTGCAAGGCCTTCGCCCCGCCGTGGGCCGGGACCGGGAGCATCTTGAACGCGTTGCCGAACTGGTAGCCCTGGGCGCGGTGCAAATCCCACCGATCACCGAATACCCGCTTTCAGAGGCCGCAGCAGCCCACCGGGTCAGCGAAGCACGGCATCTACGCGGCAAACTGATTTTCAAGGTGCGCTGATACGGCGGCCAATATTCGATATCACCTGACCACCTGAAACGACCCATTGGATGGTTGAGGGAGCATATGTGCCACAGCACCACAAATCGGCAACGGTGTGGTCTATTTTTCGTTGCTAGTGGTCCGCTTCTAACGGATGGTTCCCATCCGCTAGGATCGAAAGACCACTAGCAGTCTGCTGAAAAACTCAGCCATCATCGCCTATTTTATGATTCAATACATTATTGAATCGTTTGGAGATGGACGATGCGTGGAGCAGACCGTCAAAGCGGCAATCTTTTTAGCTACGTTGACCTTGAGGCACGGGTTCCCAAGCGGCATCCGTTGCGCTTGATCCGAGGCATTGTGAATGAAGTGCTTGAGGCGCTAACAGCAGATTTTGAGGCGGCTTACTCTGATACCGGTCGTCCTGGCATTCCGCCGGAGAAGTTGCTTCGGGCCTTGCTTTTGCAGGCCTTCTACGGGATCCGCTCGGAGCGTCAGTTGATGGAACAATTGGACTTCAACATCCTGTTCCGCTGGTTTGTCGGGCTGGGGATGGATGATGGCGTCTGGGACGCGACGGTCTTCACCAAGAACCGGGACCGGTTGCTGGAGGCGGAGATTTCGGCTCGGTTTCTGGCCGGCATTGTTTCCCACAAACGGGTGAGGCGACTGCTGAGCCGGGACCATTTCTCGGTCGACGGCACGTTGATTGATGCCTGGGCCTCAATGAAGTCATTCCAGCCACGGGATGGTGATGGTGATGGTGATGGGGGTTCGGTTGGTGGCAACAGCGGTCGGGACTTTCATGGCGAGAAGCGTCGCAATGAGACCCATGCATCCCGCACTGATGGTGATGCCCGGCTTCACCGCAAGGGCAATGGCAAGGAAAGCCGGCTTTGTTATATGGGCCATGCGATGATGGAGAACCGGCATGGCTTGGTGGTTGAAGGTATGCTGACCCAGGCCTCGGGCACGGCGGAACGGGACGCCGCTCTTGCGATGATTGATGAATATCGACCGTTGGACGAGAACGGTCGGGGTCGGCGGATTACCGTTGCCGGCGATAAGGGCTATGACGTGGAAGCCTTTGTTGATGATTTGCGCCTGCGCAATGTCACCCCACATATCGCAGTACAGACGCATCTGACCAAGACCGGCAAGCGGCGTAAGACCCCGGATCGATGGCCGCTTGCCGGTCTTGGTCAGATGCGTC
>Ga0233439_10003349_pt1 | contig 16779 bp, 15 predicted proteins | sample SI_123_September_6_FD_182713 | JGI IMG/M metagenome (GOLD analysis project Ga0233439, IMG submission 182713) | Seawater microbial communities from Saanich Inlet, British Columbia, Canada - SI_123_September2016_100_MG | ecosystem: Environmental > Aquatic > Marine > Inlet | place: Canada: British... | reverse complement strand
GGGCAAAATCTGAATGATCGGCCCCGGTGATGAAGCGTTTAACCCCATTGATGACGTAATCATCGCCATCAAGAATAGCCGTCGTGCGCATGGAACCGGGGTCTGATCCCGCATCGGGTTCGGTCTGGGCAAAACAACAGGTCTTTTCGCCCCGGATCACGGGATAGAGATAACGTTCCCGCATTTCCCCTTCCAGCGCATAAAGAATGGGCCTGACATCGGGGCCAAGAATTGAATAACCCCGGGTTGGCAGGGTGACGGTGCGTCCCAGTTCTTCCCACACCACAGAACGCGCTGCCAATCCAAGGCCCTGGCCACCGAATTCTTCGGGCACGTCGATCAACCAAAGCCCCAAAGCCTTGGCCTTTTCTTCCAAAAGTGCCCGAATGTCCGGTTTCATCTTGCCGCCATCCAGGGATTTGCCCTCAAGGGGGATCATTTCCGCATCAACAAACCGTCGAACGGTCTGTTTCAGTATTTTTAGCTCTTCCGGAAGATCAAATTCCACGCAACGCTCCCTTAAATTTTTTATGATTATGGCTGATTGAAGCGATCAATAAAAGGGCGTGGCGCGCCTAACCCCCCCTATTTTCACGGGTGTTAGGGTCAACTTGCCCCACCGGCTGAATAGGTGCTAAAAAGAGGCAACACACGCGGTTTTTTCGCCGCACTTTCATCTTATGACAATCAATTTCCTGAGGATTTTTAAATGGCTATTGAGTGGACTGAACCGACTGACCTCAAAACTAAATCTGGCTTTGGTCTATTTGATAAACCAAACATGCCCTATGACGATTGGATGGAAGCTCAGGGAATTCCCATTTTCCGCGGCATCGGTATTAAAAGGGTTCAGGACTTGCCACTGAAACACTGGGATCTAATGGGTGGCAATGCCAGTTTCATCCAGCTTTGGGGCACTGAAGGTTTGTGGGGCTGTCATGTCATTGAAGTCCCCGGTGCTGGCGCGCTGAACCCGATACAGCATCTGTTTGAACAGCAATACTTTGTTGTTGAAGGCCGTGGCACCACAGAAGTCTGGGAACGAGGCCGCGAAGACCAAAAGCATGTGTTCGAATGGCAGGCCGGATCACTTTTTGCGATCCCCATTAACGCCTGCTATCGCATCATTAATGCCGCATCTTCGCCAGCAATGCTTTTGGGTGGTTCTTTGGCACCCCAGGTGTTCAACATGTTCAAAAACACCGACTTCATCATGAACTGCCCCTATAATTTTCGCGATCGCTTTGATCCCGATACGGAAGATTATTACAAAGCCAATGATGATATTGAAGCTGACCCCATCCGTGGTCTGGCCATGAAAAAGACCAACATCATTGCCGATATCGTTAATTGCGAACTGCCGCTGGATAACCGTCGTTCACCGGGTTACCGCCGGATTGAACCCCACATGGCCAACCAGAATTTCTACCTGTGGATCGGCCAGCATGAAACCGGGCGTTATTCAAAAGCCCATGCCCATGGCAGTGCCGCCGTTCTGATTTGCATCAAAGGCAAGGGCTACACCTATACCTGGCCATCATCAGAAGGCCCCACCCCGTGGAAAGATGGCAAAATGGACAAGGTCATGCGCCAGGATTACGAACCGGTGGGCATGGTGACAGCCGCACCAATGAGCGGCGAATGGTTCCACCAGCATTTCGGTGCCTCCAAAGGTCCGCTGCGCCTGACCGCATGGTTTGGCCCGGTCCACCCCGGCAAAAATTCCCGCGCCGGCGCACCTGGTGCGAAAATGAACGATTATGGTGCCATCGACATTCGCGATGGCGGCTCGGCCGTTCCCTACGATATGGAAGACCCTTACCTGCGCAAGGAATTCGAAGAAACCTTGCGTAAAGAAGGTGCGACGACCCGGATGGAAGAAGAACTCTATCAAACTCCTAAAGGTAAGTAGCACACGCAATGGCAATTGATGATGGCGCGCAGTTTTCAAACGCGGAACGTAACCTTTTGGAAGAAGACGAAATCGTCCTGATTAGTGTCGGTGTCGATATTGGCTCGTCTACATCCCATTTAGCTTTTTCACGCTTAACGCTGGAACAGCGAAATGCGCGTTACGTGGTAACCAACCGCGAATTGGTGCATGAATCGCCAATTTACTTCACCCCATATCTGGATGGTGAGGTGATTGATTCCGATGCGCTGCAAGCCTTCATCAAAAAAACCTACGAAGAATCCGGGTTCAAACAGGAAGACATCGACACCGGTGCCTTAATCCTGACCGGGGTTGCAGTGCGCAGACGCAATGCCCGGGCCATCGGTGAATTGTTTGCAGCCGATGCCGGGAAATTCGTCGCCGTCAGCGCAGGGGACGGGCTTGAATCGACCATGGCCGCCCACGGGTCCGGAGCCATCACACGATCCAAAGAAATCGACGGGCTGGTTCTGAACATCGATATCGGTGGCGGGACGACCAAGCTTGCACGGTGTCGCGGCGGCAAGGTCGAGCAAGTCACCGCCGTTGAAGGGGGCGCGCGCCTGATTGTCATGGATAAAGACGGTTCTATCAATCGTCTGGAACCCACAGGCAAGGCCTATGCCAAAGAGCTGGGCATTGACCTTAATCTTGGCGACAAACCCTCCGAACAGGATCTGGAACGCATTACCGAACGCATGGCCACGCGCATCCTTGAAGCCGCAGGGCTTTCCCCCCTCTCAGCCGAGACCGAAGCCCTGTTGCGCCTGCCCCGCCTTGATGGGGAATCTGACGTTGCAGCCCTTATTTTCTCTGGTGGGGTTTCCGAATTTGTTTACAACAACCACACAGAATCTTTCGGTGACCTTGGCCCCATGCTGGCCCGGCACGTGCGTGAAGGCGTGGAAAAGTTTTCCGCAGCGATTGAGAAACCACGCGCCACCATTCGCGCCACAGTCATTGGGGCATCCCAGTACACCATTCAAGTTTCGGGCAGCACCATTTTCATTAAGCCCGAAGACACCGTCCCTGTGCGCAACGTACCCGTCATCGCACCGGAACTTGATCTGACCCTGGACATCCTTGATCCCGACACCATCAGTGACGCCATAACCGTTGCATTAACGCGCCTTGATCTTGCAGAGGCCGATCAGCCTGTTGCGGTTTCCTTTCACTGGGGCGGTTCTGCCACTTACAAAAGGCTGGACGATTTTTGCACGGGCATCAAAAATGGTATGGCCAAATTCACGGAAAACAACCACCCGCTTATCTTGGTCAATGATCTGGATGTTGGCGGACTTTTAGGGCTCCACCTGAAAGAGGAAATGGGCATAAAAGCGGCCACCATATCCATTGATGGCATTGAATTGAGCGAGTTCGATTATATCGACATTGGCGCCATGATCCCGACATCAGGCGCGGTCCCTGTGGTCATCAAGTCGCTGGTATTCCCCGCCCCCGCCTGACCCCATTTCATAAAACACAAAGCACTTTCTAAATCACATCCCAGTGTTTCACCCAGCTTTTATCTGGCTGAAACACTGCCTCGTGCCGGTCTCAACCAGCAATTAAGGATAGAAACCCTAAAATAACTAGGTATATATACCTGTTGATGATATGTATGTGTTTATACTTGTTTTATTGAGGTTTTTTATGCAGTTATTGGGCGCTGGGTCAGTCTTGGAACACCGTCATACATTCAATCTGGCGTTTAATTAAGTCCCAAATCCACCCCCGAACCTCATTCAAACCACAGCTGAAAACAATTCAGCTGTATTCTGGCGCAGGGATTGGACGAACCTTTGATCATACAGATTTACGAACCTTCCATTACCGATCGCCTGTTCTTGCATGAGCTAAACCTTGAGGCGGGGCACCAGAGCAGGATTTCAGGAACCCCTGAAACGTTCAAGCGGCACTACACCCAAACCCCGCCCGATATGATCTTTATAACGGCCAGTGAAGATGATCCGCATTATTTGTCGCTCATTGAATTTCTGTACAGCCAAAAAAGCACGGCCCCCGTCCGGGTGCTAGTAGACTCGGAAAAAGCCGAAGCGCTTAAGGACGTGTATCCAAACCTTAATCTTAAGCATCATCGCAAACCTGAAAACACCAATCAATACACGGCGCTGATTGCTCCTATAGCGGCACTCGCTGCACAGAAAACAGAAAACGGGGGTTCATTGGAATCAGATACGAATGTCGCATCCCCCTTTGCGCCGCCAACCTTTCATTACATCGCCCAGCCAAACATGGGCATAGCGGAAGCATCAGAAGCCCTGATGGACCTGCATCTGAATACCGATGAAACCCATTTGGGATTTATACTGGCGCGCGATGTGCCAAAACTTGAAACCCTGATCGCCGGGACCCGGGCCAAAACGCCAGAAGAAATTGCAATCCAGATCATGGTCGCAATTTCGGCACTGGAACGCATCAAGGAACAATCCACATCCAAAGATGGTACGGGTTTTAATCCGATCCTTGCCATGCTCCGGTCTTCCTTTGATGGCTTCGTCGAAACCCATGGCATAGACCGGGACACGATCGGCGCACCTTTTTTTCTAGCGCCATCACAGAAGAATGACATGGCAGAAAGCAATATCTAGTCAAAAAAAGGGCGCCCGAAGGCGCCCTTTTAATGTCTCAATCTGTCTTAGCCTTTGCAATCAATGCGCTTCGCTTCCTTACCCGGTCCTGGATAAGTGAAGGTGCATTTCATACCAACCTTGATTTTTTTACGGACGGCATTTTTGCCATTAAGGGTGACGGTCGTGCGTGACCCTGAAACCTTGGCCTTGACCTCTTTGCCCTTATACATGATCGAAATACGACGACCACCGCGTTTGGTCTTGGAGACAGAGCCTGAGTGTTTAACCATCGCAACTTTGACGTTGGATATTTTATTCAAGAGCGTGACAATCTCGGCCGGCTGATCCAATAAGGTCACCACCATCTTGCGCACATCATCGCCATAAGCCGGAACTGTTTTCCGTCCTGCCTTTGCAGCAGCAGCGATAAATTTCTTGTCTTCAACAGAAGCCCTGAACACCGAACGAAGGGCGTCCAAACGGTCTTTGGGAATATTTGGCGGACCGGCTGCAATGCGCGACAGGTTACCCATGTTGGTCATTAATTTAAGAATGTTCTTGGTCTGTTGGGTTTTGGCATAATTGTTCGCATCCTGAATGCCTTTGATGTTGCCACCCACCTGCATGACAATCCGAACCGATCCGGCACGTGCATAAGAGGCCGCTGAATCTTCGCTGCCCATTAACAAATCCACTTCGCCGCGAAGCAGTGCCAAAGATGCCTGAGACCCGGAATAACCCGTGATAATTTTATGAGGAATGTTGAATGCTGTCGCAATCATGAACGCATCCGTATAAGAACCGGACCCCACCCCTGAAGCCGAGAATTTGATGACCTTCTTTTCCTTGAGGACATCTTCGAAATTCTTGTAACGTGACTTTGCCCCCGTGGTCATGGTCCGGGGTTCTGCTGCCAACTTGCCCAACCAGGACATCTTGGAAAGATCAAACCGGATGCCTTTTTTCTTTAAAATCTGAGAGAAAATAAGGCCCGTGGTAAAATTACCAATGGTCAGGCCATTGGCCTTGGCGCGGTTGATCAGATTAACGCCGATGATATGTCCTGCACCGGGACGATTTTTGACCACAAACTTCGCATCCAGCCTTTTGGACATATGCCGCGAAAGCAAGCGCCCCCAGAAATCATGGCCGCCACCCGGAGACGTGGTCACAATCCATTCTACGGTCTTGCCTTTGAAATAGTCTTTGCCTGATTTGGCCAATGCGGGTTGTGCCAACACCATGGCTGAAACCACGGCACCAACCGTCAATGCACTGGTGATTAAAAATCGATTTTGCATTTTTATAAACTCCCTGTTTTTAACTGATAATTCTTATTGAATGCATTTTTTTGAATTCAAACATGGAACATGGGAACAACTCAAGAAAAAGGGGTAAATATGCCCTTAATAAGGCGTGATTTCGGCCCGCCCTGACCCTGTGATATACCAAAGCTCTGATTTCATAGGCTTCCCTGCAACCCGGTCAGCCAACCAGTCGAACATCATCACTTCACGATCTTCGCCATTGGCTGCCGCTGGGCCGCCTTTAATGGAATGATTGGCGCTTTCATAAACCACCAAACGCTTCGGCGCCGTGATTTGATCGAACAGATCATACGTGTACTGGATCGGGGAAAGCTGATCATCTTCACCGGCAACAATCATATAAGGACAGGTCATCTTGTCTGCCACCCGGGTCAGGTCAAACCCCTGGACGAATTCATCGAATTCATCCTCATCCTCATAGCCACACATGAACATGAAACGCACCTTAAAGGTGGGGGATGCCATATTAAAAATAGTGTGCGCACCCGGTTCCTGACAAATACCGGTGGCTGACACCCCCTTGATGCGGCCCCCAAGGGCCACCGCTGCCACGGTCCCAAAGTAAGTGCCAAAGGATGAACCGCGAATGACAATGCCTTCGGAATTAATTTCCGGGCGATCACACAGCCAGTCGACCGCAGCGACCCCAGCTTCGGCAAAATTATCCGGCGTCAGGTAAATGCCCCGGCCCGGGCATTCCCCCTGCCCCGGACCATCCAGTGCCAAAACAGCCATGCCGCGTTCCAGCCCCGGATCGCCATACATGGACACGATGTTTTCCTTGGACCCATCCATGCCACCGGTCACCAGAATGCAGGGAAATGTTTCACCGGGTTTTGGTGCATGGGGCAAATGCAAATATGCAGGCAGGGCAGAATCCCCAAACGGGATTTCAACCCGTTCAATGGGGTGCGGGGCATAGGTGATATATTTAGCATAGGTATCGTTCATGCGTTCTTCCAGTTCACGCACGGTATCGTCATAGTCAAAATAGGGCCATTGGGCGGATGCATAAAACAGGGATGCTGTCATATATTCAGCACGGGCAGAAACATAGCGGTGCTGTTCTTCGAATGCATGGGCCCGGACCTCGGCCCGACGACCACCGCGTGTGAATTCCGGGCCAATATCATTGAATTTCTTCATGCGGCTGGCGGCCGCATTAAAAGATGCGGTTCCAACAGAACCAGCACGCCCGCCCTTTGAATGGATGCGTCCCTGATCCCATTCCGGTCCAACAGTCTGGATGATCATATCAAGAATCCAGCGCTGTTCCTGCCAGCGCCGGGTGCGGCGTTCTACCTTCAAATCCTTTTTCATGCTTCCCCCTGTTTTTTAACTTTCAAGCGACCACACACCCATTTTCTGTGCAAACAGGGGCAAAACAAGCCCCGGTTTGCCTCTCGTTCTGGATCGTGGTAAATGTCTGGCATAAATGTGACGGCCTCGACCGCAGGTGTCAATTGCCTGATTACGGTTGTGAACCATCACTGATCAATAACGTAAAGTATGACATCTGGGAGATTTTCATGGCCTTTTCAAAGACCCTTACTGCTTGCGCAGCTGCCCTTGGCATTGGTGCAATTGCTGCTGCCCCCTCAATTGCATCGGCTGGAGACGCTGATTATTTCAAGAAAAAGAACATCACCTTCATCGTCGCCACTGGTGCCGGTGGGGGGTTTGATTTCTGGGGCCGTTTAATCGCCAAATATATGCAAAAGAACCTGCCGGGCTCCACCTTTGTGGTGCGCAACATGCCAGGTGCGGGACATATTCTTGGCCTTAATTACATCTACAATTCAAAGCCCAACGGCCTGACCATGGGCACCTTTAATACGGCCATGTTCCTGAACCAGATTCTGGAAAAAAAGGGCATCCGCTTTGACATGGCGAAAATGAATTACCTCGGAAAATTATCCGAGAGCTATCAAATGATCATGATCAATTCCAAACTGCCCTACAAAACGATTGCTGATCTTCGCAAATCCGGCAAGGTCCTGAAGATGGCAACCGGTGGACCGGGCAGCGGACGCTGGATTTTCGCCAAGGTTTCAGAACGCGCCTTTGGCCTCAAGTTCAAGATGATCCCGGGCTACACCGGCCCTGATGCCCATTTGGCCATGATGCGTGGCGAAATTGATATCATGATGGGCGGCGTGGAAAGCAACACCCCCATGGTTAAACGTGGCCGTGGTCACTTCCTAACGGTCTATTCACCGGAACGCGATAAAGACTGGCCCAAAATGCCAACCGCCAAAGAACTGATCACCGATAACAACAGCAAACAGCTGGCAGCGATTATTACAGCCATTGGTGGCCAATGGCGCATTGCTGGCCTGCCACCCAAGGTTCCCGCCGGACGCTTGGCCGTCTTGCGCGCTGCTTATAAAAAGGGTGCTCAAGACCCTGCCTTTGCCAAATCTGTCAAGGCAGCCAACCGCTACCTGGCACCGGCCTTCGGGGCAGATGTCGACAAAGCCATTCGTAATGCGCTGAATGTCACCCCGGAAGTTCAAAAGCTGCTTAAACAAGCCGTTCTGGTCACCACCAAGGTTACCTATCTGAAACACACCGGGAAGGTCACCAAAACCAAACGCGGTGGGCGTCGCATCTGGATCAATTACAAAGGCAAAGAGGTCAAAGCCAAAATTTCTGGTTCACGGACCAAGGTCACCCTGAATGGCAAAAAATCCAAACGCAAGTTTGTGAAGCCCGGCATGACCTGCACCTTTGTGTATTTGCGCGCAGGGGCGGAAGCCAAAAACCTGATCTGCAAAAAATAAGATCGAAAACATCGTTAATCAGTGGGGGGCTTCGGCCCCCCATTTTTTTACACCTGATCGCTGCTTTGGGGTAATCTTATAGCAACAATAAAACCAAACAGGAGGCACCAATGGCCCAAATTAACAATCTTTTTGAAAAAGTGGATATTGAAAATCCGCCCAAACCACGCCAACGCACCCTGATCGCGGCACAAGAAGACCTAATTATTGCGTGCAATGTGTACAAACCCGGTGCGCGGAATGAATTCCACTACCACGTTGGCACATCCCAATCATTTCTGGTGATGAAGGGTGTCTTGACCCTTCGGACCAAAGATAGCGAAGATGGCGAAGCGACAGAAAGACATCTCAACGAAGGTGAATGTGCGCTGATTCCGGGCAACCAGTATTATCAGCTTCACAATGAAACCGATGGCAATTGCATGTTATATCAGGTGAAGAAACCCGGTGATCAAATCGTGATAGCCGGCAAAGGCCAGCTGAATAACAAGGACTACTTCACCGAAGGCCGACAGAAAGAAACCACCCTTTAAGACTTCGGGAATAAGTTTTCATATAAACCGGGTCCTTTTCAGGACCCGGTTTTGTATTAGGCTGCCCCATCTTTGGGCCGGGTTTCTTCAGATGGCGCATAGGTCTCAATAACTTTGGGCCGGGCCATCATTTCTTCTAGCCATGCACAAAGCTTGGGCAGCCGATCCGGGCTCACCAATTCCGGCACCACGCGTTCTTGGTAGCGATCAATAAATGGCAACATATTAATATCGGCCAAGGAAAAAGTGTCACCCGCAAGGTATTTTGCCTCACCCAGACAGTGTTCGGCGCGGTCCAGAATGAACCCTGCTTTTTCCTTGCTGGCGGCAAATTCTGCTTCTGAGAAGCCCCCGCCACGAACCACCTTTCGCACCACTTCGCGACGATCACGCAAAGGGTATCCCGCCAGAATTTTATCTAATGCCGCATCATCTAAATCCCTGGCCGCATTGCCAATCCCGCCCGCCCCGGAAAACGTCACCATCATATTGGGGCCCAATGCTTCATCTGCCAGTTTGCCCCAGACCCGCATCCGTGCCCGGCCTGCCGCATCTTCAGGGCGCAGGGGAACATCTGGAAATACTTCATCGATATATTCGTTGATCACCGTGGATTCGATGATGGCTACCCCGTCATGAACCAGGGTTGGCACCAGGCCGTTGGGATTGAGTTTCAAATATTCCGGCTTGTGCTGTTCAAATTTCTTCAGATTGACGAAATGGCTGACATAGGGGATACCCTTTTCACGCAGGCAAAGCCGCGTTTTTTTTGAACACGCCGTCAGGCCCGCATGATAAAGTTCCAACATCATTTCATCCCTGTTAATAATCGTTATAACCAGCGCCAGAATATCCGTATTCTGTGCTCTGGGCAAAGGCCCAAGTACCCCCTCTCATAACATTTTCACAAACGATATCCTCCCTCGACAGTCGGGGGCGGCTCTGTGATGATCAGAGACTATAAAAAAAGAATACCGGGGGAAAACAGGGGTGAATAGCAGCACAGAAGAAACTGTCGGGGGAAAACTCGACGACGAAAAAATTCAAATCCCGCTGTCTACCCAATTGGCCGTTTATGCCACCGGCACGTTTGGCAATACCATCAACAATGTCATCACAGTTGTGCTGCCGCTATGGGCGCTGCACCTGGGCGCATCCCCCATGATGATCGGGCTGGTTTTGGGTGCGCGGCATATTCTCACCACTGTGTTCTCCATTCATGGCGGGGCCTTGATGGACCGCATGGGAACGCGGCGTGTTTTGCTGTGGTTTGCCGTTTTGGGGGCTTTGACGCCGTGGATGTTCCCGTTAATGCCATGGCTGGGCGCCGTGATTTTCTTGCAGATGATTGATGGGCTTTCATCCAGCTTTGCCTGGATGGGCGCACAGGCGCAGGTTGGCCAATTGATGAAGGGCAATCCCACCTATGCCGGACGGCTCAGCTTCACAGTTCGCATTGGTCATTTGGTGGCCCCTATTGTCGCAGGGATGAGCTGGGACATGTTCGGCCCCTGGGGCGGCTTTTCCGTCCTTGGTTTCTGGGGGCTGGGCATTCTGGTTTCCGCCCTGACACTCCCCAAACCACCAGAAGGCGCGCATGCGCCGCAGGTTCGCTTGCGCGTTTCCGATGTCATGCCCAGGCTATCTGATTATATCGATGCCATCCGCATGCTGGCCATCCCGACCATCTTGCTGGTTGTCATGGCGTCGACGCTGCGCATGGCGGGACAGGGCATGCACACCTCATTCTATGTGGTCTATCTGGAAGGCATTGGCCTGACCGGCACCTTGATCGGCACCTTGCTGTCCATCGGCTCGTTGGTGGGTTTTGCCGGTGCCTTATCCGTGGCACCGCTGGCAAAACGCCTGCCGCCAAACTGGCTTCTGTTGGGGGTCGTGATCGGCGGGGTGCTCGCCATCACCGTGACACCATTGCTGGGGGGCATCTTCTGGCTGCTGGCCGCCGCCTCAGGGTTCAGAGGCGGGGCCATGGCATTGGCGCAACCTTTAATGATTTCCGTGTTGTCACGATCCGCCGGTAAGGCCCAAGGAAAGGCCGTGGGCATCCGCGCCACAGCCAACCGGCTGGTTTCCTTCGTGATACCCGTGGTCATGGGCGCCGTGGTGGAACTGGTGGGGCTTGAGGCCAGCTTCATGGTCATTGGCGGCGCGCTGATGGTGGTCGCCATCTACATCGCCTACTTCATCCGTAGCACACCCGAGGCCTGAAAAACCCCAATTAAAAACCCATGCTAGCTTTTATACACCCGATGCTGGGGACGTTCAGAAAGCAGGTTTTCTTTGCCAAAACTGGTAACTTCGCCAAAAGCATCGGACTGAATAAAGGTCTGAAAAGCTTCGTGCTCGGACCAGTTGCTGACGATCAAGAAAGACGCATCATCGTTCACATCCTGGAACAAATTTGATTCCTCATGTCCCGCAGCGCCATCAAGGGCGGTCATAACGGCACAGAATTTTTCGATGAATTCGGCCTGTTTTCCGGGCAATGTGTGATAATTCATGCCAATTGTGACCATGCGGGCTGTCTCCTGATGTGGGGATTTATAGTGATTCTAAGGTCGCTGAGAATAGCAGTCATTACATCAAGAGCAACATCAATATTGCGCTATGCATGAACCTAGTTTTCGCATACGATTTTAAAAAATATGCGTTAGACGTGAATCACTTTAGGTAACAAAAAACGTATAACAGGCAGGGGAGACATCGATGAAAAAAGATGATTTAAAACCCGACGACATTGACCCCCAAATTTATGATCTTTACGACGAATATTGTCATTCCCTGATGGAACGTCGCGAGTTTCTGAAACGCGCCGCTGCCATCACCATTATTGGTGGCGGGTCTGCACTTGTCATGGCGGAGGCATTGCTGCCACGTTATGCCGAAGCACAAATGATTTCCTTTACCGACAAACGCATCAAGGCACGCTATGTAACCTACGATTCGCCCGGCGGAAATTCCGGAAAGATGCGTGGCTATCTTGTCCATCCTGTTGGCAAAGGCCCATTCCCATCGGTTTTGGTTGTCCATGAAAACCGGGGCCTCAACCCGCATATCGAAGATGTCGCACGGCGTGCGGCCACGGAGGGTTTTCTGGCATTTGCCCCTGATGGGCTATACCCCGCAGGGGGCTATCCCGGGAATGATGATGATGGCAAAGTTTTGCAGAAAAGCCTCAGCTGCGACAAGATCAAGGTTGACATGCTGAACGGTGCCAAATTTATAAAATCCCACGCCTTGTCCAATGGCAAACTGGGCACGACCGGCTTTTGCTTTGGTGGCAGTGTGGCCAATTATCTGGCGGTCAACATGGGCAGCGACCTGAATGCCGCCGCACCTTTTTATGGAAGTGCGCCCAAAAAAGCGGCCGATGTCGCAAAAATAAAGGCACCCCTGCTGATCCATTATGCCGAGAATGATCGGCGTGTGAACAGATCACGTAAGGGCTATGAAAAAGCACTCAAGGCAAACAATGCTTCGTTTGAAATGCACAGCTACGCCGGAACCCGCCATGGGTTCCACAATAATTCGACCAAGCGTTACAACGAAGCCGCCGCAAAACTGGCATGGAAACGCACCATGGCATTCTTCAAAAAACACCTGTCATAATTTGGTGTGAATTTTATAATTCAAACCTTAGCGGCGGCACATCATGTGTCGCCGCTTTCTTTTGTCTTTAAGCCAAATAGAATTATTGACTGACGGGGGGTGTTTCCAGGCTGGATTCAAGTGTTTTTCGTTGCGACCAAACTGCCAACCAGACAAAGATGCAGATGGCTCCCCCGATCAAAACTGGCAGGCGCAGTCCAATATAATCTGCAACCAAACCCAGCGACAACGCACCAAATGCGGGCACGCCCAGCATCACCATGCCATGGACGCTGATCACCCTGCCCCGAAAATTGGGTTCTACCGCCGATTGGATAAGGGTTTGGCTGGAAACGTTCAGGGTAATAAATCCAAAGCCCAGCAAGGCGATGAAGAAAACACCCAGATAGAAAACATCTGTTGCTGCGAATGCCATCAATAACAGGGCCAAGAACAAAACACTCAACAGGCTGATCCGGGTCAAGCCTTCAATCCCCGATGGCCGCGACGCAAGCCAGACCGCACCGCACGTTGCCCCGATCCCGTGCGCACTTAACAACATGGCCAATCCATCGGCTCCGCGTTCAAACACCTGGCCTGCAAAGCCCGGCAATAAATCGGTCACCGGTTTGGCAATGATCCCCATAATGATCAACAGCACCAGCTGCATCCGAATGCCCCTATGGGATTTTAGATAAGCAAGGCCTTCACGGGTTTCAGAAATTACAGAACGGGTTTGGCGTTTTCGGGGCGTCGTATCTGCGTGCATCACCCCCAGAATGATCGAATAAAACAACAACATCCCGGCCGTGGTCGCAAACCCCCACCCGGTTCCCGCACCAACAATGATCAGCCCGCCAATGGCAGGGCCAATAAAGCGCGTGCCGTTATGGGTGATGGACCCAATAGCAAGGGCGGGTGCCAACAAATCGCGGCCCACCAGATGGTGAATCAAAGCCCCCCTAGACGGCCGATTGAATGCCATCAAACACCCCCTAAACATGGTCAGGCCAAACAACAGCCAGATGTTCATAAGCCCCATTAGGGTCAGCACCGCCAACGTGGCGGCAAACACCATGGCCAGGCCCTGGGTAATACGCATCAGCCTGAAATAATTGACGCGATCAACAAGGGTTCCTGCAAACAATCCCAACACCAAAGAGGGCACCATTTCAGCCATAACGATCCCACCCAGCCAGGCAGTGGATTTGGTCATCTCCCAGGCCAGCCACCCCATGGACATGCGTAAAATCCACACCCCCAAACCATGGGCAACATTGCCAATCACATATAACCGGTAATCACGGATATGCAGACATTGGCGAATGGAATCAAAACCACCGGGTATTTTCATGCACTCTGGCCCTTAAATAAGGATAGGTAAAAAGCGGGCCCCATTTCGGGGCCCGCCAATACAGTTTTATAAATGCTATTTTACTTTGTGCATTCAAGCTTTCCGGCGGTTGACTTATTGCCTTCCCACCAGATTTTACACGTCATGCCTTTTTTGACCTTTTTACGCTTGGCCTTCTTGCCATTGATTTTGACCTTGGTGTAGCGCTTGCGCATGCGGGTCTTGTATTTTTTACCGGCAACCTTGAACTCCAGCTTGCCCTTTCGCTTCACCTTGGAAATCTTGCCGGTGATGGTCTGCCAATTCACGGTGCGCCGGGTTGATTTTGGGTTTTCGACGATCATTTTGTAACGCGCGATCAGCGGTTTCGGCATGGCCATCATCTGGGCAACGATCTGGTCGACCTCTGACCCGCTCTTGGGGCTAACATCGATGCGAAGTTTTTTGGCATCCCCCATATAGCCAGGGTTGCGCTGGGTTTCCATGAAGGCTTTGCGCAAAATTTTGGTCCGTGCAGCAGGCAGGCCCGGAGGTGCCGCATAGGGACGCGCCATATAGAACGCCGTTTCCAGCATGGCAATCAGATCACGATCTTCCTGGCGGGTGGCCAGTTCCTTTGCTGTGGGCACATCCTTCAGGTCCGAGTGACGGTTCAGACCCCGGGCAAACTGCACCAGAGGAACCCGTTCTGCGCGCCAATTGCCCATGGTACGAAGCGATGACAAGCCCTGGGTGCGGCCATCCATTTCACCACGGGTAATGGCCAGATTAATGGCACTGCCGCCGGGATAGCCATGGACCAGTTTGATGTTGATGCCCAACGCATCTTTCAAAACCAGCGGAATATCAAACCCGGTGGAGCCATGATTGGTAGACCCAAAGGTTACCTGTTTGGGATTTTTACCCATGAGCTGGCGCACCGATGTAATGCCGGCTTTCTTATGCACCGTTAACAGATAGGCATCATTGGCGTAACTGGAAGTGGAACCGATCCAGGTGAATTTCACCGGATCAAAGCGAACATTCTTGCCTTTTCCGGTCAGGGCCAACAGTGGCAAGCCACGGGAAAAGGTGCCAAACACCGTGCCGTCTTTGGGGGCCTTGTGATAAATGTAATTAGCGGCCCTGAGGCTGCCTGCACCGGTCATGTTTTTCACGATGACCGTGGGGTTTCCGGGCACAAACTTGCCCATATTCCGCCCAAGGGTGCGGGCGTAAAGATCATACCCACCGCCGGGGCTGTACCCGACTAATATCTTGATGGTTTTTCCCTTAAAAAAATCGGCGGCCCCTGCGGGTGCCAACGGAGCCGCGACGGCGAGCGCCGCCCCCAAAGCTGCCGCAGTGATGATATTTGATATTTTTTTCATGATGCTCTCCCAATAAAAAATGTTTTTAGATTTCTTTCTTTATTAATCCGCAACCGGTTCCCGGTCTTTGCGAACCCGTTCAAACCCATTGACCGAAAGATCAAAATTATTGCCATCGGGATCAAAGGCCCGCATTTCGGCATAATGGCGATCAGCTGGCCGTTTGGCAGGTGCTGGCACCCCTGCGGTTTCCAGCTTCGCCGTGATGTCTGCCATATCGTCGATGTGAAAGCCAAAATGGTTTAGCCCACTGGGCTTTCCCTCGGCCTTATTGGTCAACAAGGCAATGTTCAGATAGCCATCGGTCATAAAGATGTTGCCGCTGTCGGCGCGTTGTTGAATTTCCAGTCCAAAGACATCGACATAAAACTTGGCAAGCTTGTCTGGATCTGTGGTGACAATGGCAAGGTGGCGTATCTTGGCCATGCTGATTCTCCCCTATAATTAGCGCCTGATTCTAAAACCTGACCGGCACCTTTTGTTTTCAAGAATACTAGAGGCGTATCCGACCAAATGGAACGCTTTATATGCCGGGCAGGCCCGGATTTAGCTGATTACCAGCGTATTTTCGTCTGTGTGCTCAAACACTTGGCCGTAAATATCCACCATGGTTGTGTCGCAATAGGTCATCCACCATGGTTGTGTCGCAATAGGTCATTGTGCCATTGCCAACGGTTAGTTCTTCGCTGAAGGCAACGGTCGATGCCTTGTCTGCCATGAAGGGGGATTGAATAATCTTCCACTTTTCATCATCGATCTTGGCTGACACCTTAATCACGGCGCGGCCTTCCCCATCGGTTTCCCCATTATAGGTGCCCCCCGCCAACACACACACCGCGCGCGGGATAGACAGGGAATGCATGATGATGTTCGTCGCCTGATCCCACATCCAATAACCGGTTTCATTGTGGAAAATATCGCCATTTGATTTGCGCTGGACGATCTTGTGATAATGGATGGCCGCAAGGTTCTGTTCCCCTGCATTGGTGACCCCACCCACAACAGAATTGGTAATGGTTTCAAAAAACGGGTTGGTTTCAGACCCATCAGGTTCCGGTGCCACATCCACGCCTTCAGCACCCTTCCAAACCCCGATCATCAATGCCAACGGCCCAAATTCCACCCCATCAATTTTGCTCATTTTATCCTCGTTTCTTAATAAGCCCCGCCAAGGTTCGAGGGTACCCGCCCCGCAACGCGTCACAAAGGTAAAAATCTTATAAAACAGCCCTTTTTTGAGGCTTTATGGGCGCGCTATCGCAATCATATGGGTGG
>Ga0233439_10003343_pt1 | contig 16794 bp, 9 predicted proteins | sample SI_123_September_6_FD_182713 | JGI IMG/M metagenome (GOLD analysis project Ga0233439, IMG submission 182713) | Seawater microbial communities from Saanich Inlet, British Columbia, Canada - SI_123_September2016_100_MG | ecosystem: Environmental > Aquatic > Marine > Inlet | place: Canada: British... | reverse complement strand
ACCTTTGGTAACGCGGTCGTCTTTATGGGTGGTACAGGGCAGGGAGGAGCGCCTCTTGATAGCTTGGAGATCATCTACGAGTACATGGATCCGAACCAGGGTGCCTTCCGAATCGAAGTGGCGCAGAGCAGCAACCAAGGACCCGTCATTATTCCCTTCTTGCCGACAGCTCGGACAGGCAGTCAGTCGGTCTTTACGGACAGTGGGATGGTCTTAACGTTGGGAGGCTACGGAGAGGGTGGCAATCAACCTACGGATGTTCTTCTATACAGCCCGTTTTAGGTAGAGTTCCATCGATTGGCGCTTTAAGCACTGAAACTAAACGTCGTGCTGCGCGCTGATTGTACAAGGGTGAGTGGAGAGTTGGATTCCCTGGCCACGTCGGATTACCATGGGCGTCACAGACTTATCCTAGACGACGGAAAAGATGGTGAGCCTTTTGAAGAATCGGGCCGGAATCAGACTTGGTGTATCGCTCTTAAGCGTCCTGCTATTGTCCTCTGTTTCTCTTGCAGCTGAAGAGGGAATTAATGCGGAGAAAAGCGTCGATCGCACGCGTGCGAAAGTAGGAGACGTATTAACGTTTCACGTGGATGTCGTGAATAGCGGTAGCACAGACTATCTTTCTAACGATGCCTCTGGAGGGATCCTTTTTGAGGACAAGCCACCGTCCATGTTCAAATTGGTCGCTGGCTCCGCTCGCATTCGCACCAGTGCTGGACTGGATATCCAAGCAGATATTAGCCGAAAGAATGGGTACCTTCTTTTCGGACGTAATTCCCCACAAGGCCCGATCGGTGTGGGCTTGCGTGCCGGCCAACGTCTTCAGCTGCGGTACAAGATGGTCGTGGAGAGCGGTGTGCAACCGGAGCGCTCCTACACCAACCGAGCGCTAGTTCGTTCAGCGAGTGGTATCTCGCTTTCAGACGAACTCAAAGCTCAGGTACGTATCGAAAGTGAGGCTGAATTTGATCATGGATTAATTCTGGGTCGTGTTTTTTGCGATAGCGACGCTGATGGAGAGCAGGATGCCGACGAGCGGGGCGTGGGTGGCGTGAGGATCTATGCCGATCACGGTTGGTACACAGACACCGATCCCACAGGCAAATTTCACATTCGTAAGCTCTTGCCGGGTAATCACCTTGTGAAGGTGGACGCCAACACCTTGCCGCCTGGCTCGAAGGCCACAACACCCCTCAAGCAGGTATTCTATGTGACTCCCGGCCTTCTGGGACGGGTCAGTTTTGGGATTGCTTGCTCGTACGAGACTGTAAGTGCCGAACTGGTGAAGAAGAAGACCTTGGGGGTGACCGACACGAACGAAGACCTCGCAAAAGTCATGACGGTGACCGGAAAGGTGGGGGATCTCTCCATCGCCGTAAATAATCGTCGTTATAAAGCGATGACGGTCGATATCAGCTTGAATCCTCCCAAGTCTCGGCTAGAGAAGAAGTTCAAATCGGGTGTTCGGAATGTTGCCTGGCACTTGGATCGTACCTTAGAGCCCTTAGTGTTCCGTGTGAGAGCCCGGATGCCCAAGAGCAAAAAAGCGAATTGGCGTCTTCGAATCGTCAAGGTCGCAAGCGAGGGAGAGGAGCCCGTACGAGAATTTTACGGATTGGGCCGACCGCCATCGACCATCTCGTGGGATGGAAGTTCAGCGGATGGCAAGAAAGGACTCTTGGAACGAGGGGGCGAGTACAGGGCGCGGTTCTCGATCTTTAATGGTCGTGGCTCCAGTGCGTCGAGTTCCGAGGTGACGTTCGGGGTAAGCTACGGAGCGCCCACCGATCTCATTTCGGATAAGACCCTTCGCGGCAGGCTTTTTCTCAAGAGCATGAAGCCTGGTTTCGTCTTGCAGAAGGTCATTAAGCGCATGCGCCGCGACCTAAAACTTCATCCAGAAATGCGAATCGAAGTGGAAGTGCATGTGGACCCATCGGCGGATGCGGCGGCCGACCTGGCGAATACAGAGCTTGGTGCGACGAACATTCAGTCTTACGTCATGGACAAACTTCAGATCCTCAGTGAAAACCTCAAGATCAGGGGCTACGGCTCCACGCGTCCCTTGGGGCCCAACGAGACCAAGAAAGACCGAGCGTATAACCGGCGAGTGGTGATTCGCGCGTACCCCCCCGAAGATTACGATAGTTTCAAGGAACCAAAGGCTCTGCCCGCTCCGCGTCCCTCGGTCACCGTTCAAGGTCTACCCGTGAAGACGGATCCCAAGGGAGGCTTCATGCGGGTCGTAGAGCGTCCCGAGAAGGGATTCTTGAACGTAAAGATCGTTGGGAAGTCGGGGGCGAGCCGTGAAGCCTTGATCCGCCTAAAGACCCGTAAGAAAAACCCGCCGGTGGGACTCACCGACGGGAAAAAACCAGAACTCAAGGTGAAGAAGAAGAAGACGAAGAAGAAGAAGGCCGGGATTGATCCGCTGCGGCGAATTGGGGGGGAAGTGCTCCGCGACGCTCTCGATTCGGATAAAGTCTTAATCGCTGATCCCACGGAGAAACTCAGCACGGCGACTCAGCTTAAAGTGCAACTTCCGCCCAAAGGCATCAAGATCTCAACGACCCGGCTCTTTCTCCCGGGCCAGACCCATACGAAGAATACCATCACAATCAATGGCAAGACTGCCCATGTTGACAGTGGTGGTGCGTTCTCCCATACGGTGCAATTACCGGTCGGGAAGAGCACGATTACCATCACTTCGGTTGATGGGACGGGCCGCAAGGCTCAAATCGTGTGGCCAGTCGAGGTCAGTGATAAAGAGTTTTTCCTCATGGCTCTTGCGGATGGCGCGTTTGGTCAGGATGGCGCCAAGCTCTCTGAGCGTTCCCATTACCATGAGGCTGGTTTTGATGATTTCTTCGTCGCGGGCCGAGGCGCCTTGTATTTCAAGGGTCGAATTAGCGGGACAGAACTCTTCAAGAACGTCTTCATGACGGCTCACATCGATTCGACAAAACAGGAAGATTTCTCGGCTTTCTACGAGCAGGTCATTGATCCACATCGCGATTACGCGATCTTTGGTGATTCGAGCCAAGAAGTTCATGATACCGCCTCGCGAGGCCCCTTCTACATCTTGGTCGAGGCAGATAAATCTAAACTCAAATTTGGAACGATCCGAACCGAATTCGAAGGAGTTGATTTACTCCGATACAACCGGACCTTTTACGGCGGCAAGTTGGACTTTAACCACGCTTTTAAAGAGGGTTTTGATACGCGTGTGAAAGCATTTGCATCGGACGACGTGACGCGGGTGGCTCGAGGTCATGATGAGATCCGTGCGACCGGGGGAACCCTCTATTACCTCTCGAAGGGAGACGTGATCGACGGCAGTGAACAACTCGCCATTGTTGTGCGTGAGATGGCGACCGGGATGGAGCTTGCGCGGCAGGAATTGGTGCGCGACCGGGATTACCGGGTGTCAGGTCATGACGGCCGAATCATGCTTAATTCACCCTTACCGTCGACCATGGATTCCATGCTGACGATCGGTGGGATTCAACCCTTTCAGACCAGCAGTATCTTGAAGGGCCACGAGGTGTGGATCGTCGCGGATTATGAGACTCGTGCGGTTCAGCAAGGAGCAGGCGTCGCCTGGGGTGTGCATGGCTCTCAGAAGCTCTTCGACATGGTGGAACTGGGCGGCGGTTACCTCAACGAGGGGAGAGTTGACGGCTCGGATTACGAAATGCTGGGTGCGCACCTCAAGTTCAACTACAAGAAGAAGACACGGGCCTATCTAGAGTTTGCAGAATCGGTGAATCCAGACGGTACCGCTCACATAAGTCGTGATGGCGGAATCCACTACACCCCGTTTACATCCGCGGGAAAAGAGACACACGGTTACGCGTTTAAAGGAGGCATCGAGAGCCATCTTGGCGAGTTACTAGGTAACGACCTGAACCTGCGCATCAAGGGGTATTACCAACTGATGGAGCCTGGTTTTCATGCCGTTGGGACCGTGCTTGAGCAGGGAATGGAGAAGTACGGGGGCGAGGTGTCTTATCATCCGACCTCGAAGGACAGCGCACTCGTGCGTGTGGACGCGGCCGCGATTCGTGTGGTCGACGATCGTTTTGTTGACGATTTTCGAACGGTGAAGCGGCTCCGAGCCTACGGGCAATACCACCGTCGCGAGGGTCTTTGGAATGTGTCAGGAGAGGCGACGTTCGGTCAGCACAGAGACGATTTAGACGGTCTTGTTCAGAACAGTTCGACGTTGGCTGTCGGGGGTGGATACCAACTCTCAAAACGCCTTCGACTGCAGGCGATACAGGAAGCTATCTTGGCGGGAGACCCAGCGATCGTTGGAGATGACTGGTCCGGCCATATGCTTACCCACGTGGGGGCAGATTGGAGTCTCACTGATGATTTTGGTCTTAATGCCATGGCATTGCTCCGTTGGAACGGAGACCACGGGATACGCACAGGTCTCCGCTCAAAATTGTCGGAGGACACCAACGTCTTCTTGGAAGAGCGTGTCATGCACGATCCAGGCACTGGCGACATGATGTACTCCACAGTATTTGGCGCCCGCCGAGCGTTGGTCGGTGGCGGGCAGATGTACGGTGAATACCGCTTAGATTCTGGGGTGAGTGGGCCCGCTAACCGTGCGGTACTAGGATTAGGTAAGCGCTTTACTCTCGCTGAGGGCATTCATCTTGTCGCTGCTTACGAGCGTGCTCAGACCTTTGGGGGCTTCGAAGGCAAGGGGTCTCGCGATGTTCTGAGTGCCGGACTGAATATGACTGGCAACGACTGGATCAAGTACGGCGGACGCTATGAAGTCCGTTTTGACCAAGGGTTGGCAGCGGGAGATGGGCAAGATCGCGTGCAGGTTCTGCTTCGAAACAACCTCAACCTTAAGCTCTCGCCGGATGTTACGGCGCTTGTGTACTCGACCTACACCATGACGCAAAACCTGCTCGAACGAACCATGGACCAAGAATCGCTCGAAGCGACAGCCGGTGTGGCCTACCGTCCGCTTCATTCGGATAAATTGACGCTTCTCGGTCGCTACACACATCGCTTGACGCGCGGGGTGCGACCGGAGGTCAGCACTCTTGGGCTAGAGAGCATGTCTCGGTGGACGAACAACATCGACTTACTAAGTTTAGCCGGTGTTCTTGAACTTCCCTACGGACTCCAATTGACCGAAAAGCTGGTCTATAAACACAACCTGGAATCCTCTGACCTGGAAGAAATTTCGACCGATCAGATCCTCTGGATCAACCGATTCGCTGTTCATCTTCTTGAGCGAACCCTGGACTTTGCACTCGAATATCGTCTGATGTGGGGCTTACCGGACGGAGAGCTTCTTCAAGGGGCTCTGGCCGAGGTTTCCTACACCTTGTACGAGTACGCACGGATCGGCGTGGGTTACAACTTTGCTCGATTCTCGGCGGATGTCATGGACGACTTGTCCGAAAATAAGAATGGTTTCTACATTCGACTCACGGGAACCTACTAGAGGCTCGTTTGTGTCCGCTGGTTCGGCTCGCCTAGACGCGCTCGAATAGTCCAGCGGCTCCCATGCCTCCACCGATGCACATGGTCACGACGCCGTAACGACCGCCGCGGCGCTTCAGTTCATGCAACAGGGTCGCGGTGAGTTTGGCTCCTGTGCAGCCCAAGGGGTGTCCCAGGGCAATGGCTCCACCGTTGACGTTTACTTTCTCGGGGTCGATGCCGAGCTGTTCGATGCAGTAGACTCCCTGCGATGCGAAGGCTTCGTTGAGTTCCATCAAATCGATATCATCGATTGTCAGTCCTTGGCGCTCCAAGAGTTTGGGCACGGCGCAGGCGGGTCCAATACCCATTTCGTCCGGTTCCACGCCGACGACGACGAAGTCGCGCAGCACACCGAGAATATCTGCACCCAAGGCCTCGGCCTTCTCCCGACTCATCACCACTGTGGCCGCGGCGCCATCGCTCATTTGAGAACTATTTCCCGCGGTGACAGAGCCCTTTGTGGAGAAGACAGGACGAAGTTTACCGAGTTTTTCGACGGTTGAACCGGGGCGTGGACCTTCGTCGACCGTCAGATCTCCGAAAGGGACGATCTCGTCTGTAAAGCGACCTTCTTCAATCGCACTGAGCGCCCGTGCGTGGCTCCGAGCGGCCATCGCATCTTGCTTTTCGCGACTGATATCGTAGCGAGTGGCGACGATTTCAGCGGTGTTACCCATGCCTGTAAAGAGCCCAGGATCGTTCGAGACGGTCCAAGGATGTGGCCGCGGTGTATGCCCACCCATGGGAACGGACGACATGGATTCAACACCACCCGCAACGATGACGTCGGCCCAACCGGCCATGATTCGCTCTGCCGCGCTCGCGATGGTCTGAAGCCCCGAGGAGCAGAAGCGATTCACGGTCTGAGCCGGTACACTCTTGGGAAGACCTGCTAGGAGGGAGATGGTGCGTGCCACATTGAGACCCTGCTGGCCTTCTGGCATGGCACAGCCGAAGATAACATCTTCGACTTCTTCTCCGCTAAGACCGGGTACGCGCTCCATGGCACCTTTGATGACGGCGGCTCCAAGATCTTCGGGCCGAACGTTCTTATAGGTTCCTTTGACAGCCCTTCCAACCGGGGTTCGAACCGCACTGACAATGACAGCTTCTCGCATTTCTTATTCTCCTGAGTTCGACCGGTTAGTTTCGTAGGGGTTTGTTTTTCATCAACATATGTTGAATACGCGCGATGGATTTCTCTTCACCCACTAAGCTCAAGAATGCCTCGCGCTCCAGGTCCAGAACGTGCTCTTCCGTGACGGCAGTGCGTCCATCGGTATCACCGCCACACAGCACATGCGCGAGTTTCTGGGCGATAAGATGGTCGTGGTCACTTGCATGGCCTGAGAGCTTCATCCCGTAGACGAAGAGATCGATGGCCGCGGCACCTGCCGATCCCGGAAGGACCAGGTAGTCGGCAGGCCGAGAAGGTGTATAGCCTTGATCAGCCATGTACCGCGCCAGACGCTTTGCGTCAGCGATTCGAGTGTCACGGTTCATCGCGATTGCATCGCGTTCGGTAGCAAATCCAAAGTTAAAGACTTCGCCTGCGCCTGTGGCCACTTTGGCCATCCCGATGTTTTCGAAGACGCGCTGGATGAAGGGAAAGCGGTCCACGTTGGATTTGGCCGGTATGGGCCGCAGCATCCTCTTGAGGAGGTTTAATGTGCCGCAACCACCCGGAATCAGTCCCACACCGACTTCAACGAGACCCATGTAGCATTCCTGGGCCACCAGCATGCGATCGGCCGCCATGGCCATTTCGCATCCACCGCCCAACGTGAGTCCGTGGGGATTGGCAACCACAGGTTTTGAGAGGTAGGTGAGCCGCTGCAGGGCGTCCTGGAAGCCTTTAATCATGACATCAATGGCATCCCAGTTCTTCTGGGCGGCGTACATCGCTACAACCATGAGGTTCGCGCCGGCTGAAAAATGCTCGGCTTCGTTGGCAAGAACAAGACCGTCAAAGTCTTTTTCTACGCGGTCGCATGCTGTGTTCAGCATGGTCGCTAAGTCCGCATCGACGGTGTTCATCTTGGTATGGAATTCCACGCATGCGATTCCATCGCCCATATCGACGAGCGTTGCTCCGCGATTTTTCTCCACGACACCACCGGACGCCTTGAGCGGAGAGAGTTTGAGACTCCCAGGGATGTGTGGAACGGGGGTTTGCTTTCCAGCATGGAAAAAGGATGCGTTTTCTTCGGTGTAGAAGCCGCCAGAGGCGATGGCATCGTCAATCCACGAAGGTAAGGTGAATCCATCGGCACGCATACGATCGGCTGCTTCTTTCACTCCAATCGCTTCCCAAGCCTCGAAAGGACCGAGTTCCCAATTGAATCCCCATCGCATGGCGCGATCGATATTCACGATGTCGTCAGCGATGTCGAAGGCGATGTTGGCGGTGTACGCAAGCGATCGACTTAGGACATGCCAGGCAAAGTCCGCGGCCCGACCTTCGCTGTTGATGAGTGCTTTGAGACGGGAGCCGACGTCGCTTCCAGCCTTCCGAGCCGCTTTCAACTCGGGGAAGTCCGGTTTAACCTTGGGTCGGTACTCAAGGGTCTTCGTGTCGATGGCGAATAGGTCACGGCCTTCTTTTTTGTAAAAACCGCCACCCGCTTTACGTCCCTTCAATCCCATCTCGACCATCTTGGTGATGGACTCAGGGCTCTTGAAGACGTCTCGCTCTGGGTCGTCAGCCAACGAGTCGTAGCAGTTCTTGGCGACGTGCAGGAAGGTATCCAGACCCACGATATCCGCGGTTCCAAAGGCAGCGGATTTGGGTCGACCCATCGGTCGACCCACGATGGCGTCGACTTCCTCGACCGTGTAGTTCAACTCCTCCATCGAGTGGATGGTGGTCATCATGCCGTGCACGCCAATGCGGTTGGCGATGAAGTTGGTGGTGTCCTTGGCGTTGACGACACCCTTACCCAAAATGCGTCGGACGAAGTGACTCATCGAATCAAGCACGTTGGGCAGTGTTTTGGGTCCGGGGATGATTTCAAGAAGATGCATGTACCGAACGGGATTAAAAAAGTGGGTACCCAAAAAGTGAGTTACGAAGGCCTCGCTGCGGCCCTCGCACATCGCGTCAATGGAGAGACCCGAGGTGTTCGAACTGACGATGGTGCCTGGTGTCAGGTGGGCTTCCACTTGCGCGAAGAGCGTTTGCTTTATCGCGAGGTTTTCGACCACCACCTCGATGATCCAATCCACATCTTTGAGCTTATGCATATCATCTTCAAAGTTGCCGACTTCGATAATCGATGACGCATCCTTTTGAACAAAAACGTTAGGCTTTGACTTGAGCGCGGCCTTAAGCCCTTCACTCGCAAAGCGATTGCGCATGCCCGGTTTCGTTTTGTCCGTGTCGCTGAGATCGCGCGGCACGATGTCCAGCAAGAGCGTGGGTATTCCACAAGACGCTAGATGAGCGGCGATACCTGAACCCATGACTCCGGCGCCAAGAACCGCAGCCCGTCGTATATTCTTCGTTGTCACGATGCCTCCTAAGGGGGGTGTAGAACTTGAATAGAGGTAAGCACCCTCCCCGGTCAAGAGCGAAAAAGGAACCGATGGCGCAACATTTAAATCGTTTTCTCCATCTTCGGTGCTGAGGTGGCCATGCAGGACCTGTCAGAACTTGTTTATCGATTGAGTGTTAGACGAAGTGTCTTTCGATGCGGGAAACCTGTGGAGGGAGAGCAGAATATGAACCTTGTCCGCCAAGCTCTTCAGGCGATCGAGCGAAGAGGGGTCGTGGCTTGGAGGCCTCCAGAAGAGGTGGGACTGCCTCTTTTACTGGTACGTGGAGCGTTGCCACATGCCAAGCAGGTCGCGATTGTCGGGGCAAGGGCCGTGGATTCATACGGCCGCGCGTGTGCGAGACGGGTCGCTGGGTCTGTGCTTAAGCTCGGCTTTAGAATCGTCTCGGGCGGAGCAGAAGGATGCGACGCTGAGGCTCATCGCGTCGCCCTGGAATCGCGTAGTCCAACGGTGGTTGTTCTAGGACACGGTCACGACCATCTCTACCCGAAGCATCATGCCGAGCTTTTTGAGTCCATTCTAAACGGTGGGGGATCGCTGGTCAGTCCTTATTGGCCCACCGTCCCACCGAAGGGATACCGTTTTCGTCAGCGAAACGAGGTGATTGCGCGTCTAGCGAGAGCCGTGGTTGTCGTTCGCGCCCGTCGAAAGAGCGGCACGCTTTCCACAGCCTTGCACGCTCGGCAGGTAGGACGGCCCCTTCTGAGTATTCCTTCCGACATCTCGCACGCGCTGGGAGAGGGATGCAACTGGCTATTGTCCCAGGGAGCTCTGCCCGTGTTTGGGCCTGTGTCTTTGGCTCATGGGTTGGGAGAAACCCCCATCCAGAACGATGTGTGGCCCTTGAATTATCAGGGAAGCCCTTCTCCGTGGGATAGGCCCATCTCATATGGTGCCGCGGGTTTAGAGCCACATCACGAGGCCTTGCTCGAGGTGTTTGAAACTCACGAGATCCTTGACCTGGACGACCTTCATATGCGAACGGGCCTTTCCGTCGCAAATTTGTTGGCTCAACTCTTAGACCTCGAACTTCAAGGTTTGATTCAACGAAATCCGGGGGATCAATTCTTCCGTAATCCTAGCCAGTAAGAGACTTTCCGATGGCCCACGTGGTGACAAAAAGCCCTCTTCCTTTCCTCTCTCGTACCGGAGCGATTCGAGTCCATCAAATACCCGCATGGCAGGATAATTTCATTTGGCTGATTGAATGCACAACGACGGGTTCGACGGCGATCGTCGATGGACCTGAAGCGACACCTTTGCTGGATTATCTGTCTCGAAACCAGCTCTCCTTGAACACCATTTTTAATACTCACACTCACGGAGACCACATTGGGGTGAATCGTGAGTTGGCCAAGAAGGGACTTTTGGAGGGTTTGGATGTTGTTGGATCGGCGAAGGCACCGACAGCGATCCCTGGCCTTACCCGATCGGTCAATGAAGCAGACGAGGTTGCCGTAGGGGATTGTCCGGGAACCGTCATGCTTACCGAGGGGCACATCAACGGGCATGTCTCGTACCTCTTCGATGGTGTACTTTTCTGTGGAGACACCCTTTTTAGCGGAGGGTGTGGGTACCTCTTTGACGGTCCACCCGCGAAGATGCACGACAGCTTAGTTCGTCTGGCGGCGTTACCGCCTGATACGAAGGTATGCTGTGCCCACGAGTACACGCAGGACAACCTTCGATTCGCGTATTCTGTTGAGCCAGGAAACATGTTGCTTCAGGAGCGTATTCGCGATGTGTGGAGGCGCCGGTCCGTTGGAGAAAGTGTGGTGCCATCCACGATTGGGATGGAACGTGAGACCAATCCTTTTCTGCGCACTCACAGTTCCGAAATCATGGCGAACGTTCATCGGGCACTTCCAGACGCACCGATGGTGACTTCGTCGCAAGTCTTCGCGGCCACGAGAAAATTAAAAGATCGTAAAGATTACAAGGAGATGTCGAATGTTGGGTTCCCTGTTTAAGAAGCCCGTCCTTGACAATCAGGCGGCCGTCGTGACCATAGCGCACATCGAAACGACTCGAGGCATGCATCATGAGTAAATGGCTGGTTATCGCGGAGAAACCGAGTGTTGCGTTGGATTACGCAAAGGCAATGGGTCCGTTTGAGAACCATGATTCTGGCTCGTACTATGAGACAAGTAACTACCTTATTTCCTACGCCGTAGGTCATTTGCTCGAACTTGTAGAGCCTGAATCATACAATCCGGATTGGAAACGATGGAGTCTTGGACTTCTTCCGATGCTTCCGGAAGAGTTCAAATACAGGCCTCGTGACAAGAAAGCACAGACTCGCCTTAAGGTTCTAAAGAAGTTGGCCAAGCGTAAAGACGTTGTCGGAGTCGTTAACGGCTGCGATGCGGGGCGCGAAGGTGAACACATCTTTCGTACGATTTTCCCGCAACTGGGACGCGATCTGCCCACGCAACGCATTTGGCTTAGCTCGATGACGACCAACGCCATCAAAGGAGCGTTCAAGAATCTTCGAGCGGGATCGGATTACGACGGATTGGCGGACGCAGCGTCCTGCCGTGCCGAAGCCGATTGGTTGATCGGGATGAACGCAACGCGTGCTCTGACTCGAAGGCTTAAGAGCTTCAACTACCAGGGTGCATGGAGCGTGGGTCGAGTGCAGACTCCGACCTTAGCCATGGTTGCTCTTCGAGAAATTGAGATCATGGCCCACCGTCCCAAGACTTTCTGGGAGATCCGAGGTCTCTTTGATGCGGGAGATCACCAGTACGAGAGTCTTCTGCATGTGAACGGCCCCGAAGAAGGATCCAAGCCGACCCGCATTTTTGATGCGAAGAAGCTGGCTCACATTCAGGGACTTCTGGCTCAGAATTATCCGACGGAAGCCACGGAGACACGCAAGAAGAGTCGCGAACGCGCGCCACTTCCCTACGATCTTACGAGTCTTCAAAAAAGTACGGGAATGACAGCGAAGAGCACCCAGGACATTGCCCAGGCGCTTTACGAACGCCACAAAGTCACAAGCTACCCTCGAACGGATTCGAGGCATCTACCGCAGGATCATCTACCGATGTTGGATGAGAAGTTGGGTATGCTCAAGCAGAGCAAGATGTTTGCTCCCGTGGTTGAGCTTATCGAAAAGGAAGGCGCTCAGAATCTTGAGCGCGTGTACGACGACAAGAAGCTGACAGATCACCACGCCATCGTGCCCGTAGCGATTCCATCGCCCGGTCAACTCAACGAACGAGAGCTTCGAGTGTATTCGATGATCGTGCGTCAGTACTTGGCGTCGATGATGCCTGTGGCGATCTGGTCGACGGTTCAGAGGCATACGCGGGTGAACGCACCCGACGAGATCCTTACCTTTCTGAGTAAAGGACGCATGCTAGCAGAACGCGGTTGGCAAGCAGCCATGGGGAAGGAAGTTGGCCATGGGTCGACGCTCAAAGAACTGTCCTCTCCGGAAGGCCAGGCCGTGACACTTGCATCGAGCGAGACCACTGAAGGTGAAACCAAACCACGTGCTCGTTTCACTGACGCGACGTTGGTTAGCCGCATGGAAAATTGCGGTAAAGAAGTCGACGATGAAGAACTGAGTGCGGTTCTCAAAGATCGTGGGCTTGGTACTCCGGCGACACGAGCGGATACGATCGAGAGGCTGATCGGCCGTGGTTATTTGGCGCGAGGCAAGCAAGGAGTGCGTGCCACGGCGAAAGCTCTGCGGCTCATCGAAGTACTGGATCTTGCCGGAGTTATCCGTCTAACAAGTGCGGAATTAACCGGAGACATGGAGAGAAAGCTACGTGCCGTCGAGTCTCAGTCACTCGAACGCCAATCCTACATGGGAGAGGTTCGTGCAAACACGGTCGCGATGATCGAGTCCCTCGTTGGCTTTGATTTCGAGGAACTTTTCAAGGCCGATCCTATTGGCCATGTGCCAGGCTTTCCGGATGCTGTGGTTTCTGAAACGGCCTGGGGCTATTCAACACCGGAAGGTTCGGAAGAGGTCTTTTTTGTTTGGAAAGACATCGGTGGCCGGATGCTTTCTCGGGCCGATATGAAGGACCTTTTGGAGAAAGAGTCGCGTCAAATCGGTCCCGTCACGCTTTATCCACGCATGGCAGTCAAGTCCCCAGGATACCAGGCGAACCTGAACCTGGAGCGATTGGATGACGAAGCCTATGAAAAGCTCAGCCCCACGAAGAGCAAGCGTCCCCCCAGCCGTTGGCGAGTTCAAATCGAGAACGTGGGAGGAAGCAACGACATTCAAGACGAGGATGAGAAGTCTCTCGGCACGTTTGTGACCTTGCCTGATGGTCTAGAGGTCATCGAAACAAACCTACGCTACGCGGATGAAGAGTTCTTAAAGGGTGCTCCAAAGCCCAAAGCGCTTTTGCCGAAGCTCGTGTGCGATCGCGAGATCACTCCGGAGGAAGCGAAGGCTTACTTTATGGAAGGAGAAACGGAACTTCTTGGTGGGTTTAAGAGCAAGAAAGGACGTTTCTTCAAAGCCAAACTGATCCTGAAACCCAATGGACGGCATGGGTTTGAATTCGCCCCGCGGCGGTAATCGCTTTTAAGATGTGCAGTTAGGCATTCTCGCCGCCGTTCGAATGGCCAGCCTTTCGTCTCGATAGGCTCGGGGCTCTTGCGCCTCCGAGCAGGGCTGAGATAGGCTTCTAGGTGCGATCACACCTGGGAGTATGGCTTGAGTGACCAACAGGACGGAAACGACAAGGCGAACGTACGAAGCGGCGGTACAAAGAATAATCTTGGAAGCCTCCTTGTAAACAGCGACCTAATTAGTGAACAACAGCTGGAGGACGTGCGTGCAGCCTCGGAGGATTCGGGAAAGAATTTTGCGGGTGAGTTGGCACGTCTTGGCTACGTCGAAGAGACTCACTTGGTCGAGTTTCTAAGTGAGCATTACGGGGTTCCTTCTCTCGACCTGGAAGAAGTGCAGGTCGAAGAAGAGGTGATCAACATGATCCCTCGTGACGTTGCCGAGAGGCATTCGGTGATTCCGATCCAACAAGAAGGCTCGACCATCGTTGTCGCCATGAGCGACCCCAGCAACATCTACGCGATGGATGACATCAAGTTCCTCACAGGGTTCAACGTCGAGGTTGTCGTCTCAAGTGAGACGAATATCCAATCTGCTTTGGATACGTATTACGAAGAACTTTCGTCCAGTGCCGATGAGGGCGGCGGTATGATGATGGGCTTCGGTGACGACATGGACGTCATGGAAGAAGTCCGGATGTTGACCGAAGAAGATAACTTTGATGCCGGGCAGGCAACCGAAGAAGCAGGTGAAGCACCTGTGATTCGGCTTTGCAACTTGGTGTTGGTTGACGCGATCAAGCGAGGCGCATCGGATATTCATATCGAGCCGTACGAATACGAATTCCGTATCCGCTATCGTATCGATGGTGTTCTTTCCGAGATCATGCGGCCTCCGATGAGGATGCGTCAGGCGATTACGTCACGTTTGAAGATCATGTCCAAACTGGATATTGCAGAACGCCGACTTCCTCAGGATGGTCGTATTAAACTCGTTCTCGGCGAGAACAAAGAGGTCGATTTCCGTGTGAGCGTCTTGCCGACTCTCTACGGCGAAAAGATGGTCCTTCGTATTCTTGATAAATCGAATCTTCAGTTGGACATGACCAAGCTCGGCTTTGAAGACGCACAGCTTGAGCTCTTTCTGCACGACATTCATCAGCCCTTCGGCATGGTGTTGGTGACGGGTCCTACGGGGTCTGGGAAAACGACGACTCTCTATTCGTCACTTCAGTCGCTGAACAAACCGAGTGAGAATGTGTCGACAGCTGAAGATCCCGTAGAATTCAACCTTGCAGGTATTAACCAGTGTCAGATGAACGACACCATCGGTTTGAACTTCTCCGCGGCGCTTCGCTCGTTCCTCCGACAAGATCCAGACATCATTATGGTGGGTGAGATTCGTGACTTTGAGACCGCAGAGATCGCTATTAAAGCGGCTCTTACCGGTCACTTGGTTCTCTCCACGCTTCACACAAACGATGCTCCGGGAACAATCAACCGTCTCTTAAACATGGGCGTCGAGCCGTTCCTAGTGACCTCGAGTCTGAACTGCATTGTTGCTCAACGTTTGGCGCGTCGCATTTGCTCTGAATGCAAAGAGGAGCTCGAGGTCGATAAAGAGGCGCTCGTCGATCTCGGACTCACCGAGGAACAACTCAAAATCGCTACGATGCATCACGGTGCGGGATGTAAACGGTGCAATAAGACCGGCTACAAAGGGCGTGTCGCTCTTTACGAGGTGATGCATGTTGGGGACGAGATCAAAGAGGGTGTGTTGCAGGGCTATTCGGCCATGGAGCTTAAAGATACGGCCATTAAGGCGGGAATGCAGACCCTTCGGATGAGTGGCATCAAGAAGCTTCTTGAGGGAACCACCACAATCGCGGAAATTATTCGAACCACGCGAGCGGATTGATAGTGAGCGACTCGTACACTGCCCCGCCCCATGTGAACATGCCACGTTTACTTCAGACCGTGGTGGATAAGGGAGCGTCCGATCTTCATATCACTGCGGGCACTCCTCCACAGTTGCGTATCAATGGGGATTTGGTGCCTCTGAGAACACCGGTCTTGACGCCAGAAGACACCCAATACCTGGCAGATAGTGTGCTTTCACAGGAACAGCGCGACAAATTCCACGAAACTGCCGAATTAGACTTGAGCTTTCGCTTCAGTGAATCGACCCGCTTCAGGGCCAATTTCTTTTTCCAAAAGATGGCGGTTGGTGGTGTTCTTCGAATCATTCCAAGCCGCACCCTGCCACTGGCTGACTTAGGGTTTCCAGATTCTGTTGCTGAACTGGCGAATAAGCCTCACGGCCTCATCTTGGTGACAGGACCCACGGGGTCTGGAAAGTCGACAACTCTTGCTAGTTTGGTCGATCTCATCAATCGAACTCGTCACGGGCATATCGTGACAATTGAAGATCCCATCGAGTTTGTGCATGAACATAAGAAGTGCATCATTAACCAACGCGAAGTGGGAACGGATACAGATTCCTTTGAGAATGGTCTTCGTCATGTGCTTCGTCAGGACCCAGACGTGGTCCTCATCGGAGAGATCCGTGATTTGATCACCATGGAGACCGCCCTTCGCATTGCGGAAACAGGACACCTCGTCTTCGCTACGTTGCACACGAATAACGCCATTCAGACGATTCACCGCGTCATCGATTTTTTCCCAGCGCATCAGCAGGACATGATCCGAAGCCAACTTAGTTTCGTGCTGGAAGCTGTGATTAGTCAGCAACTGGTGCGTCGCTCCGATAAGAACGGTCGTGTGATGGTGTGTGAGATCATGTTTCCAAATCACGCGATCCGGAACCTGATCCGCGAAGACAAAATGCATCAGGTGGTCAGTCAAATGCAGATAGGGCAGGAAGGGTCTCGGATGGTCACTCTGAACCAAAGCCTTCTCAGACTCGTGCAGGAGGGATTGCTCAACCAGGAGCAGGCCCTTCGTCGCGCTTATGACCAGGATGAACTGTCCGGTATGTTTGCCAAGGACGATGCCGCCAAAGTAGCGGGCGGTTCCAAGCGTCGTGGAGGCCGGTAGAATCGCTTTTTCTGGGAAATATTGGCAATTCTGCGCCTCATAAGTCGACAGAAGCTAGGTTGCAGGTAACCTTTTAAGTCGAATGATTGTGTTGTGAGGAGTGGATGGCTCTCTACAAAT
>Ga0233439_10003340_pt1 | contig 16806 bp, 12 predicted proteins | sample SI_123_September_6_FD_182713 | JGI IMG/M metagenome (GOLD analysis project Ga0233439, IMG submission 182713) | Seawater microbial communities from Saanich Inlet, British Columbia, Canada - SI_123_September2016_100_MG | ecosystem: Environmental > Aquatic > Marine > Inlet | place: Canada: British... | reverse complement strand
TCGTAATCCGTGGCGCCAAGGGTCCAGTCACCGAACGAGACCCCGACCGCCTCTTCGCTCGAGCCTGTGAAATCGGCTTTGAGGGCACGTGCCAGACGGCCAGCTTCGCCAGCAACTGACACGCGGTCCAGCGCCTTACCAGCGCAGAAGAATCTTCCCGAAGTTCGCGTTGGCTTCCATGTGCCGATGGGCATCGGCGGCTTGATCAGCCGCGAAGACCCGATTGATCACGGGCCGTAGCTCCCCGGCAGCGAACCCCGGCAGCATGTCTCGCTCAAAGGCCCGCGCCAACGCTTCCTTCTCAGCCAACGCCCTCGCTCGAAGTACGGTCCCTCTGATCGACCCGCGAGTGATCATCAAGGAGCGCAAGTTGATCTCACCCATCGGGCCGCCTGGCACGCCGACCACGATGTGTCTCCCCCTCTTGGCCAATACAGCCTGATTTTTCTCAAGGTACGGTCCGCCCACCAGGTCGAGGATTACATCCACGCCCCGGGCATCGGTCGCATCGAGAACCTCCTGACTCCAGTCCCCATCGGCCAGAACCGAAACATCGAGCCCAAGGCCAGAGGCCCTCTCCAGCTTCGAAGCGGTCCGACTCGTCCCAATCGCCCGGGCCCCGACCCGCTTCGCCATTTGCACGGCCGCAGAACCCACACCACTCCCAACTGCATGGACGAGTAGAGTCTCACCCTCCGCGAGACCCTCCTGCATGAACACAGCGTCGTATGCGGTCAGGTATGCTTCTGGAATCGCACCCGCGTCACTCACGTCCACGCCCGAAGGCACACGCAGAGCGGTCGAGGCCGCTTCCGTCACATATTCCGCGTAACCGCCGCCCCCGGTGATGCCCATCACGGCTCGCCCGACCATGTCTGGACCGACTCCGGGGCCGACGCCTTCCACCACTCCCGCATACTCCAGCCCGAGGATATCCGCGGGATATCCGGCTGGCACTGGGTAGTTGCCTCGCCTCTGCAGGAGATCGGCGCGATTCACGCCTGAGGTAGCCACCCTCACCAGAACTTCGCCGTGGGACGGCTCAGGCATGGGAACGTCCTGCAGCTCCAATACGTCCGGATCTCCAGGCTCACGAATCACAACTGCCTTCATGGAAGTTTTCATCCGCCCACTGTAGTCCATTCCACGCCCGCTCACTACCTTGCTCGTCCCATGCAACTACCCTTCGAACTCGACCGACCGCTCATCTTCTTCGACCTCGAGACCACAGGGCTCGACGTCAAGAAAGACCGGATCGTGGAACTCGCACTCATCAAGATCACGCCCCAGGGGGACGTGCTCGAGAAGGTGCGCAGATACAACCCCGAGATGCCTATTCCAGCGGAATCAACGGCTGTGCACGGCATTACGGACGAAGACGTCGCGAACGAACTCCCGTTCTGCCGCACAGCTCGCAATCTGCACGACCAACTGATCGCGGGTAGCGATCTGTCCGGCTTTAATATCAAGGGCTTCGATATCCACGTGCTCATCGCCGAATTCAAGCGATGCGGCATCAGCTTCTCCGTCGAAGGCAGGCGTCTCCTCGACATGCAGAACATCTTCCATAAGGAAGAGCCGAGGGATCTTTCGGCGGCAGCACGATTCTATCTTGGCCGAGAGCACGAAGAAGCTCATACCGCGCTCGGCGACATCCGCACGTCAGCGGCCGTCCTTGGAGCACAACTCGAACGGTATCCCGATATTCCGCAGGACTTGGACGGTCTGCACGACTACTGCCAGACGTTCCGCCCGTTCCGTACGGAGGTGGATCGCTGGTTCAGCAGCCCCGAGGACGGACGTGTCTTTAGACGTGGGAAGCACAAAGGGCAGCCGCTCGCCACAATAGCGGCTACAGCGCCCGACTACCTGAAGTGGATGACGAGCTTGGACGACATGGACGACGACGTCATCAAGGTGGTGAAATCGGCTCTCGACTCAGCCGCACTACCAAAACCTGCAACCAACGACCCGGAACCCGGGAGCGACACACCATGAAGCACACCATGAACGCTCTGACCTTGCTCGCCGCACTGGCGACGCTGATCCCTGTTGCTGTGTCTGCACAGGCCATCGCCACAGACGACATGCGCGCCCTGGAAGCTCGTTCCATCGGGCCCGCAGCGACCGGCGGTCGCATCCACGATGTAGAGGCGCTCCCGTCCGACCCGTCGACCATGTTCGTGGCGGCGGCCTCTGGCGGGCTTTGGAGGACCACCAACCGCGGCCAGACGTGGACGAACGTCTTTGACACGATGGCGGTGAGCACCTTCGGTGATGTCGACATCTCGCGGTCGAACAACGACGTCATCTACGTCGGGACCGGTGAGCAGCAGAACCGGCAAAGCACGTCCTACGGAAACGGCGTCTACAAGACGACCGACGGCGGTGACAGCTGGACTCACCTAGGCCTCGCTGAGACCCGCCACATCGGGCGTGTCAGGGTGCATCCCTCCAACCCGGACATTGCGTACGTCGCGGCAATGGGGAACCTGTGGGCGCCCTCTGAAGATCGAGGGGTGTTCAAGACGACCGACGGTGGCCGCAGCTGGGACAAAGTCCTCTATATCGACGAATATACGGGCGTCGTCGACATGGTCATGGACATGAGCAACCCGAACACGATCTACGCCGCCACATATCAACGGCAGCGTACCGCCTGGGGCTTCAATGGCGGTGGTCCCGGCAGTGGCATCCACAAATCAACGGACGGCGGCGCGACGTGGAACGAACTCGAGGGCGGCCTGCCCGCAGGGGACAAGGGTCGCATCGGGATCGCGATCTCAGAGTCGAACCCGCAGGTCCTCAACGCTCTGGTCGAGACAGCGAGTGGTGAGACGCAGGGGACGTACCGCTCGGAGAATGGCGGCTTGATGTGGGAGCGCGTCAGCGATCTCGACATCCGCCCTATGTATTACTCGCACATCTGGATCGACCCAACGGACGAGGACGTCGTGTACACGCTCGCAACACGCTCGAGCGTCAGCCGCGACGGCGGACGCACCTGGACGTCCATCGCGCGGGCGCCGACGTACGATGTGGGCGTACACGCGGATCACCACGCCTTGTGGATCGACCCGAACGACACACAGCACATCTACCTCGCGGGCGACGCAGGGCTGAACGAGTCCTACGACGGTGGAGAGAACTTCCGCAGAATCAACAACTTCCCCATCGCCCAGTTCTACGCGCTCGGCGTGGACATGCGAGACCCGTACTGGGTCTACGGAGGGCTCCAGGACAACCACTCGTTCTTCGGTCCGTCAGAGACCCGTCGCTGGGCTGGCATCTTGAATGACGATTGGATGCAGAGCGGATTCGGTGATGGCATGTACTGGCAGGCCGACCCCAGGAGCGCACGCTTCACGTACGGCAGCTCAAACGGTGGAACATATTTCCGGTACGACGCCATCACCGGCGACAACCTCGACATCTCGCCGAGGGCCCCGCTCGGTGTGAGCTATCGGTTCGACTGGACGTCACCGATGATGCTCTCCCAGCACAACCCGGACGTGCTGTATGTGGCAGGCAACCGGTTCTTCACTTCACCCAACAAGGGTGAGTCGTGGACGAGCACCGAAGACCTGTCGCGGCAAATCGACCGCGATGACCTGGAGATCCAGGGCGTGCGTGGCTCGGATATCACGATCTCACGAAACGACGGTACCAGCAGTTGGGGTGAAGCGGTCACACTCGATGAGTCCCCGGTCGATCCTGCGGTACTCTGGGTCGGCTTCGACGACGGCAATCTCCAGGTCAGCCAGAACTTCGGCGCGACCTGGAGCGAAGTTTCCGGAAACGTCCAAGGCATTCGTGACGGTGCTTACGTCAGCCGCATTGCAGCGTCCTTCACGGCCCCCGGAACCGCCTACGCGACGTTCGATGACCACCGGGCAGGCGACTTCAGTCCTTATGTCTACCGGACAGAAGACTTCGGTATGAGTTGGGAGCCCCTCCACGCAGCCCTACCGGACATGGGCGTCGTCAACGTCATCGTAGAGCACCCCGACAACCCGAACACGCTCTTCGTCGGAACCGAGCACCACGTCTTCGCCAGCACGGATGCGGGCACAAACTGGGCGAAGGTGCCGAACCTCCCGACGACGCACTACGACGACATGGTGATCCACCCACGTGAGAAAGACCTCGTGATGGGTACGCACGGTCGCGGATTCTGGATCCTCGACGACACACGCGCGATCGCCGAATGGGCCGATGCCAACGCTCCGGTTACGGTCTTCTCGGTCCCGACCGGCACGATCATGGTCTACAAGAAGGACACGTCGTACCGCGGACAGGCAGACTACCTCGGGAAGAACCCGGTCGACGGTGTCGAGATCACGTACAAGCTCGCGAGCGGCGGCAGTGCCACCCTGGCAATCACTCACCCAAACGGGGATGTGATCCGCGAGATAAGTGTTCCGGGCGGCTCCGGAGTGCACCGCGTGAATTGGGACCTCCGTCACTCGACAGGTTCTGGTTCCGAGACGTGGGCCGCGTGGGACAACCCTGAACTCGCCCGCCCAATAGGGAACCGGGGGGCTTGGGTCACGCCGGGAGTGTACACGGCGACGGTCTCCGCGAACGGATCGAGCAACTCGACACATTTCACGGTGCGCGGTGACCCCGAAATGCCGCAGATCACGCAAGACATGTACGACGCTCGTGAACGTTTCATGCTCGAGGCCCAAGCGCTCACCGCCGAGATCCAGGCCTACATGCGTGAAAACGGCATGGGCGGAGGCGGAGGTCGGGGCTTCGGGCGCGGGGGCGGTCCGCCAATCGACACCCCTCAGGGCAAGCTTACCGCCGCGATGCGCGCAGTTGGCGGGGCATACAGCTCGCTAAACGGCGGCCAGGTACGCGGTGGCACGCTGTACCCGCCAACAACCACTCATCGTCAGCAGTTCCATCTGGCGAAGTCGCTGTTCGATGAAGTTCGCGGTGGAATGGACCGCTAAGGCGAGTCCGTTGCTCCGCCACATCCTTCTCGCCGCGGTGGCGGTGCACGCTCTAGCGTGCGCCGCTCCGCCTGGCGAGGTGGACTCACCCGAGGAGATAGACGTTCAGACCGTCTATGGTCAGGCTCCGCCGGCCGTGGGTGGGATCCCATCTATCGTCTCACTGACACCACTCGGCGGCCATGCGATTCAGCCTGGCTCAGCCACAGTCGACCAGATCGGCCTTCAGTTCTCGCCCTCCCAACTCATCGTGCCCACAGGTTCGACGGTGACGTTTACCAACAGCGAGAGCCTGCCCCACAATGTACGGCTGACACGTGTCGGTGAGGCGGCTCCGTTTTTCGACCGGGATGCCGATCCGGACGAATCCGTAGACGTCGTTTTCGAAGTATCCGGAGGGGTCGATGTAGCGTGCGCGGCTCACCCGGGCATGAGAGCCTTCGTCTACATCACAGACGCCTCACATTCGGTATTCGCCGACCGTGACGGCACCTTCACATTCACGAAGCTGAACGAGGGCGATTACGACTTCCTGGTGTGGAGCGCGGACGAGTCGCTCCGGCAAGGAGGATCCGTCCATGTCGGCCCTCCGCCCTTCGAAGTCGTCTTCCCGCCCCAGGGTTAAGACCTAGCGCCGAATGACCTTGGTGGGGCGTTTCGTGACGATCTCCACCGCGCCCAATCGGCCCGCATCGCCGTAGCGAAAGAAGGCGTCCCGCGGGGTCAGAACCCGGATGCTCTCGAGTTCATCGGGGTTCTGATTCAAGAGCATGGAGGCGACGTCCGACGGGAGCCCAGAGTACACATCACCGACGAAATCGCTGGTGCTCGGGGGAGCGTAGATCACGACACCATCCATCACCAACATGGATGGGCGGCATCCGGGTCCCAGGTCCTTGAGCTCTTGAATCGACGGGGTTCGGCGGGTCGACTGGATACAGAAGCTCATGCCGCTCCCATTTCCCCGCTGCCTGATCTGCAACCGCGGCGGCGCCTTCGCACGCATGACCTCAAGCACCCGATTCGTCCTCCCCGCCATCTCCTCGACGGCCTCGGGTCCGATGAAGTCTGACCCTCTTCCCATGGTCAGTGCCTCGATCTCCTCCGTCGGACGCACGTCGACTGCCACGCCGGACAGCGAGATCGGGCGGGGCGTAAGGTTGAGCGCGAGGACATCACCCAGAACGATCGGGGTCTGCGCCTCCAGCTTCGCGTACCCAAAATGGTACGTCGAGATGACCTGTTCACCGCGAGGAACCGCCTCGAAGAGGAAATACCCCATTGAGTCGGTGAGCGCCGCGAGGCCGAGTTCCGGGAATTGAACGATGACGCCCTGAACCGGGAGACCGTTCTCTGAGTCGAGAACCTCACCCTCCACTCGAACCTGGGCATGGGTGGGCGCAGCTAAGCCGGCGAGCAACACCGCACCCAACACACCAACAGTCGCTTTTCGAATCAAGGTCATCCCCCTGCCCTCCACACCTGCATCACCAATCATATCACACTGCGCGATGGAGCCTCAAAAGGAAAGCTCCGCCTTTCTATCGCACGATACGGGCTCGGCCGAGTGACAGAACAAAAAAACCGCCCCTTGGCCGAAGCCAAGGGGCGGTCAGTACTGCTACATGCCCCGAACTACATCGTGACGCACTTCGAGCTGGGCACATTGTCGTTGACCTGGCATTCCTGATCGGAGATCGGGAAGCAGGACGAGCGACGGGCAACCGTCGCCGAGTACACAATCCCACCACCGTTCAGATGGGGATGATCCCAACGATGGAGGTCCCAAAGACGGCGACCTTCAAGCCACAAGGTCAGGTGGCGCTCACGATCGAGCACATCCCAACCGGTCATGGACGTCGCGCTGGCACCACCAAGAGTGCCGTCCTTCCCGAACGTTCCACCAGTGAGAGAACCGGCGGAGGTCACCGCTGCGATCGCCGCGAGACCGTGGAACGCACGCACCTCGTTGATCTTGGATGTAAACACTCCGAGATCTCCGGTCAGCAGGGCGTTCTCAGCCTCGAGCAGCCGCATGTCCGTACCCTTCACGAGAGGGATGTCCGACCCCTTGTCAGGATACTTGTCCTGGCGGACATGGATCGTTTCACCATCGGCACCGTTCGCCGACGGGCACGAACCAAGGCTGCAGTCCGTCCATGGTGTGCGGGGATCACCCTCGCCTACCGTACCGGCAAGCGTTCCCCACGCCGAAATCTCAGCACGACCATGGGTCTCGTTCCAGATCTGACTCTCTTCCCGACCTGAGTTGCCGGAGAAGACCGCGTAGTGAACGAAGTTCGTCGGTACCTGAGCAGCTTCACTCATCGCCGAAGACCAGTTTCCTAGCCCAACGTATGCCGACGCCAGCCCACCGTGGGCCGCGGTTACAATATCACCCGAACCGTTGGACATCGCGGCCTGCAAAGCCGGAATCGCGCGCTCGAAAGCGGCGGTTCGCGGAAGCGCCTGACCTGTATCGATCTCACCACCGGGGCCAGGTGCCTCGTCGGTGTACGGTTTGCTGAACACGACCTCGCAGAAGTTCTCACCGAACCAACGGTTCGCGAGACCGGCAAAGAGATAGGCTCGCGCCGTGCTCTCATTACCTGCGAAGGAAAAGCCCTCGATTGCTGCCATACGCTGCAATCCGCCCTCAGCTACCCAGCGCGCACGCTGCACGCTGTTCCAGTATCCGTCCGAATCCTCAGAATCGAACAGACCCCGGCGATAACGCCCGGTCGAAAAATACGAGCCCGAGCCCACCATCTCATCACTGAGAATGGCGGTTGTGAAGGCCATATTGTCATACCCAGCCGAGAAGTCAGAAGACATTCCCGTCACAAGTGCATTGACGCCCTTCACCGTGTTCAAATCCGCGTCGAGAATCCGACCCGGGTTCTTCACCTCGAAGAGGTTGTCGCTACAGCCGGCCATTCCGAACGTCGCCACAAGGGCTACGAGCGGGAGCCAGCGCTTTTTCATGGAATTCATGATTTCTCCTGGCTATTAAAAGTCAATTTTGACCGACAGCTGGAAGCTGCGAATTGGCGGGAGGTTGTAGTACTCCTGCCGGAAAAGCACCTCGAGCGAACCGTCTTCAAACGCCTCAGGGTCAACGCCCTCATAGTCCGTCTTCGTGAAGAGGTTGCGGCCCTGGAGACGCACCGTAGCACCACGAATGCTCGACGGCAGCATGCCATCGGGCACACGGTAGCTCAGCGAGGCTGAGCGGATCTTGAAGAAGTCCGCCGGCTGCGTCCACATGCCGTAGCGCGTGTTGCTACGCAGACAGAGAGCGCGCTCACCAGCCGTCATTGCAGCCACGTTACCAGCCGCTTCAGCTTCGACCGTGGACCGGCACAGCGGCCACACGCGACGACGCGCGTTCTGGTATGCAGTACCGGAGGACAGCACGTGGCCGCCCATGCCCTCGCCGAGCACGTCCAGCGTCAGACGTGAAGCGATCGTGATCGAGGTGTTGATGCCGAACGTGTGCGCCGGCGTTGTCGCGCCTAGGCACTGCTCTTTGTACACCGGAGCCCCAACCACGTCCGGGTTCTGCACACGATCGTGGCAGAACGCCGGCAGCGGGAAAGTGACCATCTCACCGGGCGTACAACCCTGCCCGATGAAGCCGGAACCGTCCCAGTCGGCACCGTTCGCGAGTTCCGCCGTGCACTCGACCGGCGCACGGATGTAGTTCCGCCACCCAATGTTGATGCTCTCGAGACCACCGAGATCAACAACACCAGACTTGTTGGTGGAGTATTGTCCACCGAGGTCCCAAGAGAAGTTGTCCCCAGCGACCAGAGTCGCGTTCACGAAGATCTCGTGGCCGCTGTTGGTGACCTTACCCACGTTTTCGAGCTGCGTACCGACGAAACCACCCGACGGCAGCTGGCGGACGCCAACGAGCGCGTCGGACGTCGTCTGATCGTAGTACGTGTATTCGAACTGCACACGATCGTTGAACGTCGAACCCTCGAAACCGAACTCCCACTCGAGCGTGCGCTCGGGGCCGAGGTCCGGGTTACCAAGGTTGTCCGGCGAAACGCCAGGCTGGCCGTCATCACCAGCGACCGACGACCACGTGCGAGCGGCGTCGAAGAGGCCCGGCGCCTTGCCGGACTCACCGATGGCTGCACGCAGCTTGAGCATCCCGAAGTTTTCCGGGAAGAAGCCTTCGTCGGAAATGACGTAGGCGGCGGACGCCTTCGGGTACGGCTCGAGGCCGAAGTCCGAACCGAACGCCGAGTGACCGTCAACACGCAGACCGGCCGTCAGGAACAGCTTGTCCCCGAGACCGAACTGCTGCTGTACGAAGAACCCACCGCTCGTGACCGTCGAGTTGTACTCGTAAGCCTCGGTGACGGCGCCCGACTCCAGAACCTTGTCACCGGGGCCGGCAAAACCCGAACCGAATCCGTTGATACCAGAGCTGAAGTCGTTGTACAGCTGGGCACCCCACGATAACGAGGACGCGGCACCGAAGAGGTCCGCTTCCCACGTACCTGCATAGTCGAGTGTCATCTTACGGAAGGTGCGGTCATCGACCTCACGCTCTCCCTGGGGCACATAGAAGAAACCCCATGGGCGATCTTCGCGGTACGTGTTCCGCGTCCAGTCGATACCCGCGTTCAGGCGGTGGCTCATCCCGTTACCCGGGTTGAAGAGCATGTTCACGCCCGTCACGAAGTGATCGTTCAGCTGATTAAGGCCCATTGTGAGCGTCTTACCATCGGTGTCGTTCGTGTAGTCCGAACCACCGCGGAAGACGTTCAGGAGGAGACCTTCGGCATTGTTGCCGTCAGGCATCCAGTCGATGTTCTTGTGGCTGTAGAACGTGTTGAAGCGAATGTCCAACTCGTCCATCGGAGAGAACGAGAAGTTCCCGCGAAGGCTCCACGTGTTCGCACCCTGGGCAGGGTTCGTGTAGCCAGCAGCCTCACCACAGCTCTTCGCGCCCGTGCCGTCAGTGCCACAAGCGTCGGTATTGAAAATACCGCGCTCGTCGCCCCAGGCTGCCGACATGAAGTAGTTCATGCGTTCGGCGCCACCACGAACGGAGAGGTTGTAGTTATGTGAGTATCCGTTCTTGAGCCACGAGCCAGAGGCCGGGCAAGAAACGTCGGCCGGGAACATCGCGTCCCCACCGTTCTCGGTGTAGTTGCAGTTGTTCAATCCAAGACCGGTCGGGTTTACGTCGGCATCCGGACCAATGTGCCCCAAGGTGTTGATGCCCTGATCCATGCTGAGCGTCCAAGCCGGCGCACCTGCCGAGCCACGCTTCGTGAAGATCTGGATCACACCACCCGCAGCCTCGGTGCCGTAAAGCGTCGTGGCCGCAGCACCCTTGATGACTTCGATACGCTCGATGTCGTCAGGGTTGATGTCGTCCATCGGGTTCGAGCCCTGGTTGGCCTCGTCCGAGTTGAACAGCGCCGACGCACGCATACGAATCCCGTCAATGTAGACGAGCGGCGAGTTGCCCTGGGAGATCGAGTTGTTACCGCGCAGCTTGATCGTGCTACCGGCGCCAACCTGCCCACCGTTGCTCAGCACGGTCGCGCCAGTGGCACGGCCCTGAAGAATGTCGGCAACGTTGGAAATCGGCGCTGCCTCGATCTGAGCTTCGTTGATCTGAGAGATCGAGTTACCAACCTCGCGCCGGCGTGCTGCGCCGGCCGTACCTGTAACGACAACACCGTCAAGGCTGATCGCCTCGGAGCGGAGTCGAGCGTCAGCAGCTGCCGTCTGACCGGCAGCCACGGTGACTTCAACTGATTCCGAGCCGTATCCGATGTACTGGACCTGCACGGAGTGTGTACCTGCTGGAACGTTCAGCAGGAGATACCGACCCACGTTGTTGGCCAGTGCGCCAATGTTCAGTGCTGGGATACTAACCTGGGCACCCGCGATGGGCTGCCCGCTGGTAGCGTTCCGCACTGTACCCGTAACCGTGCCGGTCTGCGCTTGGGCCGGAACCCAAGCAAGCATGACCATAAATGCACCAGTGACGAATGAGCGCATGGCCGAACGGAGGATCCCTTTGCGGACATCGCTTCGGGACATGTTGCCTCCTTACCATAAAATGACACAATAGCCCGTCGCGGACATCGCAACGGGCGGCTCCTTCTAGAGCGAACATAAACTAGAATAGTTCGTACCATCTATGCAAGGAAAACTCTTGATAGCCTTGGCTGCCCCTCAGGTACGGCTTGACCGGATAATCCTTTCACCTGGATCTCCGTTGATAGACTGATATACTGCGGCCACCCGTTCTTCCCGGGCGAGGCACAATATGAAGACCTCCTCCCGAAGCTCCCTTCCGGGGGTTCCAACGGAGGCCATCACGGCCAGATTCCTGGCAGAACGAAGTGACTTCGACCACAAACTGAGAGGGATCATGCTCTTCTACGCTCACTCCGGCCTACGCTACTTGGTACTTCTGTCCGGGATCATGGCTGTTGGGTATGCCGCATATGGAGCTGCAAAGGGGATCCCCTACGACAAAAAGATGCGCATTCTAGCATCGGCATTCGCGGGGACGGTGGACCTCAACGTGCTGCTGGGCATCGCATTGATCATGACGCGGCCCTTCTACGCACAACTGGGCGGACACATCGCGATGATGCTTCCGGCAGCGATCGTGGCCCACATCGTCCCTGCGGTCATGAAACGGCGTCCCATGAATGAGCGGACTTACATGCCGCACATCGTGGCAACCGTCGTGGCGCTCGGCCTCGTGGCGGCAGGCATCATGGCGATTGGTCGCCCAATCGTAGGGTAGCCCCTAGCGACCGAACCCGAAGCTGAACGGGATTCTGAAGCCGAAGAACGGCACCCGAGTTTCGTCGATCCCGCCCCCGTCCCCGACCCGGCTGTTGCCATTCCCCTGGAAGCCCTTCACCGCAATGGCCGCTACTGCTCCCACGATTACTAACGACCCGATGAAGTTTTTCTTCGTGTCAGCAACGCCGACATGGGCCCCTAGAATCGAGCGGCGGGGGATCGAGACCTGAGTGAACGAAGCAGGCGTCTGAAGCACGACCGATACGGAATCCGCAAAAAGATTCACCACTCGTCCGGTAATCGAACGGTTCGCCGGGTCGACGAAGGTGATGAGTTCATTCACCTGTTCAGCATCGAGTTCCAACCGGACTTTGTCCTGGGGGCTCACCTGAGACACGTCGGTGGCGACATAGGAAACACACGCCGTCGAGAGGACAGTCAGAACGAGCAGTAGCGAACGCAGCTTTGTCATCATTGTCGGTCTTCTGAGTTGAGGACCTACGCAACAAACGACTGAGGCCCACGATTTGTGTCCGGCGTCATGTCCCATCCGATCTACGCCTTCGGAGACTACCTGTTACGACGCTTCGCAAGCCGTAGCAAGCACACATCAATGTGTCGGGTGAATCAAGTCTAATCCAGACGCCTGTATGATCTCCCACGCTTCACTAGCTTCTCCCCATGAAGACCCCTTCAACACTCACCGCCCTCGAAGAGCTGGAAACCGCGGTTCATTCCCCCGGCCCCAGCGACCTCGGCTTGGTAATGGGCGGTGGCGGCGCACGCGCGGCCTACCAAGTCGGATTCCTGCGCCAGGTCGCACGCCAGTTTCCCGAGTTGACGATTCCGTACATCACCGGCGTCTCCGCAGGCGCCATCAACGCGGCGCTCCTCGCGTCTCACCACGGCTCATTCATCCAAGCAGTCGGCGAGCTGAGCCAACTCTGGGGCCGCCTCACAGTCGAAGACGTCTTCAAGGTCGACACCCGTTCGTTGAGCATGAACGGATTGCGTTGGCTCAAGCAACTCGCCTCGGGTGGCCTGGGCGGTCCGCCCCGGGTCCGAGGACTGGTCGACACCGCGCCGCTCCGCCGTTACCTGACAGAAGTTCTACATGCTGTAGACGGAGAATTGACCGGAATCCAGTATAACCTGGAGAGGGGCCGGCTCAAGGCCCTCGCGATTAGCACCTCGAGTTATTCGACGGGTCAGTCCGTCACATGGGTTCAGGGCAGTGACATCCGTGAGTGGGAGCGCCCGGAGCGCAAGGCACGATCAACGGTCATATCTGTCGATCACATCATGGCCTCGTCTGCCCTACCCCTCCTCTTTCCAGCTGTGCAGCTCGGTGAGGGGTGGTACGGAGACGGAGGGGTGAGACTCACCGCACCGCTCTCGCCAGCCCTGCACCTCGGTGCGAGGAAGATCATGGCGATCTCTACGCGCTACGATCGCAGTGCGACAGAAGCGGAAGAGCCCACCATCCAGGGATACCCGCCACCGGCACAGGTAATGGGGGTCCTCATGAACTCGATTTTCCTCGACTTACTCGACCCGGATGCAGTCAGGCTCGAGCGACTCAACCAGCTCCTCTCCGGCCTACCGCCTGAGCGCCGAGCGGGGTTCAATCCCGTCAAATTGCTGACACTTCGACCGTCGGTAGACCTGGGGAAACTCGCCTACGAATACGAACCAAAACTTCCAAAGGCGTTTCGGTTTTTCACGAGAGGTCTCGGAACACAACAAACGCGGAGCCCGGATTTCCTCAGCTTCGTCCTCTTTCAGCCCGACTACCTAATGAAGCTCATGGAAGTCGGTGAGACAGACGCAGCGGCGAGAGCGGACGACATCGCAGAATTCCTGCGTGACAACGAGTGAATCTCGGAGCGTCACATCGCGAGCCGGGTATTAAATTTACCCCGGTCGTCCCGGCGCAGCCGACGGACGCATCGATGGTCTTCACGCACGCAGGATGAGACATGGCTGACGATAAAAACCTCGCGACCGAACTCGAGGCTAGGGAGGTCGCAGAGCAAGCCCGAGAGCAAGAATGGGAACAGCGCAGTTTCGCCCGCTCTCTCTTTGAAGGACGCCTCGACCTTGGGCTCGTCCATCCTCATCCGAGATCTGATCCGGAAGAACAGGAACGAGCAGCTCCCTTCCTAACCGCGATCGAGGACTTCGCACGCGACAACATCGACGGCGACCAAATCGACCGCGACGGCTGGGTCCCCCAGGAAGTCCTCGATGGGTTGGCCGACCTCGGTGCATTCGGAATCAAGATTCCGCGCAAGTACGGCGGGCTGGAATTGTCGCAGCTGTCCTACAACCGTGCCCTCGCGATCGTCGCTTCACGGTGTGGCTCGACCGGCGCTTTCTTGTCCGCCCACCAGAGCATTGGTGTACCGGGCCCCCTGCTAAAGTTCGGAACCGACGAGCAGAAGGACCGCTATCTGCCCCGGCTGGCTAAGGGATCCCTTTCGGCGTTTGCGCTGACCGAAGCGGACGTAGGCTCCGATCCTGCGAACATGGGCACTACAGCCGTTCTCTCCGAAGACGGATCTCATTGGGTCCTGAACGGCGAGAAATTGTGGACCACAAACGGCCCGCGCGCGGACATCATTGTTGTCATGGCGAGCACGCCGGCAGCACCGGGCAAGAGCCGACGGCCCATCACTGCGTTCATCGTCGAGACCGAGTGGGAGGGCGTTGAGACCATCCATGAATGTTCGTTCATGGGTCTCAAAGGGCTGTCCAACGGGGTGCTCAAATTCACGAATGTGAAAATCCCGCGAGAGAATCTTCTTTGGGGTGAAGGCAAGGGCCTGAAGCTCGCCCTCATCACACTCAACACGGGGCGGCTCGCCCTCCCCGCCTTCTGCGCAGCAGCGGGGAAAGCTTCGCTCGAGATGTGTCGCGACTGGGCAGGCTCGCGAGTGCAGTGGGGGCGCCCGGTTGGAAGACACGATGCGCTCGCCCAGATGCTGGCGAAGATGTCGGCCGACACGTTCGCGATGGAAGCCGTCGTCGAGCTGACTTCGGGGATGGCGGACGCGAAGACCTTCGACATTCGGCTTGAGGCCGCGATCGCGAAGATGTGGGCTACCGAGACAGGGTGGGATCTCATCAACGACGCGCTCCAGGTGCGGGGGGGCAGAGGCTACGAAACGCACGAATCGCTCCTGTCTCGCGGCGACACGCCCTACCCGATTGAGCGGCATGTCAGGGACATGCGTATCAACACGATCTTCGAGGGGTCCTCGGAGATCATGCGGCTCTTCATTGCCCGGGAAGCCGTGGACACACATCTGAGCATCGCGGGCGATCTCGTGAACCCGAAGGCGTCCCTTGGCGCGAAGTTTAAAACACTGTTCAAAGCCGGCGCTCACTACGCCTGGTGGTATCCCACGCGGTTCTTCGGCTGGAGCCTGTGGCCTCGATACAGAGAATTCGGCTCCCTCGCGCACCACCTTAGATTCGTCAGCCGGACGTCCCGCCGGCTGGCCCGATCGACGTTCCACGCGATAGTCCGGTTGGGGCCAGCGTTGGAGCAACGTCAGGCAGTGCTCGGTCGGATCGTGGACGTGGGCGCGGAGCTGTTCGTCATGACCGCCTGCGTGGTACGTGCCCACTACCTTGCCGAGCGCGGCACCGACGAACGCGGAGCGACGGCGTTGGCAGACCTGTACTGCCGGCAAGCGCGTCGTCGCATCGGAGACCGTTTCGATGTACTCTTCAACAATGATGACCGTGCCGCCTATGGAATCGCCGAACGTCTACTAGACGGCGAATTCGAATGGCTGGAGGCTGGCATCGTCTCTCTCGAGACATACCGCCAGCAGTTGGAGGCAAGCGTCGCTGCCCAAACGCAGACCGACAAGACGAAAGACCAAGAACCCGCGCACGCGAAATGACAGACATGCTACATAGGCGTGCGTTCACCGTTTCGGTGGTCTGGACGCTCTTCTTGCTCTACTTGGGCAGTGTGGTACATGCGACCGAATCCAGCTTAGCCTGCCCCGACTGGCCTACGTGCTACAGCACGATGCTCCCAGAAATGTCGGGAGGGATCTTCTGGGAGCACCTGCACCGCCTCGTAGCGGGTGGCCTCCTGATGATGTTCGGCCTCGCAACATGGCTGGCCAGAAAAGAAACCAAAGACCGACCCTGGATCTTCAAGGCGTGCCTGGGCGGTATGGCACTGCTGTTGATCCAGTCCGTGTTCGGGGGCCTCACGGTGCTCTATCAGCTCCCCGACTTGGTCTCCACAACGCACCTCGCGTTGGCACTTCTCTTTCTGATCCTGGCCACGCTTCTCGCCTCTAGCACGAGTTGGTCCACGTCCGTGGGCCCAGCGTCCAGAGAACTCGCGGACCGAGGCACCGGATACGCGACTATGGCCGTAGTCCTCGTCTTCGCGCAGTCCGTCCTGGGAGGACTCGTGCGACACATGGACGCCGGAATGGCATGTCCGGATGCCCCGTTCTGTCTCGGACAGGTAGTACCCCCGCTCATCAACGCGCCCATCATGATCCACTTCGGGCATAGAGTCGTCGGGATTCTCGCGCTGATTACGGTCATCGGCCTCGCGGTGTGGGCGGCCCGAAACGCCTTGCCCGCCGCGGTTCGGACGTGGACCGTGCTCGCAGGTGGACTCGCCGTGACCCAGGTCGCGCTCGGATTCCTGTCCGTCCTGACCGTGCTCGCTGTCGTCCCGGTGTCGCTCCACACACTTGTTGCTGCTTTGTTGATCGCCGCGCTGGTACATGTGGCTGTACTCTCACGAAGTTCGGGAACGAAAACGACCGAACCAACAGGAACCTGATACCAAATGGATCGCACCCAGATCGGAGACGTGCTCGCACTCATCAACGCGAGCCTTAACGCGACGAGCGCCGTCGCGTTGTTTACGGGCTTTTATTACATCCGCAAACGCCAACTGCACCAGCACCGCCGGGCGATGATCATCGCCCTCTCCGCGTCTGGCCTATTCCTGATCTTCTATGTGACGCGTGTCACCATCACGGGCACGCACGAGTTCGCCGGCGCA
>Ga0233439_10003339_pt1 | contig 16807 bp, 16 predicted proteins | sample SI_123_September_6_FD_182713 | JGI IMG/M metagenome (GOLD analysis project Ga0233439, IMG submission 182713) | Seawater microbial communities from Saanich Inlet, British Columbia, Canada - SI_123_September2016_100_MG | ecosystem: Environmental > Aquatic > Marine > Inlet | place: Canada: British... | reverse complement strand
TAGTGCGAACGCAGGTTCAGTCGAGGATAAGACCGTGACTTTGTGACCTGCGTTACGCAGTACCACCTCGAAGGTTTCATCGCCCGAAGATTCTGAGCGAAGTGAAATCACTCGAAGAATATGTGTGCTGGCGTTCATTGTTCCGAACTCCACTCAACCTGATTGCCGATGGTTCTAGATTGAGTCGTAAAGCATCGTGCTACATGGGAGGAACTACGTACGTGTATCTGGGTGATTTGAACGTAGGTTCAGCGCAGTTGATCTCAATATCACCACAATGCATGGCCGAGCGCGATTTTAGTAAGCAGTACCGGAGGGTACGACGCGAGTGTCTTTTCGCTAGACGGGGAGAGCGGCGAACAGTGTGTTGAGCACGTAGTTAATGCCCCACATGAAGGCCATGGCGAATATGAGAGCGACGAAAATAATCACCATCGTCCGCTTGCGGATGAAGGTTTTCGGCTTATCGTCGATGCCGAGAGCTTTTTCTATATTGCTTAGCCGTCCTTCGATAGATCGAAGTTGAAGAACTATCGGATGCGGCTGTTCTGCGCTGCTCATTACTTTCTAATTCTTGACTTCTTGCCCAAATAAAATCATTAGTGAGAACTACGCGTATTTGGTGAGCTAGTAGGATTCAGCTTGACTGACCTTTTGAGTGGCGAATTTCCGCCGGGTGGCAAGTTCAAGTCAACTTAACGGAGTCCCCCTCTTGTTGGGGGCTCCGTTAAGCTTTGCAACGAGTGAAAGGTCTGAACGGAAATTGGCGAGGGCTGTTCAGCTTTAGGATCGGTAGACCTCTTGATCTTGTGAATAGGCAGCGGGCGTTCCGCTTCCTCCACCGAGAGAAGAATGTAGCAGTGAATTTGAAGGTGTGTTTGATTGAACGCTGATGGGCAAAATATGAATACCCGGACGATCGAATCGTTCGATGGCGTCAAGATCGTTTATGACGTCGCCACGAGTGGTGTAAATACTTCGCCTGAAAACGATAAACCAACGCTGGTATTCATTCACGGCTGGACCTGCAATCGTTCCCATTGGATTGAGCAAGTCACGACGTTCTCAGATCGTTTTCCGGTTATCGCCATCGACCTCGCTGGTCACGGTGATTCCAGTTTCGAGCGAACAAACTACTCGATGGAGTCGTTCGCACGAGACGTAGTGGCAGTGCTCGACAAAGAACAGATCGAGCGAGCTGTATTGGTTGGTCATTCAATGGGTGGAATGGTTATCGCTCACACGGCGCGGTTATTGGGTGAACGTGTCATTGGTCTTGTTGGTGCCGACACGTTCAAGTTCGTGAGAGATGATCCAAGTACCGGCAAACAAGCTGATCAGGCCGATAGGATTGCTGACGATTACGAATCTGCTGTCGAATCGATTGTTTCGAGTATGTTTGCGGATGATACGTCGGATGAATTAAGGCGAAGTATTTCTGAAGGTATGGTGGCGGTGCCTCAGCAAGTTGCAGTTGGAGCGATGCGAGGGATGGCAAACGACGTTGCAATGTTTGATCTGATGGCTGGATTGCAAATACCAAAGTTCACTATCAATGCGACAGGCCGACCCATGGACGAAACGTCGGCTAGGGAAGCAGGAATCGAAGTCCGATTTTTGCCAACTATGGGTCACTTTGTGATGAACGAAGATCCAGCCGGGTTTAATCAACTTCTTGATAAAGCACTGAACGTTATCGATTCGTGAAGTTTTGTTAGTGAAGGATGAACAATGATTCAGTTTGGTGTTGCGTCGACATGTGTCAATCAGCCCGATTCGCTCCGTTACTCAGTCGAGTGGGCGATTGAACATGGCTTTCGAGGTGTGGAATTTAATGCACCAGAGATGTATTTGGCAGAGCAATCTTTGGTCGATTTGAAGTGGGCGTTCGATATGTCAATCGAGCACAATTTGCGATACACGCACCACTTTCCGCCGGGGGCACTTCCTGGTTCCCATGTTGCCGCCACGAGAGAACGCGATCTCGAAGAGTTCAACAAAGAGATATTTGTTGCTGGTGAACTTGGCGTTGAGGTAATCGTCGTTCATCCGGGTCGTCTTCACGTGCCGGGGGTCAAGCAAGGCGAGGAATCAGAGGATGATCGTCAGGTGGGGATTTCGTATTTCGTGGATTGGGCGAAGGATGCGGCGGAGGAGGCTGAAAGTGCTGGAGTTATGATCGGCTTCGAGAATATGCACTACAACCCAGGATGGGTCATTCGGTCACATCAGGAACTCGTTGATGCTGTCGACGAAATCGACCACGACTCGGTCGGCATAACGTTGGATGTAGGGCACGCGTGGGGTTCGGGTGGAATCGATGCTGGGATCGAGATATTTGGCGATCGCATTAAGCACGTTCAGGTCCACGACGCACGAGGTCCGGAGGGCGCAGGTAACGTTCGCGATCAGCATCTCGAAATCGGCACAGGGCTGGTGAAGTGGGATTCGGTAGGTGAGCTTGTTGGGGATAGAGAATTTCTAGTCGTGCTCGAAACTTCGGGACGTGATGAAGACCGAGAGGATATGGCAGTGCGTAGCCGGGATTTACTTCAGAATCAGTGGGGTTCGTGATTTCGTTCGACTAACGGTCATGATGCGCCGTTAGCGAAACGCCAGCGTCACAAATATTCCAGTGACACTGAGTGCTGCTCCGCCGAGAGCGTAACGAGTTAGTCGTTCCCGTAGCAATATTGCGGCCATGAGTACTGCCCACATTGGTGATGTGTTGATTAGCACGACGACCACACCCGGTGGGGCGTTATCGAGGGCTAGAACGAACGTCAAGGCGCTTACTGCAAACAGAACGGCGCTCAAGATGAGCCGAGTACCGTTTCCCTTGAAGACCCTGGTGATTCTGGCGGATGGAAACGCAATTGCCACTCCGATAAACAGAATTGCTGGTACTAAGTTTCGGATAGTAGCTGCAGCCACTGGGGGCGTTTCTTCGAGTCCGATTACCGTCGATAGAAACCCGGCTGCCCAGAGGAACGACGTTGCGACTCCGAGACCGATGCCGATGTAGTCGCCTCGTGGCTTGCGTTTAGTGGTCGCTGTAGACGAGTTGGTCCAATCTGCTGAGCGATCATCTGGCTGCCAGTTTAGAAGTATCACTCCACCTATGATCAGTAACGCTCCTCCGATCACGCCGATCTGTGGGTTGTCGCCGAGGAACAGCCAGCCCGAGAGGACTGAGATGCTGATGAAGATGCTCTGAGTGGTTGGGTAGACCTTGCTGACTGTGCTTCGGGATAAGGCGAGCCAGAATACGAGCGATCCGGCGGTGTTGGACAGCGCTCCACCAGCTAGGAACAGGGCCGAACGGAGTTGAATGTGGAAGAGTTCATTCAGCTGACCGACTACGAGTCCGACTATCAGAAGGAATATCAGGCCGATCCAAGTTTGGGCAGCGACGATGTGGGTTGGCTTTACGTTCTTGCCAACTCCTTTTGTTACTACGCCAGTGAGCGCCCAGACTACGGCGTTTGCTAGGGCCGCTAGTTCGCCCAATTTGGATTAACTCCGGGTGCTCGTTCGCTCGTGATCGCGTGATGCGATATCGAAGTCAATTCTGTTGTTTCCAAGGCCTGATTTAAAACCGAAATGCCGGTGCAGATTCATTTTGCACCGGCACTCCGTGTGATAGATAGCCCTCCGCTGTGCGAATTGTTATAGCGGTGTCGCTAGGCTGTTTGTTTTGCTACGAACTCTGCGAAGCTGTCGAGAGTCATGTTGAAGCCCATGAGCATGCCGCCTTGTTCGTTCATTTCCTTCTGCTCGGCACTATCGTGAAGGATCAACATCGTTAGCTTGGTTTCTTCACCGGCATCTTCGAATAGCAACGTTATGTTTACTTGATTACTGTCGTCGCTGGCTATTTGCTCGTTCCAGACGATCTTTTCGTTAGGGACGATCTCGGTGTAATTGTTTTCGACGATCTTGCCCATGTTCTTGCCATCAGGCATGAACATTTCGTACTTCCAAGCGCCGCCTACAACGAACTCTCGTTCGACAGTCTTAGTGGTCATCATCGAAGGTCCCCACCATTTATCGATGTGTTCATCGCTGGTCCAAACGTCGTATACGAGTGAGCGAGGAGCATCGAACGTTCGTTCGATCAGGATGGTGCGTTCGGGGTGTTCTATCGTGGTCATGATTATTCTCCGGGCGTCGTCGGACGACTTGGTCGCAACTTGAGCGTTAGTCGCACTCGTCATCGAATGACTCGGCCTTGCGTCGCAATCTACCCTCCCTCAATCCCTACCGAAGGAGGGAAGTATAGAAAGGAAAATTACTCAGCCATCGTGTTGTTGTAGATCGGTTAGGTAGGCATCGAGACGATCGAGTCGTTCTTCCCAATGTTGCCTGTAGTTTTCGAGCCACTCGGAAACGTCTTTCATCGGACCTGCGTTCAATTTACGAGGTCGCCATTGAGCCGACTTACTTCGCACGATAAGACCTGCGTTTTCTAGCACTTTCAAGTGCTTTGAGACGGCAGGCATTGTCATGTCGAAAGGCTCAGAAAGCTCCGTGACCGACGCCTCGCCGGTTGCTAAGCGCGCCAGAATCGAACGTCGAGTCGGATCGGCAAGAGCTGAGAGTGTTTTTGAGAGCGTATCGGTTGGCATGTACTAAACCATACAGTTACATAACCAGATAGTAAAGTGTGTGTATTTCTCAACCTTTGCTCAGATAGCTTGGGAAGACGGGTGCGGGCGACATTGCATTCGCTGAGAGGAATCCGGCGAAGTGGTAATCAGCCCGCAACGCTAAGAAATTGCTTGAATCTGTTCACTTTAGAGCGTCTTCAAAATACGATCGCTAGGAGTGCTTATACCGCTCTCACTTCGTGCTAGGATTCCCGGCATTCGTCCGCCACAACTGCCGAGGAAGCCTCATGCCTACAACCCACGAGATTGTTGCCACTACTTACTACCGAACTTTTTCGAAGTCGTATCCGGTGTTGGCGAAAATACAGCCGGGCGACAGCGTTGTCACGAAGACTCTCGATTCGGGTGGGCAGGATCTTCATGATGAACATCTGCACGGAACGGGTAATCCGCTGACGGGTCCGTTCTACATCGAAGGCGCGGAGCCGGGTGATTCGATATCGGTGAAGCTCGACAAACTGGCGCTAAATCGTGATTGGGGTTACACGTCGGTTCGACTTGGGTTAGTTGCGCTGAATCCCGATCACGTGGCTGAAGTATTTTCCAACGACTACAAGATGGACCTCGTGCGCAAAGATCGTTCCGACTTGCTGCCGTGGGACATCGATCTCGAACGAAACGTTGTGAGTGCTCGTTACCCGGAAAGTCCGGGTCAGGTGCGGGAGTTTCCAGCGCAGCCGATGCTCGGATGTATCGGCGTTGCGGCGGAAGGCGACTTCACGCCAACGTCGGGGCCTTCCGGCTCTTGGGGTGGGAATATCGACTACAACATGATTCGTGAGGGCTCTACCGTTCACTTGCCGGTCGAGCAGACCGGAGCATATTTATACGTTGGCGACGGGCATGCGCTTCAGGGCGATGGTGAGCCGTTGGGCAACGGGATTGAGACGTCGATGGACGTTGAATTCACGGTGACGCTTCACAAAAAACGTGAGCTGGTGATGCCGAGGGTCGAGACCGATGATTACATCATCAGCTTAGGTAGTCAGCCTGAGTTTAGTTCTTCGTTGAACCGAGGACTTCAGCTTGCGACTACCGACATGGTGAAGTGGCTGGTTGCCGACTACGGATTCGAAGATTGGGCAGCGCACACGCTAGTCGGCATGGTTGGGCAGTACGACGTGGTCACGGTTGCGGGCTCGATGGCGTTGAGGATTCCGCGGGAGCACTTGGCCTAGAGCGCTTAGCAGTACGTTCGACGCAGGACTCGACACCGACCGTCAGACAACGGCGGTGCGGAGGGCGTGGCATGCTGCGGAAATTGTCGGGCTATGCGGTTCCGATGGCGGTGTAGGATATGGTCTGCATGACCACTCTTCCGTTGTCGGTATGTTCTTGAACTATCTTGGCGGTGTCGGCTCTAACCTTAGGTTCAAGCGCCTGTTTCTCTTCGTCGGTGAGTTCGGCGAACGCTGGGATAGCGGCGGCGGCTCCCATGACCATCAGCTTCACGAACGCATCTGCCGGTGCAAACGCTGATTCTTTCGACCTTTTGTTGATCTGAACGTTGCTGAATCCGGCATCGGTGAACATGTTTGCCAGCGGCTCGGGACCACCAAATGAGTTCGGAATCGACAGTGCTTCGATTGGAACGTTTATTTGCTCGCTGGCCGATGTGAAGAGTGCTTTCCATACTGGAAATTCGTCGGAAGAAGCCCACACCGCAACGGCGAGTTTTCCTCCCGGTTTCAGCACTCGCCCTACTTCGGAAGCGGCTTTAGCGCGGTCGGGGAAGAACTGGAAACCTTGCTGGCAATACACTGCGTCGATTGAGTTATCGGGCAGCGGGATTGAATCGGCGCTGGCTTCGATCCATTCGGCTTTGGTTGCGCCGAGATCGCGTTTCCGTGCGACTGCGAGCATGATCGGGTTGAAGTCGAGTCCTACGATGCTTCCGGTGTCGCCGATTAGCGGTGCGATTTGTTCCGAGACCAGGCCTGTGCCACATGCTAAATCGAGAACGTAATCTCCAGCGGCTGGAGGTGCCTGGGCGACGAGGTCTTTTGCCCACGGACTGAACATAGCTGGCCCGAAAAAGTCGTTATATATATCGGCTGGAGTTTTTGCGTTCTGTGAAGTCAAAGTCGTGCCTTTGCAACGTGTGGAGTTGGGGTGAAGTGCCAGTTTGCTGATTGTTGAATAGTCGGCGAGCGCACGTATGTTACAGGTGCATTGTCACTAAGGCGTGGTGAGAACGATTTACGGCTTAAGCGTTCGCGTTGACCCAGTTTTGCGCGGCCTGGAGCATGAACATGACAGCCGTTGCACCGGGGTCTTGATGTCCAATCGACCGTTCTCCGAGCCAACCGGCGCGTGAAACTTTCGACTGCATTTCGATGGTTGCCGTTGTTCCAGCTTCACATGCGGCAACCGCGGCATCGGTTGATTCCTTTAGTGATTTGCCAGATGACTGAGCCTCTTCGAATGCGTCGATCGCCGGAGCAAGTGCGTCTAGCAACGTCTTGTCACCGATCTTCGCTTTACCTCGATCCATCATGCCTTGCACAGCGGCGCGACCGATGGCGACGACGTCGGCGGCTCCTACATCTTCGCGATCTTTAACAGCGGCTCCGCCGCGCATCATAGCGGTTGCGAACAGCACACCGAAGGTTGACGCAGCGGCACGATTGAACGCCATGCCTGAACGTCCAAGTTGGTTACTTACAGGCGTACCAGCGAGATCGTCCAGCCCTGCCATCACAGCTTCCATGCCGCGGGTGATCGTGATACCTAGATCGCCGTCGCCGATTTTGGCGTCGAGGTCGCGCAGGGTTTCGGCTTGCGGGACGACCTCTTCTGAGATCGCTTTGAATATTCCGAGTATTTCGTCTGTCATATTTTTGCGTGATGGCTCCGGGCGTCACTTTCGTGACTTGGTCGCAGCTGCAATCTACCCTCCCTCTAACTCCCTCCCGAAGGAGGGAGGACCGATTCGTCCGGAAGGAAGAGGGGAGATATCGAAGTGGGCTACCGTCCTAGTTGTGACGATAGTAGTGGTGAGTATGATGGGGCGTCGAGTAACTTGACCATGTCGTCGTCGTCGAGCTTACACACGCTGATCGAAGCTCCAGCCATCTCCATCGACGTCGCGTATTCGCCGACTATCGTCTTATGGATGTTGATTCCGCGATCTGCAAGAATTTCCGACGCCTTGTTGAAAAGAATGTACAGCTCTTCGGGCGCTGTGGCACCAAGACTGTTGACCATCACAGCGGCGGTATCGCCTGATGAGAATGGGAGGTCAGGGAGAATGCGATCCAGCATCTGACCAGCGATTTCGTCGGCGGTTAGCAGCGGGCCGACCTGCACACCGGGCTCACCGTGAATGCCCATGCCCAGTTCCATCTTGCCTTCGGCAACTTCGAATCCGGGTGTCCCTGCCGCTGGGATCGTCGTTCCGGAAAGAGCGACGCCCATGCTGCGAGTGTTGAACGATGCCTTGTTGGCGATAGCGTGGACAGCGTCGAGATCGCGTCCTTCTTCGGCAGCTGCACCTGCGATCTTGAACGGAAAGACAATTCCTGCAACACCACGTCGGCGTTCTCTTTCAGCGATAGGCGCCGAAGTTACGTCGTCGGCTCCGAGGGTGGTCAGCACCCTGATGCCCTCCATATCGGCCATCTCGGAAGCCATATCGAAATTCATCGAATCGCCCGAGTAATTTCCGTAAAGGAATAGCACGCCCGCACCGCCATCGACAGCCTTCGCCACGTCGAGCATGTCGTCGGATGATGGCGACGAGAAGACGTTTCCTACGCAGCAGCCGGTGGCGAGTCCTTCGCCGACGTAGCCGAGAAATAGTGGGAGGTGACCCGAGCCGCCACCCGTAGCGATTCCGACTTTGCCGGCGAAAGGGGCGTCGGCACGAACCAGCGCTCGGGTGCTGCCTTCGACTCGCTTTAGGTAGTTCGGGAATGCTTTGAGGATGCCGGAAACGGTCTCGTCTTCGACGTGGTCGGGATGGTTGATGATCTTGCGCATTGCCATGATGTGTCGCCTTTGGAAAGGAGTGAGGGAGCGATACCGAAGTTCGAGTCGTATGAACCGATGGCGGGAACTCTATTTTGGTAGGCACGGCGTGTCAATTTAAGGGGCGAGGTGGAAGTGTGAGGGATTGCGCTGTCGAGGTGGGTTTGGAGCAGGGCTGGCTAGGTGAGGTTGGCTCGGTGCATTAGGCGGTCGACTTCTTGGCGGGTCTCTTCGTCGAGGTTGTAGAGGTAGGGGCGTCGGCGTAGATCGGTGGCGAAAGTGCCTCGCTTGTGGAGGATGTACTTTTCTATGGCGATGAAGCCGTCGAGACCTGCCTGAAGCTGGAGCGAAACCAAAGCGCATAACGGCAGGTACGCAGCGTAGGCGGCATCGTCGTCGCCAGCTTCGAGCGCCGACCACACGGCGATCACGCTATCGAGGAACTCCATGCCGGGCATCGTTCCCTTGATGCCGCGTCGGTAGCTATCGATGATCGAAATTCCGCCCGAACCCTCGAACGCCCTTGCCCTGCCGTTCGTGGCGTCACGTAGCTCGCTGAGCTTTGGTCCTAGCGGAGCGGCTTCGGGTTTGAACATGATCTTTTCTGGACCGAACGTATCGAGCAGTTCGACGTTCAGCTGCATCGGAATTTCCTGGCCGACGTACGACGACGCATCCTGGATGATTACCGGCACGTCGACGCTGTTGGCGACGCTCGTGAAATAGTCCCTGAGATCGGGTAGGGAAGTTTTGGCAGTAACTGGCGGGATCACCATTAAAGCGTCGCAGCCGTACTCCGTGGCGCGCTCGGCGTAGGCGGTGGCTTGTGACGTCGATTCGGCGCCGACACCAGCGATGAAAACTTTGTCGCCGCGGTCTACGGATCCGATTTCACGATGTAGTTGGTTTCGTTCTTCTTGGGAGAGTCGGAGTAGTTCCGAGACCATCCCGGTACAGTAGCCGTTTATGTTGCGGGTGAGCGCCCATTCCAGTTCCCGGTGCAGGCTATCGACGTCGAGTTGGTCGTCGGCCGTGAATGGCGTGTGGATGATGGGCAGAACGCCGGTGATGGTGGTTGGCATGATTAGATGTGATTCTAACGTGCTAAGAGGAGCCCACTCTCTGTCCCGATGTGAATCGGTGCCCGCTTTGTCGCCTTGGTTGGGTCTACCGATTGGGCAGGCCGAGGCGTTGGTGGCGTTCTGGGTGTCTGGGGTTGGTGTCGGGTGAGTGGCGGTTAAATGCTTCAATGGTATTATGTCAGCGTAAATACTGAATACTCATAAAATTAATGGTTCGATTACATGAAACTGACGAAACTGATTATTACGAATTTCCGGTCGTGCAAAGATTTGGATCTTGATATCGATGACATGCATGTCCTTGTCGGATCAAATAACTCAGGGAAGTCAACCGTATTGCACGCATTAGATTTCCTTTTCAACCCGTCAACTCGAAACATTAATGATGAGTCATTTTGGAATTCTGATACCGGCCTAGAGATCCGAGTCCAAGGGGTTTTCACTGATCTTACCGCTGATGAAATTCAACAACTCGGTGCTTATCTTCGTCCGGATGGTTCGTTTCATATGGCTCGATCAGCGAAATCAATCATGGAAGCAGGTGCATCTAGTGATGGCAACTCAAAAACGGTTATAGGAAATCATTGCCGAATTCCAATTCCGACGGTCGCTTGGCTCCGTCAGGATGAGATAAACGCGAAAAACATCAAGCTGTGGTGGGATGACAAAGAAAACTTAGTCGTGAACGAGTTAAGTTTTCTTAGTTTTCTTGATTCGGAGAAAATACCCAAGGTTGGAGAGTGGGCAACGAAAGCTGAAGAGTTTATTTCTGCAAATGAAGGAGAAATTCCAACAATTGAAACGTGGAAAGACAATCCAAAAGGTTATTCCGGCGTGCTAACTGGGACACTCCAGTTTTTTGTAATGATCCCTGCCGTCAGGGACGTTGCGGAAGAGTCGAAAGGAACTAAAACGAGTCCATTCGGTCAACTATTGTCGACGGTTATTGAGTCTGTCGAGGGCCAGAAAAAAGACGAGATTGAAGCGGCATTGCTACAAGTCGCCAATCAAATGAACCGCTCCGGGGCCGATCAAAGAGTGGATTCTATATCGACCGCCGAGGCCGATCTAAATCAGTATCTTCAGGAAATATTTAGCAATGCTGATCTCGAAATCGAATTTGATATTCCAACTCTTGAAGTTCTTGTTCGAGCGCCACAGATATACGTGAATGATGGTTTTCGAACCAGTATTGAGAACAAAGGCCATGGTTTACAGCGCGCAGTAATATTTTCGATTATTCGAAGATATGCCGACCTGATGACAGAAAACAAGACACGAAGCCTAGTCCTTGCAATTGAGGAACCTGAACTCTACATGCACCCTCAAGGGCAGCGCACGCTTCGCCGCTCACTGCGAAAAATCGCTGATGGGAATGACCAAATATTCTTATCAACTCATTCATCACACATGGTAGATGTTGCGTACTTCGACGAAATCATCAGATTAGAGAGCACAAGGCACAACTCTGGTTCGTCCAATACGACCGTCAGTAAAGCTTTCCAAATGCCAATGGGACCGATGGTTGACGATCTGATTGCGAGAAATCCCCGACATGCGGGCACGGCGACACCTGAGTCGATTCGAGCAAGATATTCACATGTGTATAACCCACACAGAAATGAAGGCTTCTTCGCTACGAAAGTAATTTTAGTTGAAGGGGCGACAGAGGAATACAGTCTGCCGATTTATGCCGAAGGTATGGGAGTCGATTTTGATTCACTCGGTATCAGCGTTGTCGAATGCGGAGGCAAGTCGTCAATTGATCGCTTATATCGAGTATTTAATGAACTAGGTATTCCCTGTTTCGTAGTATTCGATTATGACCATGGCAACTCAGATTCCAACATAGTAAAAACATCGCGTGAAATCCTTGAATTTATTGGCATATCTACTGATGTTCCGGAGTCGATATTGGTAGACAAAAATGTCATGTGTTTTCGAACAACTTGGGAGAGTGAACTTAGCGAAGAAATTCCCGATCAGAGTGTCCTAACTCTTGAAGCTAAAAAAGCGTTGGGATATAAGGGCGATTCAGGAAAACCGCTCATTGCGCGTAGCATCGCTCTCGAATTAATATCTCGGACTCCAGCCGAGATTCCGCCGAGTATCGCGACAGCCATTAAATCAGCCATGCAAGTTATTTGGACAGGTAGCTGTCTGGTCGTACCTGAAATCGAATCCGACTGATCACAACGCTGATCCCTTCTTGTGGGAACGACAAACATCTCACGACTTGGCTCAGGTGAAGATCCATACGTGTTAGTCGAGATGATGTTGGTTTCAGATTGATCTATAGATCCTGAAAATGAATTCAGGATGACAGTGTGCTTGAGTTGGGTGCGATTGGCGGTTTCACCCTCATGCCAGCCTTCTCCCGCTGGGAGAAGGGGTTTGTCGTCGGCTTGGGGTTAGCCGTTGCCTACTAGGATTCGGTAAACGTCTTTTTCGGGTTTTAACATGCGCTCGAAGCCGTCCGCTATTCCTTTGTCCAACGGGACTAGGGCGGAGATTAGGGGTTTTACGTTTACTGAGCCGTTGGCGATTAGGTTTACTGCTTTTTGGTAGCCGCCGGTGCTGGTGGCAGACGAGCCCATGATAGTTTTTTCGCCCATGTGTGCTCTGCCGAAGTTGAGGGTGGCGTCTTGGTGTGAGAAGCCGACGATGACTACACGTCCGCCACGTCGCACCCAGTTTGCGGCGTCCAAGCCGGTTCCAGGCGCACCCGCGGTTTCGATAATCAAATCGGGCCCGATGTGATTATCGAAATTCGTTTTGGTCCGGGCGTCGTCGGACGACTTGGGACCCGTCGCAATCTCCCCCTCTAACTCCCCCGGTCCGGGGGAGGACTGATATGTGCCGTTGCGGATGGCGTCGGCGATTTGCGGCAAAAGCTCCCCTGGGTCGACGTCGTTGGGGTTCAAAGTTTCTATCGCCCCAAGTTCCCTTGCTAGTTTGAGAGATTGTTCGCGGGGGTCGATTGCTATGACGTTGAGTCCGGCTGCTTTGAGGACTTGGAGGGTGCAGAGTCCGACGACGCCGCATCCGATTACGGCGGCTGTTTCGCCGACGGTTACGTTGGCATTTTCCACGGCGTGAACCGCAACGGAGGTTGGTTCGGCGAGGGGCGCTTCTTCGTTGGTCATATTGTCGGGCAGGGGGATGCAGAGGGCGGCTGGCCAGACGCCGAATTCGGCGAGTCCACCGTCATCAGAGAAGCCGAAGTTGCGTCCGTTTTCGCAGAGTTGGGATGTGCCTTTGCGGCAGAAGAAGCAGGTTCCGCAGGTGCGGACGTTTTCGACTGCGACTCTAGTTCCCACTTCAATACCGGCTACGTTTGCGCCTTCGCCAAGTTCAACTACGACGCCTGCGGCTTCGTGTCCGAGGACGCGTGCGGGTCGGTCGCCGCTGCCGAACATGCCGTGCTGCCACATTTCAATGTCGGTTTGGCAGATGGATGAGTAGGTGAGTTTGAGTAGGACTTCGCCGGGGCCGGGTGTTGGCTTTGGGTATTCAGAGTCGAATCGGAGGTCGTTTTTGCCGTGTAGGACGATTGCTTTCATATGTGACGAGTCACTTTCTCTGAGAGTTTTGGAATTGTTGGCGATGATGATGGATGAGGCTTCGGAGAGTTGGTCGGGCTTGTCTAGTTGCCTGACGAAACGTGTTTGATTGCGGCGGAGCCTAGCTTGATGACGTCTTCGGGTGGGGTTCGAAGTTCGCCTGAGGGGGTTTCGAATGGGGTTTCGTTTTGGAGGTCGTCGAGGGATGCCCAGAGCCAGCCGGCGTTTGAATCGGCGAATTCGTTTTGGGCGGCTAGTTCGTTCGTCGGTGTGGAGTCGAAGCCGGTGAGTCGTGTGAAGTAGATGTGGTCGATGTGCTGGTGTTCGCCGTGTTTTTTGTCGACTACATTTTCGATCATGATGCTGTGTGGTGCGGTGACCTGTTCGAGGTTGCCGATGACGATTTCGGTTTGAGTTGGGACGATTTCTACGTCGAAGCCGGTTTCTTCTTTGATTTCACGAAGAGTGGTTTGGACGGGGTCTTCGTTGGGATCGACGTGTCCGCCGGGTGGGAGCCATTCTTGAACCTTTTTGTGCCAGTGAAGCAGGGTTGAATCGCGGTGTACGACGAAGCCGGTTGCGGTGAAGTGGCGAGTTGTGGGGGTTGGCATGAAGAATATGAGGCTAGCGTAAATGTCTGGAAGTGGCGCAGACGCGAGTAGAGCCACCGGATCAGCATATCCGTTTTACGGGAGTTTGCTGGTCGGGTGGCTCTACTCTAGAGGTGCCCTACAGGTAGGGCGCCCTACCTAAAGCAGGACACCTCGTTTGGTACTAGACATTAAAACAGACCACCTCCTTCTTGGAATCGAACTCCGGGTAGTAGAGTTTTCCTACCCACGGCCGCCTGCCCGATGAAGGGTTTGGTCAAGACCGATTACTGGATTATACGGAAGTGGAGAATAAAAAGTTTGGTGGTGGGTACTTAGGAACGTGATGAGAATTGGTTACGCGCTGTTAGTGAGCTGTTGCCCAATCGTGGTTTGTGAGTGAGATAGTTGAGTTTCCCAGTGGGCGTATGGCGTTAGTCGCGGTCGTGACTAGTCACCCGGCCCCGAGTCGCGTTGGCGTTAGTCGCGCTCGTCGTCGAACGACTCGGCTCTGCAGCGCAGTCTCCCCCTCTAGCTCCCCCACTCTGGGCGAGAACCGTTAGCTCCATCGTCGTCTGACGACTCAGTCACTCGCTGTAAGTCTCCTACCCTAGCCCTTCCGTCTGGAAGGGGATAGCTGCGGCCCTTCGACACGTTCGACTGGCTCAGTGCAGGCGGGGCTCAGGATGATAAGTCGGTCGCCTTCAGCTACTAGTCGATCAGTGAGAATTTAGAACCAGTTGGCTTTGTCGACTTCGTTGCGGAGTGGTTCGCCTGCAGCGAAGTGGCGGAAGTTTTCTACGACGATTTCATAGCGTCGTTCGAGCAGGTTTGCTCCTCCAACCGCTGCGGTGTGCGGAGTGAGAATCGTGTTCGGGGCATCCCACAGTGGGTGATCGGATGGAAGAGGCTCGATTTCGTAGACGTCGAGACCCGCTCCAGTGATTTCGCCAGAACGAAGCGCTGCATTTAGATCGTCGAGCTTGGTCGTCATGCCGCGTCCGATGTTGATGAATATCGCCGAGTTTTTCATCAGTGAGAATTTCGAAGAGTCGAATAGACCTTCTGTAGCTGGGGTGTGCGGAATCGTAAGCACGACGAAATCGGCTTTTGGAAGCTGTGAGTCGAGCTGGTCGGGTGTGAACATATCATCGACCCATTCAGGCTTGGATTCGCGCCGAGCGTCGATGCCGAGCACGTTCATGCCAACGGCTTTGCAAAGTCGGGCTGTTTCGGTTCCGATACCGCCAACACCGACAATCAATACGGTCGATTCAGGCAAGAATATGTCGTGATTCGGGGATTCGAGAACTTCGTACTTGTGTTCGCTTTGCTGATCGCGGTAGATGTTGAAGTGCTTTGTGAAATTCAGCATGTACGTGAGGATTTGCACTGAGATGTGATCGTTGTAGATCTCACGAAAGTTGGTGACCTTCGTTGGATGAGCGATCAGTTCATCGAAGTAGTACCCCGCGTTCGGCGCAGCAGCCGGGGCTTGCAGCCAGCGTAGGTTTGGCGCGGCGGCTACCAGTTCTGGAGTCATCGTTCCGTACGCAGCGTCGGCGTCGGCGAGCTCTTTCAACGCTTGCTCTTCAGTGGTCGGAGTGGCGATATCCCATCCGGGAGCACTATCGAGAAGGCGTGGAATCCACTCGGCAAAGAGGTCTGACTGCGGTGGGAGAAATACAAACTTGTTTGCCATGGGGTGGTTTTTGGTTCCTGTTGTTTCTTGTTTTTCGAGCTAAGTACTTCAGTAGGAAGTAATCGTGCCCGAGATTGGCGAATGTGAGTCGAGGCGAATTTTAGCACCGTGTCGACGGTTCGATTCGTCTTTGAGCGCAGAAAAATACCGGTATGCTGTGGGCAGGACTTGAATTATGAAAATTGGTGACTTCGAAATTGAGATGCCCGACCCACCGCTTCAGAATCCGCATTGTATTGCGATTTTGAAGCCATGGATTAACGTTGGCAATGTCGGGAAGATCGTACTGCGACGACTCGGCAAGCTGTACGCGTCTGAGCGAATTGGGATGCTTGATCGACCCAGCAAGTTCTATGATTTCACTCGATATCGACCGGAGATTCGCCTAGCTGGTGACGTTCGTTCTGTTCGCGTACCGAACACTCGGGTTAGTTATGCTCGACGTCCTGGCGAGAATGATCTGGTTCTATTGGAGCTACTTGAGCCGCATGCGTTTGCTGAAGATTTCAACGATTCGGTGATCGAATTAATTAAGGCGCTGGGAATCACCCGGTACATCCAGATTGGCGGCATGTACGACTCGGTGCCGCATTCACGGGAGTTGTCGGTTACTGGCTCGGCACGAGGGTGGGAACCGCCGACAGGTTTCGGAAATGTGCGGATTGGTAAGTCGAAGTATCAGGGTCCGACTTCGATGACATCGCAAATATCCGAGCGAATATTCACTGATTTACATCTGGAAACGCTTTCGTTGATGGTTCATCTGCCGCTGTACCTGAAGCTTGATGATGACTTTGCTGGAAGCGCCCGTATTCTCAAAATTCTTTCCGAACTATATGGCTTTAGAACGATTCTTCCTGAAGTGGAGATGGGCGAGAAGCAGTATGAGCAGGTGAACCCGGCGATGATCGACAATCCTCAATTGAAGGACATGGTTGAGCGATTCGAACGGGAGTCGGATACCGACGATGACGATGGATCGGATGATGGCGGCGGGCAGGGCGTAGATGCTAGTGGGGTTTCGCTATCGCCGGAGATCGAGCAATTCTTGAGCGAGATCGCCGAGGGAGAGTTGGGTTCAGATAGTGATGAATCTGATTCACGCGGTGAGTAGACGCTACCGTACGGCGAACTGCGGTTAACGTAAGAGACCCCGACGTAGTTGCCGAGGCCTCCGTTTTATTATTCGGTTCGATAGCCGTTGTCACTAACTTATTTGTTGGTGACGGTT
>Ga0233439_10003337_pt1 | contig 16820 bp, 13 predicted proteins | sample SI_123_September_6_FD_182713 | JGI IMG/M metagenome (GOLD analysis project Ga0233439, IMG submission 182713) | Seawater microbial communities from Saanich Inlet, British Columbia, Canada - SI_123_September2016_100_MG | ecosystem: Environmental > Aquatic > Marine > Inlet | place: Canada: British... | reverse complement strand
GAGACGCACGTAATCGGCCAGAAGCTGCCCGTTACGGGTGTTCTTTATGGCAGCTATGCAAATAGCTTCAATCTGATCCCGGGTGAATAGCGGGCGTTTTTTTGGCTTCCAACGGATAGGCTTAAGGTCGGTGGTGGGGAGTGTGTCGATCAGGCCATTGTCTTGAGCGTGGGCGAGAACATTGTTCAATATGGTTATCGCCAAATTTGCCGTTCGCCCTGACCAACCGGAGCGCAACTTTTGAGATCGGTATTGGAGTATGTTCGATTTGTTTATCAAGTGAAGGCGACGCCCGCCGATCACTGTTGCCCAGTGCCTACAAAACACCCGCTCTGAACTCAATGTTATCGCTCGCTTGGTTCCAGTAACCTCCGCGAGATACTGTGGCCAGTAATCGGAGAAAATTGGACTGGTCTTGCGCTTTACTGTATCAGGGGAAAGTCGCTCTAGCTTGAGCCGCTCTAATTCGGCTAACGCTTGAACAATTGACTCGCCTGATAACGGTACCCGCCTCTGCTTCGATTCTCCGTCCGGTTCCCGCAGATTAAGCCTCGCGTAGAACTTACTACCACGTTTCCAAAGACCTCGAATGGGGCAGCCGAACTTATCGAATACCGGCACAAAAGCACGTTGAGTTTTGTTCTGGCCAACCTCAGAAGAGGCACAAAAAGAGGCACCACTAGATTTAGATATAATCTTTTTCACTGTTAATAATTTTAAAACAGTGAAATTGGGCTTAGTTTGTTACCTAAACAGATGGTGCCCGCGGCAAGAGTTGAACTTGCACCCCATTGCTGGGACTTGAACCTGAATCAAGCGCGTCTACCAATTCCGCCACGCGGGCATCGTGGGAATCCCCGAAAAGGGGCCGGACTTCCTACCCATCCGTGGCCCGGTGTGCAAGCACAATCCCCCACGCACAGTTATTCGAGCGCTTGGCCGCTGGGAATCGGCGACTTGACCTGCGGAGCCCTCTCTCACATCATCCCTGGCCCGATTTTCGGATTTAAATTTTAAACCAAACAGAACCATGAGTGCACCCAAATTACACAACGCCATGTGGCCCGGGCTTGTCGGTAAAGGCGACGACGAAGGTCAGGAACCGCCGATCAGCCTCGAGCACATGCTCGACCTCACCGCCGCCGCCGAGGTGGACGGCCAGAAATTCGACGGCATCGATTATTTTCTGTTCCTGCCGCACACGAACCCCGAGGCCACCGATGATGAGTTGAAAGGCATCGCTGATCTAATCGTGAGCAAGGGCTTTGATATTGGATCACTGGTCGCGCCCATATGGCCGGGCACCGTGGGCGATTCGGCGATGGGCACGGCCGAGCAACGCGGCAAGTTTCTCGACGCGGTGAAGATGGCCTGTCGCATTGCGAAGATTTTCAACGAACACGGGGCGCGCAAGTACGGCGTTATTCGCATCGACTCGGCCGAGTTCGGCGTCGAGAAATGGGGCGAAAATTCCGCCGCCAACACGGCGCAAATCGTGGAAACCTTCAAGGAAGCAGCGACCATCGCCGCCGGCTACGGCGAGCGACTCGCCGCCGAGGGTGAAATCTGCTGGGCCGGCATGCACAGCTGGAAGGATATGCTCGACGTACTCGAAGGCGTTGGGATGCCGGAGGCGCTTGGCTTCCAAGCCGACCTCGCGCACACATACCTTTATACGCTTGGCTACAACGCGCCGGAGCATGCGCTGTTGCAGGAGGGCTACAGTGACGACGAATTCTGGGCGGCTTACGAGCAGATGACCGACAAGCTCCGCCCGTGGACCATCGACTTTCACGTCGCGCAAAACGACGGCGAGGTTCACGGCGCCGGCGACCACGACAAGACCGGCAAACATTGCCCTGCTGACGACCCCAATGGCAAACTGGACATCACCCGCTGCGCCGGCTACTGGCTCAAGGACGCCACCGACCGCAATATCCAACACATCTGCTGGGACGGCTGCATGTTCCCCAACGCCACGCTGGAAAATCCGGCCACCTGGAACACTATCCTCAAGGCAATGATCGACGTCCGCGACGCACACGGCTGGGAATAATAATTACAAATCATGAGCGAAAAGAAATCCCTTAACATTGGACTCATCGGCTACGGCTTCATGGGCCGGACTCACACGAACGGGTACAAGCGCGTCAGCGACTTTTTCCCGGATCTCGGCCATCGGCCGGTGCTCAAGGCGGTGTGCGGCCGCACGGAGGATCGCACCAAAGCCTTCGCCGAACAGTGGGGCTACGAGAGTTACGAAACTGATTGGCGCGAGTTGATCAAGCGCGATGACATTGACGCCATCGACATTTGCACGCCCAACGATCAACACGCCGAGGTGGCCATCGCCGCCGCCGAGGCGGGTAAGATGGTGCTGTGCGAAAAGCCGCTGGCCCGCACCGCCGATGAGAGTACGCCGATGGTCGATGCCGTGGAGAAAGCCGCTGTGCCGAATACGGTCTGGTACAACTACCGTCGCGTGCCCGCCGTCACGCTGGCCAAGCAGATCGTTGACAGCGGCAAGCTCGGGCAAATTTTTCATTACCGCGCCAACTTCCTGCAGGATTGGACTATCAGCGCCGACCTCCCTCAAGGCGGCGAAGGGCTCTGGCGCTTGGACGCCGCCGCTGCCGGCAGTGGCGTCACCGGCGATTTGCTTGCGCATTGCATCGACACCGCCATCTGGCTCAACGGCAGCATCGCCGATGTGTCCGCCGTCACCGAGACGTTCATCAAGGAACGCGTCCACACCGCCTCCGGCGAGAAACAAAAAGTCACCATCGACGACGCCTGTCTTTTCCACTGCCATTTTAAGAATGGCTCGCTCGGCTTATTTGAATCCACCCGATACGCGCGCGGCCACAAGGCGCTTTACACGTTTGAAATCAACGGCGCAGATGCCTCCATCCGTTGGGATTTGCACGACCTCAACCGACTCGAATTTTTTGACCATAGCGACGACCCCAACACGCGCGGTTGGCGCAGCGTGCACATCACCGACGGCGATATGCCGTACATGGACAAGTGGTGGGTCCCCGGCCTCTGCATCGGCTACGAGCACACCTTCGTCCATCAAGTCGCCGATTTCCTCACCAGCCTCGACAGCGGCGAACCGTGCCGCCCCACCTTCCGCGACGCCCTCGAAACCGCCCACGTCTGCGACGCCGTCCTCGCCTCGGCGAACGATCGCGAGTGGAAGGATGTGTAGGCGAAATGAGCTTTCATACACCCGCGTCAGCAATGCTGGAGCGGGTTTTTTGTTGCCCACTTCCGATTAGGCTAAATTAGCTTATAATGATCGCGAGCCTAAAAAAGTTATGGATGGAATCCGCGACTTGCTAGACGCTGGGTTTTACGAAACCGAGAAAGGTGGCAAAGAATCACACCGAAAGTTTACACATCGGCATTATTCTGAGGCAGTGACAATCAGTGGACGTGAAGGCCATGACGCCAAGATCTATCAGGAAGAATAGACCAAGCGTGCCATTGAAAAACCGGAACCATGAAAACAAGTGATCGATATCACAAATGGGTGGAATGGAACGAAGAAGATTCCACTTATACCGCCCAACACTCGGATCTCATAACGGGCATCCACGGTCATGATTCTGTAAAATTATCCGCCAAATTAGAGCAAACACTGGAAGACGTTATCGCTCATTTCAAAGAAGAAAACCGTCCCTTACCGACTCCTCGAACACGACCCATGCAAGAGGTCGCTTAACCTCACTAACCCACAACTCAATCAGCGCATAGTGGGGATAATCACGTCCCCGCTCACACCTCCACCAACGCGCAGGGGTGGGTGAACAGAAGGCTGCAACGGATGGCTGACTCGGTCAACCCGGTAAGTTTGGCCAAGGCCTGGCGATAGGTTACCATTTGTGGCGCGTACTTTTCAGCAGCCTGTTCCAGCGAAGACTTATCCCCCACCCGATCGCTTTTGAAGTCGATGATCTCTGCCCGATCGGCGAACACATGCACCCGGTCAAACACGCCGGAGATCATCTCGTTATCGACCACCACATCGAAGGCACGCTCGCGCCAAAGTTGCGCGTCGCCCTCGGACTTGGCCAAGCGCTTGGCCAATGTCTCGTTGGCAAGGCAGCGCGCCACCTCATCGACCGCGTCCGGCACCGATTCCCGTAACGCTTCGAATTTGGCCTCGATCGTGTCATCCGCCCACTCGATCTGCTCAAAAACCTTATGCACAGCCAAGCCGAACGAGATGGCATCCGCCCCACCCGCCTCAAACAATTGTGCGCCAGACAAAACAACGGAGCCATGACCGGCCGCCCGCCGCCGGACTAAGCGTACATGGGCGCGCTTGGCTTGACTGAGTCTCGGTTTCGCGACTGGCTTTGGAGGCTCAGCCCTTTTGGCCTTCACCCAGTCGAAATCCCCGGACTCGAACACGATCCGTGTGGAACCACCCCCAAACGAATTGTCATCGCCACCCTCCAATGTGTCGCTCAAAAGCCGTGAGTAGTTTTGCGAATTGCCGGGCTTGCTGGTGACAACGTACAGCCCGTGGCTTGGCCGGGTGAGCGCCACGTACAGTTTGCAGAAACTCTCATAGCAGGCCTCGGATCGGGCCTCGGACACCGCCTCGGACAGAGGCTCGTCCTGCATGCAAACATCCTTACTGGGCAAGTCCAGAACCCAGTCCGCCTCGCCATCCTTTGCCCGGTGGGTGTGGAGACTCTCTTTGCGGGTCTGATCGAGCCGCTTGCCCTCGAGATCGGGAACGATAACGATGTCGAACGTCAGCCCCTTGGCTTTGTGAATCGTCATGACCTGAACCACGCTGGCCCCGCTGGCTTCGTTGATTTGCTGCGCGGACACAAACCGAATGAAGGCGTCGATGTCACGGCTGCCGCTCTGGTCGAACTGCCGAGCCAACTCGAGAAACAGCGGGGCTCGCCAAAGACCAAACTCGTCCAACTCCGGCGCAAGCCGACCGACCCACTCGCGGGCAACCGTCTCAAAGCCGTGCCGGTAAATGCCGCGCTGAACGTCCCGCAACACCGTCTGCCATTCGGTGGAATCAGCCGGCAACAACTTGGCCAAGGGGGTGAGCCGCAAGTGACCGATGCTGAATCGATCCTCCGGATGCGATGCCGCGCGGAAAAGCGAGAGCAGCGCCCTGCCAAGCGTGTTGTCCGCGCCGGGATTGGTGGCTGACTCGCCTATGATCGGCATGCCCAAGCCGGCACCGCGAAGATGATTCACCAGTTCGCGCACGGCTTTGTTCGACTGCACGAGGATGGCGCATTCGAGCCGGTTTTTGATGGGCTGAAGTTCTTCTAACAGTTGCGCCACCACTGGCCAGCGATCTTCCTCGTCATCCACCTGAAGATACAGCGAATGGCCTTTGTCCTCTGCTCGATTGTCAGCCGATTCGTGTTCACGCCAAACGCCCGACCAGCGCGAGGCGGCGGTGCGGTTTTCATCAAAGGGAGCGAGTTTTGCGGCGTCACGAAACACATTATTGACCATCTTGAGAACGTCCGGGCATGAGCGCCACGACTTGTTGAGTGAGTCGGCGATAAACTCGCCACCTCCCGCTTGGCTATAAAACGCCTCCACGCGGTCGAACAACTGCGGATCGCCGCCGCGCCACTGGTAGATGGATTGCTTCTGGTCGCCGACGCAAAAGAAGGTTCGTTCGCCGCTTGCATCCTGCACCACCTCGTCAACGAGATTGGCCACCGCACGCCACTGCACGGTGCTGGTGTCCTGAAACTCATCGAGCAGCCAGTGGTCAAAAGCGCCATCGAGGCGAAACTCAAGGTCGAGCCGATCCGGCCCCTTCCCACCGAGTAACACCCTCCCCCCGGCCGGCGCTAGCAACAACGGCAAGTCGCTGAACATCAGTCGACCAGCCCGACGGACTCTCGAATCGTACTCCTTCTCGAACGCGTTAAGCAGCCCGTGGATGCCCCGAGTGCGATCCAGCCGCGTCTCCAACTCCCAAGCGATGCAATAGCGCAGGACGCGCGCCAGCTTATGGCCAAATGCAACCGAAGGTCGATTCATCGCCTTGGCATTCCCGTAATTGAATTCCCAATCACCAAGAAGCATCGCCCCAAATCCTTCGAACGCCCGGATCAGCATAGTTTTGGATTTCCCGAAAAGATCCTTGCCGGGCATCCAACTCATCAAGTGATCGGCAATACCGCAGAAGGCTTTGTGTACCCCCTTTCCAAATCCCTCGGCCTCCAAATGCTCACACCAGTCCGCCACCAATTCCGGCAGTTCCGCCTTCTCCCTCACCCACGGGTTTCCGCCGGGCCAGATGCGGGCGGGGTCGCCCCAGCGCCCCTCTCCGGGCACACGCAGAAACAGCTCGTGACAATCCTCCAAATGCTTCGCGAACGAGCCGACAAAGTTGCGGTCGTTCTTGCCCGCTGTGGCTAGTTGATACGATTTAATCAGGTCATCCTGTTCGGTTTTTTTTACTTGGCGATTCGCCAGCAATTGCTCGAGCACCGACAGGCGCGCCTGCTCCTTTTCAAACTCGTCCATCATCTCGAACTGCCCCCCCAACCCGAACTCGGTTGAAAACAAGCCAAGCACACGATGAAAAAAACTGTCGATCGTGCCCAGTGACAGGTGGCCCATGCTGTCCACCAACCGGCGCAACGCCACACGAAATTCCACCAACCCCGCCTCATGATGGCCCACGGACTTGGCCAAGTCAGCAGCCTCAGCCGGATCGCTCGCAGCCTTGGCCAACTTGTCCAGGATGCCCTCAAAAAACTCGCCCGCTGCCTTGCGTGTAAAGGTCAGTGCGATGATCCGCTCCGGCGCTTCCCCGTGGAGCAGCAGCCGGATGAAACGGTTGGTGAGTTGGAACGTTTTCCCCGAGCCAGCCGAGGCACGAATCATCATGTTCGGAATCCGGTTCATGCCACCACCTCCCCCGGCTTGGCCGCCGTACTCTCCGGTTGATCAAACAAAACGTCCTTGAAGTCGTCGTACTTCAGCTTAGCTGCTGGAGGCCAAAACCGTTCCGCCACAACGTCCTTCACTACACCGCGCGCGCACTCCATCGCCAACTCTTTTATCTCCGTATCGAACGGCGCCAGCAGCGAGACGCCGGTGTTCGTGCCAACGGAGGGAATGTTAAAGTAACCGACGCTCACCTCCGTACCGTGTTCCGACTCGATCGCCCAGGCGTAAAGCGGTAGTTGCAAATCCTGCCAACGCTGCGGGCCGCGTTTTTTTACATCGCCCCCCTCCAGCCGCGCGTATTCGGGAGCAATTTCTGCGTCGCGTTTTTCGCGGTAAGTCCCCCAGTGCGCCTTGGCCGGCTCAATTGCAGTGCCCGATGTTTTGTAATCGAGCACGCGCACTGCCCCAGTTTCGACGTTCCTCTCCACGCGATCGATGCAGCCACGAATCAGCATCCCGTCCAGCATCTCCCCGAACGAGCGTTCAGCCTCGATAATCTCCCAACCCGCCGCCCGCTCGCGAGCCTGCACAACCGCCACGTGATGCAGTCGCCGCTCGATGATCTGTTGCTGCACGCGCAACGGAAGCGGCGGTTCGGCGCCGAAAGCCTCACTGACCTGCCGCTTCAACTCGGCAGCCAGATATTTGTAAATCACGCCGGACGACGTTGAATTGCGGATCTGTTCGTCGCTCCCAAACGCCTCCAGCACTCGGTGCACCAGTGAACCAAAACCGCGCGCGTCCTGTTCGCGTTGCTCAAAATCCAGCGACTCCATCCCAAGCGCATGACGAAAATAAAACCGGTACGGACAAGCCAGATAGGCCTTGATCGATGTGGGGCTGAGTTTCTCCACCGGCTTGAGTGACTCGATACGCAACGGCCAACTCGCCGTCCACGCGGGCGGCTGTTCATCCGGTGGCAGTTTGTCGAACAGGTGCGCCACCCGCCCCGCCAACTGCTCGTCCGGGCAGCGGAACAGCAGGCGCGACGGCTTGAGCGGGTCACCGTTGCTGCGCTGCCGGCCCACGATAAAATCCACCCGCCCATCACAGCCCCGGCTCTCGACCAACAGCTCCAGCAACCAAGCGTCGCGAGCCAATCGATCATCGTTCGTGCGCAGGCCAAGCGGGGCGCGGATGCTCTCCGGCAGAAACCGGTCCCCGTGAATCGTCTCCGGCAAAACCCCCTCGTTGGCCCCGGCCACAATCAGGTGCGGCGCATCTTCCCACGCCAACTCGAGCCAGCCCTGCAGATCGATCGTATCCGGCGGTCGCTCCGAAAAAAACGTCTCGCGCGCGAGGTCATCAAGCACCAACGCCAACTCCGCCGTCGAGCTGCGCCGGGCCTTGGGCGGCACGGCGGCCTCCAGCTTGGCCAAGCGCTCATTCAGCCCTGTAATCGCCCCGATACAGGTTTCGTCCTCCGGCTTTGCGCTATCGAACTCGCTATCGGCTAAGACCTTTTTCAACATATCAGCCAAGCCGACCGGTAACGCCTCTTTCGCCAACTCCGCCAATGCGCGTTGCAGCAGTCGCAATGCCGAGCGTGCCGTGATGCGGCAGCCGATTTTTTCATCCTCACGCCGCTCCACGAACTCCAACTGCGCCGCCGCCGCGAGCTCGGTCGGCAAATGCTTCAGTCGCAACTCATCCAGACCGCGTAACAGGGTCGTCGGCTCGATCGTGGTGTCCTGCTGCGCCAGCCAACTCCACGCGTCTGGCAAACGGAGCAGCGAGTCAGCGTTGGCGAAGGTTGGGTTCTGTAGGGCCGCCAGCAGCGCCTGCAGAAATGCGTGCAGCGACGTGCGCCGAACCGGCTGTCCGACAGGATTAAAATACCGAATCCCCGCCTCACCCAACTCGCGCTCGAGGTGGGGAATCACTTTCGGATCGGCCGTGCCGATGCCGACTGTTTGGTAAACATTTTTTTTGTATCGCCCCAGCCACTTGGCCACATCGCGGGCTTGGGTGCGCTCGTCCAGCGACGGGTGGAGTTGCTCGTTGGCGAAGGGTAAATCGCGCTTGGCCCAGTACTCCGGCACCGGTCGGCCCCAGTCGTCGAACAGCGACTCGCCGGCTTCCGGCCCGAACACCGCCGACTCGATCGCCGTCCCCCGCTCCGCCGCTTGGCCAAGCGCGGACTGCACGAGTGGCGACAGGTCGGTGACTCCCATCAGCACAACTCGGCGGATGCCCTTGGGCAAAACCGGCTTGGCTGCAACGGCGCGCTTGGCATCGTGTACATCGCGCAAGCCCACCTTGGCCAGCGACTCACGGTAAACCGACTCGAGCTTTGCCAAGTCCCCCCAGCGGGCGCGCTCCGGATCGACATGGCCGGATTCCGCCACGGTGGCACAGTCTTGATTGGCATCGACCAGCGTGCCGCGCAACTCGTGCAGTGACCTCGCCATCAGTCGGCACCAGTTGAAATCCAACCCCGACGGCAGTTGCGGAAAAAGCGCGGAGTAACACCCAAGCGACTCGCTTTGCAACACGCTCACCCAATGCCAGAGACAAGCCACCGTGTCGGCAACTGTCTCGGCGGACTCCTCGTCGACCAGCATGAGCGCCGGCGTTGCCATTTGCGGAGGGAACAGGCCGCCGCCGCGCTTGGCCATCTCGGCGGCGAGCGACTCGCGCAACCGGCGGCCTGCCTGCTGTGTCGGCAGCAGCAGCAGCGTCTCGCTCAAGTCGGCGGTGGTGCCGGTCTCGCAGGCAAGCAGCCACTCCGTCGCCGAGGTCAGCAGTGGTTTCTCCCAAGTGAGATAAGATGTTTCCGGAGTTTCAGTCACGCAGTGCCCACAGTCTATTGACCCGTTCATCATGGCGCAAACGATACCACTCCCGCTGGGACAAATACGGTCCCACGCGAGAAATATTTTGCCCAGCCTTTACCGACTGGAGCTGCCGCGCTAAATTCGCGGATGAGCCGTAATCGTTGACATGGAACAGCAACCTCCTCCTCAAGCGCCCAACCCGTACACGGTGGTGCACGATGCGCCCAAGCCAGCATCTATCAAGGTGTTCGGTATCCTGAATATCGTGTTTGGCGCGATGGGTCTGATTTGCGGTGGAGCCGGGGTCCTGTTCTTTGTTTTGGCAACGCAATCCTCCGAGTTCGCGTTTGAATTAAATCGCGCAATGAGCGCTCAATATGCTGAAGGCTCCATCACATTTTTACAATTCTCCTCCTGCTTCGGCGTCATTATGAGTCTGATCCTGATTGTATGCGGAGTGGGTTTGTTGCGGGAACAAAACTGGGGACGCACCGGGTCGCTGGGCTACGCTGCGTTCCAAACACTTTACTCCCTTGCAAGCGCCGGTGTGTCCATGACCATGGTGAAAAGCGACGAATTGTTCATCTTCAGCGCGGGAGGCGCGATGTGCGGCGTGCTCTTCGCATTGATCTACCCGATCTGCATCCTGTTTTTCCTGACGCGCCCAAGCGTGGTCGAGGCATTGAAGGAGTGAGCGTTCACCTCGGCCGCTTGGCCGGGTTCTTCCAGTTTTTGTGCCACTGGTATTCCCATAGTTTTTCGTTGATCGCCATGGCGGCGTGACCGTCGAAGAACACCATGTTGATCGCTCCCGGCAACGGCTTGTCCCGATACTTGCTCGATGGTAGTGACAGGTTTCCGGCCGGGTACTTGTGGCGCGCCAATGTGATCCGCGACATTCCTGCATTCTCACCGCTGCCAAGGGCTAGGTTACTCGCCGGCCGATGCCTCTCCAGTGGCCAGGCATCGACCCACATCGAGTCACAGAAGATCGGGCTCTCACTCGAGTGTCGCACATCCGAGTCGAGCCGGAAGGCTAGATTTCTAGCCATCCCGTGCTGTGTTATCCAGCTTTCATTCCAATCACCGGAGTAAAACCAGCCGTTGAGTGCATAGCTGCCGGTCCACTTGGGCTCACGTGTGCCTTTGCGAAACTCGCTGCCCCACACCCATGCACTCGTCGAGGCACCACCCTTCCCTTTCTTATACGGCGCAGTTGGGCAAAGACGTATTGCATCGGTCTTGGAATAATACTCCCCAATCGATTCCATCCAAAGATTCCCACCGCCCATCTTGTATGAGGGGGTCTTTCCGGTCTCGTTCGAGTACAGGAAGAATCCCAAACCAAGCTGTTTCAGGTTGCTAAGGCACTTTATCTCAGTCGCCTTGCTCTTGGCTTTGGCCAGAGCCGGCAGCAGCAAGGCAGCGAGAATGGCAATGATCGCGATTACCACCAGCAGTTCGATCAGCGTGAAACCGCTTCGTCGCACACTTGCTTTGGTTCTTCTATTTGTCATAAGCTAAAACAAACTCACTCTAAACTTCTCCCGATAGCCCCTGCGTAGCAGGAAGGCCGGACCGGACATGCAGGTCGCGCTGGGGAAAGGGTATCTCAATGCCATTCTCCCGCAGTTTTTGCTCGATGATGAAGTTCATCTCGCTGGTGAAATGAATCGGTGTTGCGGTCATTTCCTGCGTCCAAACCCCCAACTCGAAGTTGAGCGAACTGTCGCCAAACTCGGTGAACAACACCACCGGCGTCGGGTCGCGCAGGGCCTTGGGATGTTCCGCCGCTGCCTCGAGCAACAGTTGTTGCAGCAGTTTCAAGTCGCTGCCGTAGGCCACACCGACTGGCACGCGGATTCGCACTTTCGGGTCGCCGTGACTCCAGTTGGTCACGGTGTTGGAGATGAAGTCGGCGTTGGGGACGATCATGGTGATGTTGTCATTGGTCACCACCGTCGTGCTTCGCAGTTGAATTTTTGTGACACGCCCGGCCACGCCGGCCACCTCGATCCGGTCGCCGATCGAGATCGGCCGTTCGGCCAGTATGATGATGCCGCTGACAAAGTTGTTGATGATGTTTTGCAGGCCAAAACCCACGCCCACACCCAAGGAGGCTGCAATAATCGCCAGAGAACTCAGGTCAACCCCCACCAGCTGAAAGGCAACGTAAAAGCCGACGGCGATCAGCGTGTAACCGATAATCCTGCTCAAGCCAAACTGCAGTGAGGGCTGAAGTTTTGTCCTGGACAGGAATCGGCGAATGAGCTGCTTCTGCACGATCCTCTCGACGATGATCACGGACGCAAACAGGATCAGCAGCAAAAAAAGACTGCCAATGGTGACGGAGCCGAAAAGTTCGATATTCCAAACCTTCACGCAAAATTGTTTGATCGTTTGTAGTATCTCGTTCATGGCTGATTCGTCATGGGGTGAAAACGCTCCCCGCCTTGCCGCCGTGCTTGCGCAGGAAGTCGGTGGTGTCGTTGTGCAGCGTGCCAACAGCCCAATCCAGCGGCGTGCCCCGGTCGCTGTCGAGCGCGTTTACCTTCGCACCCGCCTTCAACAACAACCGTGCAATCGGCGTGTCACCCAGCTCAGCAGCCAGATGTAGCGGTGTTTTGTCGGCATTGTGTTTCACGTTCACGTTGGCTCCCCTTCGCACCAACAGCACAGTAATTTCCGGATGCTTGTTGTAGATCGAGTAGTAGAGCGGCGTGCGTCCGAGCGCGTCCCGTGCGTCCACATCCACGCCGGACTCGATCTGCGACTGCACCGCAGCCGTGTCGCCGTTTTGGACATCCTGCCAAATGTTCGATGCGCCGCAGCCGGTCAATAACACGACTGCGATCATTGCTGTACCGCAAACCTTCAATTTCTCCGACGAACATCAACCAAAAAAAGAGGGCCGCAGCAAACAAAAAACGCTGACGGCACCCGATCAAGCCGCTACTGTCCGGTCTGTCAGACACTACTCAAAATGAAAATCACACCAACAATCACCCTGTCCCTGTTGTCCACGCTCGCGATTGGCCAAGCTCAACTGTTCGCCGAAGCCAAGCCCGGCAAACCCGTCACCCAAGCCCTGATCACCGGCACTGAGGCCGGTTGGCGTGCCATGACGAAAGACGACTTTGTGAACGTCAACTGCGCCGATGACACATGGTCATTCGAGGGCAATACCATTAAGTGCACCGGCAAACCGGTCGGCGTCATCCGCACCAAAAAACAGATCACGAATCTTGAGTTGGTCGTCGAGTGGAAACACAAGCAGTACGGCGGCAACTCCGGCGTCTTTCTTTGGGCCACACCGGACAGCATCGAGCGGCTCGCGGCTGGCAAGGGCCGTCTCCCAGCCGGCATCGAGGTGCAGGTGCTCGACCTTGGCTATGCCGAGAAATACGAGAAGCAACACAAGAAACCGTCCGACTGGTTCACCTCTCACGGCGATGTTTTCCCCACACAAAACGCCAAAATGAAACCGTTTCCGCCGGTCGCTCCGAACGGCAGCCGGAGTTTCCCCTCGAAGAACACGACGAACGGAATCGGCGAATGGAACCACTATTACATCCGCGCCATCAACGGCGAAGTGCGGCTGTGGGTGAACGGCGTCGAGGTCTCCGGCGGCACCGATTGCAAACCGGCCACCGGCTATCTCTGCCTCGAGTCCGAGGGGGCGCCGATCGAGTTCCGCAACCTACGTATCCGCGAACTCCCGTAACCCCGGCCTCACTCCGCTCGGCCGATGAGCACGACGAACTCGCCCTTGGGCTTGCGCTCGCTGTACGCGGCGAGCAACTCCGCAGCCACGCCGCGCTGGATTTGCTCGAATTTTTTCGTCAACTCCCGGGCCAAAACGACCGGCCTATCAGGTGCAACCTCGGCCAACTCCCCGAGCAGCTTTACCACGCGATAGGGCGACTCGTACAGCGCAAGCGTCCCCGGCAACTCCAACAGCATGGCCAAGCGCTTGGCTCGTTGGCCACTCTTCACCGGCAGGAAGCCGACGAAATGAAACTCGTTCGTGGCCAAGCCGCTCGCCGTCAGCGCCGCCACCAAAGCGCACGCTCCAGGCACCGTCTCCACCCGGCAACCGGCCTCGATCGCTGCCGTGACCAGCCGGTGCCCCGGGTCGCTGATGCCCGGGCTCCCGGCATCGCTGACCATCGACACCGTTCCTCCGCCCTGCAGCAACTCGACGATCTCACCGGAACGCTTGGCTTCGTTAAACTTATGTGTGCTGACCTGCCGCTTGGCCAAGCCGAGGCGTTTGAGCAGCATCCCGGTGTGGCGCGTGTCCTCCGCCGCCACAAGGTCGCAGTCGCGCAGCGTCCGGATCGCCCGCAGCGTGATGTCCTCCATGTTGCCGATCGGCGTCGCCACAAGGTACAGCGTCCCCGGCTCCAACGGCGCGGGCTTCAATTCCGGAAGATCAATCGGCTCGGGCATCAGTCAGTCAGCCGTGTCGAGCGCAATGGCCAGAGGCGGCATCGGGCAGTCCAGAGAATCGGAGATGACTCGTAGCATTTCAGCTTCCTGTACCTGTAAATAGCCGTCGGCCGAAACACTCGCGGCCGCGGCCTGGATCAACAGGCGTTTTAGTTTCAATGTAACTCCATTCAGCTTGACCAGAGCTTCGTCCAGTTGCTGGAAATTGCACTTGTCGGCAGGCAGCTGTTTCATATCGGGCACCGACGCCAATTGATCTACCCCTGCATCGAAAGCCACCTGAATTGCTGCTTCATCTGCCCCAGCAACATTGGCCAGCGCGGAGATCAATACGCTGCACTCGTTTCCAAGTCGCTTTAATGAGTAAACTTGGGTCACTTTTTTACACCCGCCATTGTAGTGCGGTTCCAAGTGGCGCATCACCAATTTTGAAAGTGAAAACTCGAAAAGGTCGATAGCCTGGTCGGCGCTGACCATGCTGTCTATTACGTACTTGAAAGAGGCAAACTGATCCGGCGACAACTGCCTGAGCGATCCCACGGCCAGATCCGCCACCGGAAGTTTGGCTCGGGGATCAAGCTGAATCACTTCATCGTACAATTTAGCAGTAGTAACGGCCATCTGTTCCGCAAAGACATCCCCCACTTGGCCAAGCTGTTTTTGTCGAACCGCCTCTTGCCGTTTATCAAGGAGTAATGCAAAAACCAATGCACATGCATCATGAGTGTCGTGCGCCGCATCCCTGACGACTTCAGGGAGAGACCGAAGAAGTACGACAGCAAAGTCAATGTGCTCAATTGTTGGGCTCGCTATGGTATCTGCTAATAGAGAGGCAGATTTAGATTCAATTGTCGCCCCCTCAAGATTCGCCAGCATGACTTGTGCAGACTTCCGATATCCATGTAAGGGCGCAACAACAACCGGGGTTGATCCGTCCTTGCCCTTTTGGTTCAAATCCGCACCCGCTTCAGCATGTTGTTCGACCGCTTCAATCTCAGCGAAAGCAACGGCCTTCACGAGAGACGGATCGGACGGTTTCGGTGTCTCTATCTGATTGACTTCAATAAGTTTCACTTTAGAAAAATCCCCATCGAAAGCTGGATCTAAGGGCTTAATACGGTCTAAAAGCGGTGGGTGTGTTCTAGACAATCTCGCCTTGGCTGCACGTATCGAAGATCCGAAGAACATATGGCTAACCTCTTCAACTTTATACGATTTAACTCTGGAACCGTATTTAAGTGCCCCGATTTTTTTAAGAGCTCCAGCCAACCCAAGAGGATTTCTAGTGAACTGAACAGCAGAAGCATCCGCCAAATACTCACGTTCTCTTGATACCGCACTTTTAATTAATCCGGCCAACCCAGATCCAACAGAACCGGTAACTATAAAAGCAGTACCGACGGCGATAAGTGCGGGATGTGACCCGCCGCCATCGGAATTCCTAGATCCAATTCCTGATATTAAAAGGTTTCCAAAATTCCTCAACACCATCATGCCATGAATCACAACCACCATCCTCATGTTAATTTTCATATCCTCATTAAGGATATGGCTGAATTCATGGGCAATAACCCCTTGAGATTCCTGCCTGTTAAGCTGTCTCAAAAATCCAGAGGTAACTAACACAACAGCATCATCCACTGATGAACCAACCGCCATAGCATTAATTCCTCTCTCCCCTTCTAACACAAAAACATTTGGTGCTATAATAGAAGAAGCAATTGCCATTTCCTCAACGACATTAAGCAACTGCCTCTCTTTAGGCTCAGTAGATGAAGGTGAGACAAAACGACCGCCCATCGCTAGCGCAAGAGAAGTAGATCCATTCTTAAGTTGATACATACGAATCAACGCCGCCGAACAAATAAAACAAAAGGTAAGAAACGCAGATAGCCCAATAAAGCGAAGATCCATCAAAAAAGGGACAAACTCTATAACATCGCCTACATCGTGTTCAGATTCCTCACCAACGTAAAGCAGGCCTAACAAGAGAATGGACAGGGAAATTGATAAGTGATTTAGCAGAGAAACAAAGAGTACCGCCAGAATAAAATAAAAAACTAGACGGGCTGTGTTTTTCTTGGTCTGACGCTGACGATCAAAGAAATCCATAGTTAGTGTTTATTGCGCTCCCGTATCAAGCACGATGGCCAACGGGGGCATGGGGCAATCGAGTGAGTCGGAAATAGCCCTCAACAACTCAGCTTCCTGTATTTGCAGGCAGCCATCGGCCGATACGGTGGCCGCAGCAGTCTCAATGAGTTGCCTCTTCAGCTTCGGCCCGACTCCCACAAGTGCAACCAGCGCTTGATCCAGTTCATGGATGCCACATTCTGTCGGAGGCAATTGATTCAATTCGGTTGCGGAGGCGAGGTGTGCCGCACCGGCGTCGTAAGCCATTTTGATGGTTTCATCGTCGCTGCCGGCCGTACAGGCCAACGATGAAATGAGCACACTGCACTCGTGGTTTAAACGTTTCAGAGAATAAACTTGGACGACTTTTTTACGATCTTTCAAAAAGTGCGGTTCAAGGTGGCGGATCACCAGCTTGGACAGCGAGAATTCAAACAGGTCAATCTGCTCATCCGCCGCCGCCAATGTTTCCAGCAGGTGTGTAAAGGAATCGAACTG
>Ga0233439_10003335_pt1 | contig 16842 bp, 19 predicted proteins | sample SI_123_September_6_FD_182713 | JGI IMG/M metagenome (GOLD analysis project Ga0233439, IMG submission 182713) | Seawater microbial communities from Saanich Inlet, British Columbia, Canada - SI_123_September2016_100_MG | ecosystem: Environmental > Aquatic > Marine > Inlet | place: Canada: British... | reverse complement strand
TGACGATTTGCAGCAACGGGCGGTGTTTCCAGGCACCAGCCATGATCCTATTATTTACCCCCTGGCCATCATCCATGGGCAGGACAATGATACGGCGCGCAAGGTCTTTCGCTACCTGCAAAGCGAACAGGCTGGAAAAATCTTTCAACAATTTGGCTTTACCTATCCGCCCAGGCACCGCTAGGTACGGGGATATGTTAAGTCCCTTGGAAATAGAGGCTTTGGCCCTCTCCTTAAAAGTAGCCCTGTGGGCGGTTGCATGCAGCCTGCTGCCAGGTATTGCCATCGCCTGGCTTTTGGCGCGACGGGAATTTCCCGGCAAGGCACTGGTGGATGGCATTGTGCATCTGCCCCTGGTGCTGCCGCCCGTTGCCTTGGGCTATATGCTATTGGTACTGTTCGGGCGCAACGGTGCCATTGGTGCCTGGCTGTATGATTGGTTCGGGATCAATCTGGTATTTTCCTGGCGCGGTGCCGCATTGGCCGCCGCCGTGATGGCCTTTCCCCTTTTAGTCCGCGCGGTCCGCCTATCCATGGAAACCGTGGACCGACGGTTGGAGACAGCAGCCCAAACATTGGGTGCCAGGCCCGCCTGGGTCTTTCTGACCATCACGCTGCCGTTGACCACGCCGGGCATTCTGACCGGGGTGTTATTATCTTTTATCCGCTGCCTCGGCGAATTCGGCGCGACCATAACTTTTGCCGCTAATGTGCCCGGGGAAACCCGTACCCTGCCCCTCGCCCTTTACACTGCCCTGCAGGTTCCGGGCGGCGAGGCTGGTGCCACCCGCCTGGCAATAATTTCCGTGATCTTGGCGATCTTTGCCTTGATCGCCTCGCAATATCTAGCCAAGCAGTTGTCCCGACGGATTGGGCTTCATTGATGCTTAAGCTGGATATCACGGCCCAGGTTGGCGACTTCAACATCACGGCCGCGTTCGGTGCGGATGCGGGCATCACTGCTTTATTTGGTCCTTCCGGCGCGGGCAAGACATCCCTGGTCAACATGCTGGCAGGATTACAGCGCCCTAGCCAGGGCCGCATTGTGGTGCAGGACACTGTGTTGTTCGACAGCACTCTGGGCATCAACCTAGCACCGGAACAACGACGTCTGGGCTATGTCTTTCAGGAAAGCCGGCTGTTCCCTCATATGACCGTGGCCAACAATCTCTCCTATGGGGAGCGGCTGGTCCCGGGAGGTATCGACAGGGCCGACCGGGTCGACCGGGATGAGGTAGTGGATGTGTTGGCCCTGGCAGCCCTGTTGCAACGGCGGCCCAACACTCTGTCGGGCGGCGAACGCCAGCGCGTCGCCATTGGCCGGGCCCTGTTGGCGGCACCGAGATTGCTGTTGATGGATGAGCCCCTGGCCAATCTGGACGCCCCGCGCCGGGCCGAGATTTTGCCGTTCATTGAAAGGCTGCGACGGCAGTTTGATATTTCCATCGTATATGTTTCCCACAATATGGACGAAATCGTCCGCCTGGCAGATCAGTTGGTGGTCATGGCGGACGGTGCGGTCGTGGCCCAGGGCCCGGTCGATGAAATCACTGCCCGCCTGGACTTACGCGCCTTGACCGGGCGCTGGGACGCTGGCGCGGTCCTGTCCACGACCGTTGCCGAACAAGACGCGGCAGATGCCCTGACCAAGCTGTCTTTCGAAGGCGGCGATTTATGGCTGCCCCAGCTTGACCTGCCTATAGGTGCAACTTTACGAATTCGGGTTCGGGCCCGTGACGTTAGCCTGGCCCTAACGCCACCTGCACAAATCAGCGTTCTGAATGTCTTTCCCGGCATTGTGTTAGAGGTGGGGGAGGACGATGGCCCGCAAGTCGATGTGCTGGTCGATATCGGCAGCCACCTGTGGGCCCGCATTACCAAACGCTCGCAACGGGAACTGGACATTAAGCCAGGTACAAAGGTCCACGCTTTAATCAAAGCCATGGCGGTAGACCGCAATCACGTCAGTTAATCTTTGGCGGGGCTGGAAATATTCGGACGCTCCGCCACGCCATCGGGCACGGCCACGGTGCGGGCGGATTGATTGACGTAGATATAAGCCGGCACCGCACCGGCAATAAGGGCAATCACCAAAAGGCCCGGCCAATGGAAATCATTGATACTGGCGACGGCCCGACGCCGGAATGATTTTGTCATGACAACAGCCATGATCACAACCAGAGTAGATACCAGCCAAACCAGCAAAAACGAACTTGTTGGAGACAAATTATCTGTTCCCCGTCTATTTCACGACAGCACTTAAACCTTCAGCCCGGGTCCGGCCCGCGGCCATAAGGAAGGATAGATCACTGCCGCCCAAAACCATGCGTACACCCATGGAGATATATTTCTGCGCCAGATCATCATAGACCCCGCCCATGCCGGCCCATTTGCCGTTGTTGTGACAGGCAGCGATTGTGGTGTCATAGGCGGCAACCACATCGTCATGGCCATATTGGCCGGCAATACCCATTTCAGCGCACAAATCATTGGTGCCGATCAACAGCACATCCACGCCCTCAACAGCGGCGATCTCGTCCGCATTGACGATAGCTTCGGGACTTTCCAGCATCACCACGACCAACAGATTGTCGTTGATGACCCGGGCCGCCTCGGCCATGGGCAGGTTGTCGTATTCCAGAACCGCCATGCCGCCTGCCATGGAACGATGGCCCAAGGGCGGGTAAAGGCATTGGGCCACCACGCGGCGGGCTTCTTCCGCCGTATTCACATGCGGCACGACAATGCCCTGGGCACCCGCATCCAAGGGGCGGGAGGCATGGTGATGCAAGTGGGATGATGAACGCACGATGGGCGTACAGCCCGCATCCAGTCCGGCCAGGGTCATATCAGCCACGGTTTCGATAGATAGCGGGCTATGTTCCATATCGATGAACAGCCAGTCATAGCCGCAAACCTTGGCAACTTTGGCAATCTCCGTGCCACGGGCCAGACGCACACCCATGCCAAGGGAGAGTTCACCCGCTGCCAGTTTTTGTTTGGTTATATTTGGAACGACAGCCATAGACCCGCCTCCTACCTAGACTTTTTCCTGAAATCGTTCCCGGCAAACGCGGATAACTTCCGCACCGGGACGCTTCCACCAATTATGGGCGGAAAATATCTCAACTTCAATCAACCCGTTATAACCGGTGTTTTCCACCCAGCCGCTAATCTGCTGAATATCGATGACGCCATCGCCCATCATGCCTCGGTCCAACAACAAATCCGTAGTCGGTACCAACCAATCACAGACGTGATAGGCCACCACCCTGCTGCCAGCCCGGTCGATTTGCGCTTGCAAATCAGGATCCCACCACAGATGGTAGACATCAACGGCCACGCCAACGCCCGCTCCCAATTCGTCGCACAGGTCCAGGGCCTGGGACAAAGTGTTGATGGCACATCGATCGGCGGCATACATGGGGTGCAGGGGTTCAATGGCCAGGGGCACTTTGTTGGCGCGGGCATGGGGCAACATGGCCCCAATACCATCACGAATCATCTCCCTGGCAGCGGCCAGATCTTTCGATCCTTCCGGCAGGCCGCCTGCCACCAGAACCAGGCAATCGGCACCAAGGGCTGCTGCCTCGTCGATGGCGGCACGATTGTCATCCAGGCTGGTTTGCCTACCCGCAGCGTCGATAGCGGGGAATGATCCACCCCGGCAAAGGCCCGAAACCCGCAGGTTGCTGTCGCCCAGCATGCGAACAGCCTCGGGCAGACCACATTCCGCCAGTTTATCCCGCCAGATGGAAATCCCCGCCACATCCGCCTCGGAATAAGCCGTAATCGCCTGGGCCAGGCTGTATTGTTCCCGTGTCGTCGCTTGATTAATGGACAGACGCGCCAGATCAGCCATTCGCCATCTCACGCATCACGGAAAAGTCCGGCACCGCGCCATAGGCAAAGCCAACCGCATCGAGAGAGCCGATCGCGATCTGACCATCTGATATTTGCAGACGGGCAACACCGTCGGCTGAATGATACATATCCGGATGCGCCGAACAGAACGCCGCCTGCTCCGCTCCCGGCACGCCGTTCATACCATTGACATAATGGTGGCCGTTACGCTCCACATGCGTAATCCCCAACAGATTGACCAGAGCCAGATCCTGTTGCACGCCAAGGCCCGCCTGGGTGGTCAAATCCTCCCCCGTCATAAAATAACCCTCGCCCCAATGATTGCATCGGGCCGCATTCAGGATGGATTTATAAAGTCCCTTACAGGTCTTTGACGAGACCCCGCGATAGCCCAATTCCCGCCCTCTTGGGAAAGCGCCCAGGAAGCCATCGGATTCATCCAATATCACCGGCTTGCGCGCACTCAAGGCCGCAACGTCCACATCCAGCGCCACGGCGCGGGAGATCGGCTGTTCGATGAACAGGATCGAATTGTTAAAGCGGTTAAGCGCGGCATCACCTTCGATCCGGTCCAACAGTTCCATAACGCCTGCCACATCATTGTATTGTTCGTTGCCGTCCAACGAGATGACATATTCGTTCGGGCTATCATCCAGGACCGAGGCGATATCCTGCAACCGCTGGACGTCTTCTTCCAAATCGCCGCAGACTTTGATTTTGAAATAACGGTGGCCGTAGGTGGCAATGACCTCCTGCAAGGTCTCAGGCAGGCCATCGCCCACGGGTTCCGGGTTCTCACGGATCGGATCGACCATGCCGACTGTGTGCCGGGCATGGATATGCGTGCTGGGGCGTAACGCTGACAAAAACGGATTAATATCAAACTCTTCCCCGACGATGCCCGGCAGATTGGCCTGCACCGCCTTATAAAACGACACCCCCTGCAATCGGCAGAGTGCATCAAGTATGGCGCGGTCAAGAACGGCGGGACCGTAACACGCCACCAGGGAACCATCGCCACGCGCATCACATATGCGGACTTGTTCATCATAATTGCCGCGAAACAGCCCGAACGCCGTCGTGGGATCTGACCCTTTATACAGCGTGGCGGCGGTGGTGAGGGCATGGCGCAACTGATCGAAATTGTCTTCGTTCGACAGCTCTAAATTCTTATCGAACCACTTTGGTGCCAGCATCTCCGCCGAATGGCCCCAGCCTTCCCGCCCATCGGCCAGCCGGATACGGACCTTGGCGAAGACCTGGGGGCTTTCCCGCAACGTGACAACGCCAAAGCGGAATGGCATACGCAACGTCACATCGCGTTCATACAATTGCACATCGCAGACCGTTAGTTGGGTGGGCTCAGACAATTAAGGCCTCCTCAATACCGCGCAGGTACCCGATGGCACGGGCAGCACAGGCGGCACCGTCTGGGTGATAGTCGAATGGTTCCACGGCAATGGTGCCCGTGTATTCATGCCGTCGCAAGGCCGCGAAAAGAGGCGTTAGCTGTAATGCCCCCTGCCCCGGCCCCCGGCCATTACCGTCATTGACCTGAATATGGGCGATATGGCCACTGGGCAGCCATTGATCGATCAACCCACCCAGGCCGTCCTCTGCCAATTTATGGGTGGCACAGCAATCCAGCATGGTGCGCATGGCAGGGTTATCGATGGCATCGACCATGGCCGCCGCCTCCCCCACCCGATTGATGAAGTCGGCATCTGCCGGGGCCAATGGCTCTATACAATAGACGACACCAGCTGCCTGGGCATCCTCGGCAACGGCGGCGAAACAGTCCAAGGCCCGGGCCTTGGCGCCTTCTTCATCGCCCGGTGTTAATCCGCGCTGCACCGGCGAGCCATGGACCAGGGCCTTGCCCCCTAATTCAGCACAAAGGTCTATCAGACGTCGCATGACATCCACAGTCCGGGCCCTGAGCGCATTGTCGGGGTCGGTGATCGACAAACCTTCAGGCGCGACAAGCAACCAATGCAGCGAGGTAATCTCGATCCCGGCATCCCGTGCCGCCTTTCGCGTCGCGGCGGCATCAATAGCGCCCGGCACATGCGGCGTATCCGACAACGTGAACGGGGCGACTTCCAAGCCGTCATAACCCAGGGCAGCAGCAAAATCGCATTGGGCCGCAAACGTCATCTCACGAATGACCTCGTTACAAAGTGAAATCTTCACAAGGTTATCCTTCGCTCTTTATCGGCAGACCGATAGATGGCGTCCAATATACGGGCCATGCCGACACCACATTCCTCCATCCCCGCCAGGGGCGGCGCTTTGCCATCGACCGCATCCAGGAAGGCGGTAAATTCGCCGGCCACCACCTGATGCGGTTCAACAATTGCCCTATAAGGCATCTCCACACCGCGATTGTTAGGCCGCCATAGGCCATCGTTAAGTTCATGACGCACACGATGGAGACGCAGCTCGGATGTCTGATAGTCAATTTCCGCCGCACCCTCGCTACCCGCAACCACGAATTCTTTGGTCTGTGTGGAACCGGGCACAATGTTGTCGTTCCAGCGCCCGGGTTGAATACAACCAACCTCTATATTTGCAATGGCACCGGATGGGTAAAACAGTCGGATCAGGGCCAGGTCATCATAACCGCGATCGAAATGATCGCGGCTGACAGCATCCACCGCAACAGGCAGCGCAGCCATCATCCAATTGGCCTGATCGATGAAGTGAACCGCATCATTGCCGATAACACCGCTGTCCCCACGGGCCCGTTTGAAGCCATGAAATCGGGCCGAGATATAACGCAGATCGCCCAATCCACCCGCAGTCACTTCGTCGCGGACCAGCCTGGCCAGGGGATGGGCCCGAAAATAGAAGCCAACCTGGACCACCTGATCGCCACAAAGATCCCTTAACCCCTCTGCCTCCGCCAATGTGGCGGTCATGGGTTTTTCAATAAACATCGGCTTGCCGGTGGCGAGGAGCGGTTTGCAAACTGCAAAATGCTGATCCGTGGGGGCGAGAACAACAATTAAGTCCGCCAGATCCAAAAATGCCTCAGCCTCTGCGGCAACCCTGTCACCGGGCAAGCCGAGATCAAGGCAGCGTTGTCGGGACGCCGCCCCTGGATCGACCACATACAACCCATCCGCCAGCCCCAGTTCCCGCCAGGCAGCCAGATGTGTCGGGCCGAAATTCCCGAAACCGATTTGCAGGATGTTACGAGTAGGTATGGTCATGGCTGATCCGATCAGCTTTCCACCCCGTGCATGGCCAGGACTGTGGCCATGCGGGATGCGGCCATGTCCGGGTCACGCAAAAGACCAGCCGCATCCGCCAGGCGGAATAGCTCGGCCAGATGAGAGAGGGAGCGGGCGCTTTGCTGTCCGCCGACCATGACAAAATGATCCTGATGGCCGTTCAGCCAGGCCATGAAAACGACCCCTGTCTTATAGAACCGGGTCGGGGCCTTAAAAATATGTCTTGATAGGGGCACGGTCGGGGCCAGGATATCGTGGAACTTGGCCGTGTCACCGGCGGCAAAGGCATCCAGGGCGGCGGATGCAGCAGGCGCGATGGCATCAAAAATGCCCAGCAGGGCATCGCTGTAGCCAATTTCGTCACCGGCGATTAATTCGGCATAGTTGAAGTCATCACCGGTATACATGCGCACGCCATCAGGCAAACGCCGACGCATGGCAATTTCCTTGTCTTTGTCCAGCAGGGAAATCTTGATACCGTCGATCTTCGCCGCGTTGCCAGCCAACATATCCAGGCAGACATCCATGGCCGCCATATGATCGCCATGGCCCCAATAACCGGCCAGGGCAGGGTCGAACATTTCACCGAGCCAATGGATCAGCACCGGCTCCCGCACCTGGCCTAAAATACGGCCATATACTTTGGCATAATCATCGGGAGATTTGGCGCAGGCGGCCAGGGCGCGGCTGGCCATGAGGATAATGCGCCCGCCCTGTCCTTCGACGAATTCAACCTGTTCCTCATAGGCGCGGATGACATCATCAAGGCTTAGATCGGGCGACGGTTCCAGATGATCCGTGCCCGCACCACAGGCGATGCGCGCACCGGGAATATCCTTGGCGGCAGACAGACTGCGGCGGATCAATTCCTGAGATGCGGCCCAATCCAGGCCCATGCCGCGCTGTGCCGTATCCATGGCCTCGGCAACGCCTAGCCCTAGGTCATACAGGCCCAAACGGTATTGAATGGTCGCATCCCAATCGATGGCCGCATCAACCCATGGGTCAGCCTCCGCCCGGGGGTCGGCCACAACATGTGCCGCGGAATAGGCGATGCGGTTGAAGGGCCGGTTGGCGCGGGTGGGAAAATCCCGTGGTGTCGATGTGGTGAACGGGACCAGGCCACCGTTGTTATTGGGCAGATTAAGGGTTGGCATACCTAGACCTCCAAATCAGGGATATCCATCCAGCGACGCTCGGCCCAGCTTTGCAAGCCCAGTTCCGCCAATTGTACGCCCTTGGCACCTTCCAGCAGATCCCATTTGAAATCGTTCTCACCATAAAGATGACGGATAAACAATTCCCATTCCGCCTTGAAGGCATTGTCGTAATGCACCGTGTCAGGCACTTCCTCCCAGCCATCCTGATAGTCAATGGCCGGGGGGATGTCCGGGTTCCAGACAGGCATGGGGGTATTAACCCGGGCCTGGGTGCGACAGCGGCGCAGGCCCGCCACGGCGGAACCATGGGTGCCATCCACATGCAGGGTCAACAGATCATCCCGGCGCACACGGGTACACCACGAGGAATTGAACTGGGCGACAATTCCCCCCTCAAGCTCGAACGTGGCATAGGCCGCATCATCCGTGTCCGCCTGATAGGCCGTGTCAGCCTCGTCCCAGCGGGTGGGGATATGAGTTGCGCCCAGGCAGGAGACGGATTTGACCGCGCCAAAAGTATTGTCCAGCACATAGCGCCAATGACAGAGCATATCCAGAATGATGCCGCCGCCTTCATTCTTTTTGTAGTTCCAGGACGGTCGTTGGGCGGGTTGCAAATCGCCTTCGAACACCCAATAGCCAAACTCACCGCGAACCGAGAGGATGCGGCCAAAGAAACCGGCGTCGATCAAATATTGCAGTTTGCGGATACCCGGCAGAAACAACTTGTCCTGCACGACGCCGTGTTTGACGCCTGCCGCCTTCGCCTCCCTGTAGACCCGATAGGCATCATCGGCGCTGTCGGCGGTGGGCTTTTCGCAATAGATATCCTTGCCTGCTGCAATTGCCTTGGACAACAGCCCCGCCCGCGCCTGCGTCGTGGCAGCATCAAAAAACAAAGTATCGTCAGGATTGGCGATGGCAGCGTCCAGATCGTTGGTCCAGCGGCTGATGCCGTGTTCCCGCGCCAAAGCGCCAATACGGCCCGCATCACGGCCCACCAGGATGGGATCCGGCATGACCCGGGTACCGTCTGCCAATTCCAGACCACCGGCTTCCATAATCGGCAGGATGGAACGGATCAGATGCTGGTTCTTGCCCATGCGCCCGGTGACGCCATTCATGATGATGCCCAAACGTTTCTCGCTCATAGTCATTCCATTCCCAATAATTTGTAGATCCGGCGGGTGTAGTCGCCAAAGACTTCCGTCGTTTTGATATCCAAACTGCGCGGATGGGGCAGATCAACCAGGAAATTATCTGCCATGCGGGCGGGCCCCGCCGTCAACACCACGACCCGGCTGCCCAGAAACACCGCTTCCTGGATACCATGGGTGACAAAGACGATTGTCTTGCCGCTCTCCCCCCAGATGCGCAGTAGCTCCAGGTTCATTTTTTCCCGGGTTAATGCATCCAGGGCCCCGAAGGGTTCGTCCATCAAGATCAATTTCGGGTCATGCACCAGGGCGCGCGCGATGGCGGCGCGTTGTTGCATACCACCCGATAATTCATAGGGATAACTATTGGCGAAACCGGACAGGCCCACCATCTCCAGCAAATGGCCCGCGCGCTCCCGCGCCTCTCCCATGTTAAGGCCCAGAATTTCAGCCGGCAGCAATACATTGTCGATGACCCGACGCCATTTCAACAACAAGGGTTGTTGGAAGACCATGCCAATATCTTTGGCGGCATCAAAACTGTCCGCCGCGCTGCCGATACGTACCGTGCCCTCTTCATGGGAATGCAGGCCCGCCAGGATTTTCAACACCGTGGTCTTGCCGCAACCCGATGGCCCGACCATGGCAACCAGCTCACCGGCCTGCACGTCAAATGTGACGTCGGAGACGGCGAGGAAATCCTCCCGCTTGCTACGGTAGACCTTGCGGACGCTGTCCAGCTGGATGAAGGCTTCTGAAGTGCTCATCTATTCCATCCGGGCATCGCGGACCACCAACAGACGCTCCAACAACAACACAATGCCGTAAAGCGCGACGCCGACGGCAGTGATCATCAAAACAGCCATGAACATACCGGCAGTATCCAATGTCACCTGCACCTGCATCATCAGATAGCCCAGGCCTTCCTCCGATGCGATGAATTCACCCACGATGGCGCCGGCGACGGCCAGCACCACAGCCACTTTCATGCCCGAGAATATGAACGGCAAGGCACCGGGCAACTGGATCTTGGTAAAGATCTGCCAACGGGAGGCCCGCAAGGTGCGAACCAGATCAATCAGCTCAGGCTCCACATCCGCCAGGCCGCGGGTTGTGGTGATCAGGATGGGCAGAAAACAGATGGAAAAGGCGATCAAAATATTGGGACCTAGACCGTACGAGAACCAAACGATGAAGATCGGCCCCAGGGCGACCTTCGGGATCATGTTCAACGATACAATCAAGGGCATAAAGGCATCATTCAGAATGCGTGACCAGGAGAACAAGACCGCCAATGTCACTCCCACAATTACTGCAAGCCAAAAGCCACCAAACACCGAAGCGGCCGTGATCATGGTATTGTGGCCCCAGCGATAGGTGTCGTACTCCAACAACGTGGCGAAGGTGTCCAGGGGCGCGGGCATGATATAGGGCTCCACCTTCCCCAAGGTGATCCAGGCCTGCCAGGCCAACAGCGCGACAAGGTGCATGACGATGATCAACACCCATTTGCGGAAGGCTTCTCGCCCGGCTTCGCGCGCAGTCTCACGCCCCGCCTCTCGATTGTTATCCATGGGCGGACAGGCCACATTCAGCAGCACGACACCGGCCCTGGATTGCCGGGTCAAACCCGGCAATGACAGTGTTTAGATTGTTATTGTCAGCGTAAAAACTCTCATTGTGGGCGTATAATTTGTCATTGTGGGCGTATAGGTTGTCATTGCCGGGCTTGACCCGGCAATCCATGATGCCACCCGCGACCATCATGCCAGCCACCGCTGTAAATTCTCGGCTACAAAATCATCATCACACAGGTGGGGATAATCGGCGATAACCCGGTCCAGCGCCTCTGTCTGACCGGGGCTCATCGCCTCGTCTGGGTTCAGACACCAGGTTCCCTGCAACAGGCCCTGGCGACGCAGAACCTCGTGACAGCCGGCGATACATCCAGAGAAATCGTTGAGCACATCAAATAACGCGCCGTTGGCATCGGTGATCTGGCTGTCCAGTTGCAATAATTCCGCATCGACCGCTCCGGCCGCCACGGCGGCATGGGCCTGTGCCAAATAATCTACGGCAGGCTTTACCCAGACACTCCAATGGCCCAGCAGGCCGCCGCGGAAGCGAACCACCACATCCTCGCCAGCCCGACGGGCCGTAAAGGGCGTCAGCAGATCCAACAGAATATGATCATCGTTACCCGTATAAAGACTGACGCGATCTTCTGCCTCCGCCGCGACAACGCCATGCACCACATCCAGAGTGCGATAGCGATTGAAGGGCGCAACCTTGATGGCGATGACATTGTCGATGGCGGCAAAACGCTGCCAGAACCCGCGCGAGAGCACGATACCGCCCACCGCAGGCTGCAAATAAAAGCCGATCAGCGGAATGCGTCCGGCAATAGCTTCGCAATGGGCAATCAGCGCATCTTCATCCGCGCCCTTGTGAGCAGCGAGGCTCAACAGACCAGCGTGATAGCCAAGGCCCAGGGCGACATCCGCCTCAGCCAATGCCTGATCCGTTGGGCCCGCCAGACCGGCGATCATGATGGGGCGTTGATCGCACCAATCCGCCGCCGTTTCCGCCGCCATACGCAAGACCGGTTCGTACAGGCCCACATCACGAATTTCGAACTGGGTGGCATGTACGCCGACGGCCAGGCCGCCCGCACCTGCATCCAGGTAATAGCGGGTCAGGGCACGCTGGTGGCGTTCATCCAGCTGCCTCTGGGGGGTCAAGGCCAGGGGATGGGCCGGTATAACCACGCCTTTACGAAGCTGGACCAGAATTTCGTCAGGCAGTTCCTCACGATGCATCGGTATAAATCCTCAAAATGCTACGACCAGGGACAAATCATAGGTCAACGCCGGATGATCCAATTTTGTCTTGCCATTAGCGTAATGAATAGCACAGGCGCGACGCCAGCGGCTTGATCGATTGTCGGAAGATTGATGCAGGGTGTTGCCGTGGTGAAACGAGACCCCGCCCCGTGGCACCGGGGCCGCTGTCATTTCAAAAGTATCCGCCGTCTCGTCTGGGATCAACAGATTGAAAGGCTGCCCGTCCGGCGCAACGTGGGGCATGACGTCGCCAAGATTGCTGCCATCGGCATAGAACAGACAGCCATTGGCTTCGTCCGCATCGTCCAGGGCAATCCAGGCCGTTACCATGCCGTCCCGATCATTGGGGCCGAAATAGTAGTTATCCTGATGCACCGGCTTGGGCCCACCGCCGCCTGGTGATTTGAAAAACAGCTGGCTAAAGAACGCCTGGACCCCCGGACCGATCAATTGTTCCACCTGGGCCAACAAGCTTTCATTCGCTGCCAGGTCGCGAAACATCGGGCGGTGATAGACCGGGTTATCCAGTTTGCGCAGGACCGGCCTGCCATCCACCTCGCCCTCCACATACCAGGCGCGGTCAGCGGCATCCATTGCGGCAACTTCGTGATCCGCCCAGGCATCGGCATCAGCAATGGCTGCATCCATCTCTGTGGCACTGAAAACACTCGCAACAGTCAAATGGCCGACGCGGCCATAAGCTGCCATTTCATCTGTGTTTAATGCTTCCATAGATGCCTCCCTCGAAGTAACTGGTTGGTTACTTATCGCACCTGACAGCCCTGGTCAAGCGGGCCGCAGATAACCCATCACCACATCAACCACATGGGCCCGCCGGGCCTCCAATTCCGTATCACTCATCAAATCCCGATCAAAAATCGTCGAAAGGGTGTGAATATTGGAAAAATAAAAGTACCCGACAGAGGCATTGGTAATGAAGACCTGGATCGGGTCCGCATCAGCGCGAAAGACGCCACTGGCGACGCCACGGCGCAATAGATCCCGGATCATGCCAATGACAGGCCCATGTAGGTCAAGTATCGCCTTACTGCGTTTCAGGTGCCGGGCTTGATGCAGGTTCTCGCTGTTCAGCAAATTGATAAAATATGGCGCTTTGATGAAGTAGTCATAGGTGAAGGTGACAAGGCGGCGCATGCCGTCCTCCGGCGACAGATCATCGAGGTTCAATTCCAACTCCGCATGGCGAATTTCAGCGTAAGAAAATTCCAGGACGGCAAGAAACAAATCATCCTTGTTGCCGAAATAATGATACAGCATGCGCTTGTTCACATCGGCCCGCCGGGCAATGACATCGACGCGGGCGCCGCCCAGGCCCTTGTCTGAGAATTCGGCAAGGGCGGCCTGTAGGATGCGTTCCTTCGCCGCGTCGGGATCCCGCTTCGCCCCCCGTCTGGAGGATTCCCGGGAGGATTCGTTGACAGATGCCATGATGCCCATTTATGTTTCAGGTAACCAGTTGGTTACAACAACTACTCGATAATCCTAGGGAGGATCAAGCATGCGAATTCTGAAACCGGCCCTCGCCACGCTGTTAAGCGCGGTGATGTTGACGACATCTGCACAGGCAGCGGAAAAGGTCAGCTTTATTTTGAACTGGGTGGCGGGCGGCGATCACGCCCCGGTCTATTGGGCCAAAGAACAAGGCTGGTACAAAGATGCCGGCATCGACCTGAGCATCGAACAGGGCAAGGGCTCGACCCTGTCATCTCAACGTGTTGGCATTGGCAAAAACCAACTCGGCATTGCCGACCTGGGCACCGCCCTGGTCAACAAGGGTAAGGGTGCTGATCTGGTTGCGGTCTTTAACATCTATGCCAATTCGCCCTATGGGTTCTATTGGAAAAAAAGCTCCGGTATCAAAACCATCAAGGATTTCGCCGGCAAAAAAATCGGCAACCCACCCTGGGATGCGGCCCGGCAGATGTGGCCGGCCTTTGCCAAAGCTTCCGGCATGATGGCTGATTCCGTGACCTGGGTGAACGTCAAACCAAACGCGAAAATCGCGGCTTTGAAATCCGACTCCATTGCCGTCACCACCTCGTTCTACAATATCCACTTCATCTTCCAGAAAGTGTTTGGCGACGACATGGGCTTCGTCGCCGGTAAAGACCTTGGCGTGAACCCCTATGGTAATTCCGTCATCGCCAATGGTGCCTACCTGAAGGCCCACCCGGAGGTGGTGAAAAACTTCGTCATGGTGACGCAAAAGGCCTATGCCGCCTGCGCCAAGAATGCCGACCCCTGCATCACCGCATTGATCGATGCCAACAGTGGCCTGAAACGGCCTTCATCCATGGCCAACTGGGCCCTGGTGAAAGAGTTGATGGATGCGGACAGCTCCCGCAACGGGGCCATCGGTTATTTCGATCCCGTCCGCATGGACGCGGATTACAAGTTGATCGAGGCCTACTTCAAGCTCAAGACACCGTTCGACATCAAGAAAACCTACACCAACGACTTCCTGGATATGTCCGTGAAGTTCGGCGGCTGATTGATCGTTTAAAAAAGAGGACCGCATCGGGCCCAGCGTCTGGTGCGGTCTTTTTTTGTTTAGAGATCCATGACCATGCGATAGATCGACGGTAGGCCGTGCTGTTCGATCAGGTCGGGAATTCGTACCTCGCAGGCCAGATGCATGCCCAGATGCAAGTAGAAGCCGACGGCGGGGTTAGTGTCCATAACATCCAGACAAACCTGTTTATAGCCAGCATCCGCTGCCCGCTGAAATGCGCCTTGGAGCAACAGGCGGCCCAGGCCCGGCACCTTATCGGTATCTGTGACGGCGAGATTATGGACGCAGTAATTGCCGGGCGGCGTGAACGGCGTCAGATAGACGAACGGGCGGCGTCTTTCGCCGATCTGGGCAAGCTGATCTTTGCTCAGATGGTCACTCATCGCCGCATAGGTGCCGGCAAAGGCCGCTGCTTCAGCACTTTCGTCAAAGCCGAGTTCGATACCCATCAATGTGCCGTCATCCCGATAGGCACCCAGGGCATGGGAATGACTGAACATACTTTCCTCCGCCTGCCAAAGCTGCGCCAATATGCCCGCACGAAGGGTCGGATCCGGTCCGTATAAATAGTCAAAGATCGGGCGCGCGGTGGTGTACAATAGCTCTGCCGCCTGCTCCCCCTGATCCGGCGTTGCCGGCCTGATTTCAATATCCGCTAGATCGACCATGTCTACCCCAACTCCGGCCCGGCAATCAGAAATACGCGCCCTGGATCATCTATGGGCGTATTCCGTCCCAACAGCATGCGCATATAGCCCCGTTGCCTGGTAAAGCCAACATCCTCCAGCCAACGGCCTAGTTCTCCATGATGATCGGCCGCATCAAGAAACACCGGGCCATCATGGCCTGACAAGGCTGCTTGCAACAAAGCCAGCGCACCAACTTCAGTCTCCGCTGACAGGGGACCGATCTGCGTGGCCATGCGCCCGTTGCGGGCCAGAACAAAACCGCCACCACCTACCAAAACAAAGGCCCGCTCGGGACAGCGTTCATAGAGATGGGTCAATAGAGCCGAACGGGGGGCACCGGATATCTCGGTGTCCCTCGCCGCGACTGCGTCAAGGTCCGTGGCCCACATGGGGCGCACACCCTCCCCCTTTGGCACCTTCGGGCCGTCCGCCTGCCAGCGGGTCAGGGGATAGATATCCTGAAATCCCAACGGCAGATAAACCTGCCGCCCGGCCTCTGTCGCGTCCAATCCTGCAATCAGATCCAGCGCCTCGGCCCGGGCGATACAGCGGCGCATCAAGTCACTGGCCAGCCCCTGGCGCTGCCGGGCCCCGGTCACCAATATCATGGCGATCCAGGCAAATTGATCGCCCTGCGGCAGCAACATCGACGTTGCGATCAGACGATCCGCATCGACGATGCCCGTCCCCTCCCCCTGCTCCAGCATGAACTGCCAATCGGCTGCGATCTGGTTCCAGCCTGCTTCTTGGTTCAGGGCGACCGCGCCGGGGATGTCGGCTGCCACCAACGGCCTAGTAATTGCCATCACGCACTTCAAAATGGGTTGGTTTGCCCAAGGATCCACCATCACCGGCCACCCATTCGGCCATCCAATCCACCATGCAATGCAGCGGTACCACGGGATAGCCGAACAACTTCGTGGCCTGGGCCGTGTTGATCAACCAGGCCATCTTTTCAGGCTGCCCCACCATTTCCACAGATTTGCCGAAACGATCGGCAAAGGCCTGGGCCAGCCAGGCAATGGCAATGGTCTCGGGGCCTGAAACATTGATGGGGCTGGGGGGCGTTGTGCAATGACACAGGGCACGCAGCACCTGGGCATTGGCATCGCCCTGCCAAATCACGTTCACATGGCCCATGGACAGATCTATTACCTCACCCGACCAGACCTTCGTCGCCACATCGTGGAGGACGCCATAGCGCATATCGATGGCATAGTTCAGGCGGATGATGCGCCCCGGCGTGCCGTACTGGTTGGAAAAATGTTGAAAAATCCGCTCCCGACCGACGCAGGAATTGGCATATTCGCCGGGCGGCGGGGTGGCGGGCATAGCCTCTGTCGCGCCCTGGCTTTCGATG
>Ga0233439_10003330_pt1 | contig 16854 bp, 15 predicted proteins | sample SI_123_September_6_FD_182713 | JGI IMG/M metagenome (GOLD analysis project Ga0233439, IMG submission 182713) | Seawater microbial communities from Saanich Inlet, British Columbia, Canada - SI_123_September2016_100_MG | ecosystem: Environmental > Aquatic > Marine > Inlet | place: Canada: British... | reverse complement strand
CGTAGTCCGCAAATCGGACGCAAAATGGGGCGAAGTCCCGGTTGTCTTCGCCGCCCGGCGGGAGGCTGGTTTGACGGCAGAGGACCTGATCGCCACCTGCGCCGGCAAATTGGCCCGCTACAAACTGCCCAAGGAAGTCCACTTCATAGACTTCGACGACTTCCCCCGCTCCACCACCGGCAAAATCCAACGCCACGAACTGGAGGCGCGGCTGGAGCCGTAACGCGCCGCCAATGATGCCAGAACGCCACTCAATTCGAACATGATCAACAGGACGTCATCCTTCAATGAACAGTGAGTCAGACGGTGTATCGCCGCAGGTTGGCTATACGCTGATGGTTACCACGTGGCTGTGCTGGGGGTTTAGCTATCCGGCGACGTCGTTTGTGCTGCGGACCATAGATGTGTGGAGCAGCCGGTTGCTGGTTATGGGCGCTGCTGCGATTGTATTGTTGGCATTGGGCCGTCTACAGGGGGCATCGTTAAAAGTGCCGCGCAGCCATTGGCCCGACCTGATCATTGCCGCGATCTGCAATATGGCGATCTTCCAGATCGGCATGACTTATGGGGTGCAATTACTCAGTGCCGGGCGTACCTCTGTCATCGTTTATACCATGCCGTTGTGGGCCAGTATTTTCGCCGTGTTCATATTGCGGGAGCGGTTGAGCTGGCCGCGCATGGTGGCCCTGGCTCTGGGTCTGATTGGTTTGGCTATATTGATCGGACAGGATCTGACCCATCTGCGGAATGCGCCCCTGGGGGCCGGCCTGACCCTGATGGCGGCGGTGTTTTTCGGCCTTGGGACGGTCTGGATGAAGCGGCGGATCTGGCAGAACAATCCCACTGTCCTGGCCGGCTGGCAGTTGCTTATTGCCACTCTGCCGGTGGCCTTGATCTGGGGTTTTTCGGACGCCCGGCTATCTCCCGGCAGCGTCAGTACGGATAGCTGGTTGGCCTTTGTCTATTTGATATTTATCGCCAATGCCCTGGCCTATTTTGCCTGGTTCCGGGTGGTGGCGCATTTCCCTGCCGCCGTAACAGGTATTGGCGCCATGGCCGTGCCGATTGTCGGCGTGCTGGCCAGCGCCTGGTTGTTGGATGAGAAGATGGGTTGGCGGGAATGGAGCGCACTGGGCCTGATCGTTTGCGCCCTGGCCCTTAATCTCGCCTCTACTTTACAGAGGCGGGCTGTATAAGTGCATCTTATGTGCCGAGGAAAATGACCCGAACGTAGTCCCGCAACAGCATGATCTGTTTTGGCAGAACCTCCTTGTCGCGAAGCACCTTGGAGATGATGATACCGCCGTCCACCAGGACGGATACCATATCCGCCAGGGCGTCGAAATCGACCGGAATTTTGGGTGGGTAGCGTTCCGCGATCAGGTCGAAGCGTTCCCGAAAGCGTTGCCGCCATTGTAGAACCGCCTCGGTGTTGAGTTCACGCACATCCCTGTCGAATAAATTCTCCTGATAACAATAGGAGGCGACCAGACAGCCGGGATGCCCATTGGGTAGATCCTGCATCATCTCCGCGAACATTTTTAGTCCGACCAGGAAACCGTGCAAGGGATCTTCATGCAGCTCATCCCCGCGGCGGAACAAATCGTCCAGCAAAGCCTCTTCATCGTCGATGTAGCGTTGCAGCAAGGCGCGGGCCAACTCATTCTTGTTTTTGAAATGGTAGAAAAAGCCGCTTTTGGTGATGCCCACCGCTGCAATCAATTCATCAATTGAGGTTGCCGCGAAGCCTTTGGCCAACACCGACTGGGCCGCGAATTCCAGCAGATGCTGCCGCGTTTCGGGGCCGCGCTTGGGTGAAATTTCGTTCATCAACAAAGCCTATAAGGTGGCTACTTCGCAGTAGTGTACCATAGGTATAGTTAATCGCCAGTTTCCCTGTCGACCGTCCCTGCGAACGACTGGTGTATATGATGAAAATCTAACTAACTTGTTGATTTAAAAGACGTATCAAAATAACTCTCATGTACCAAACCACGAGTTCACTAGTTTCTAAGCGGTAGATGAACAAAATATCTTACCAGGCGCCGGCACTTCGCCAGGCGGTCTTTGAGAAGGGATTTTTGTTATGGCCAAGTATCGCACGGACCTGCCCCAGCAAAATGGTGGGATGTTTCTGATGGACAGTGGAATGGAAACCACTTTGATTTTTCACAATGGCATTGATCTGCCTTGCTTTGCCGCCTTTGATCTATTGCGGACGGCAGGCGGTAAGGAGACCTTGCGTCAATATTATCAAACTCATGTTGCGATTGCGCAAAAGGATAGCGTCGGCTTTGTATTGGAATCCGCGACCTGGCGGGCCAGCTCTGACTGGGGTGCGAAATTGGGTTATTCCCGTGAAGCCCTGGCCGCCGCGAACGAGGAAGCTGTTGAGCTGTTGGCGGAGGTGCGCGACGAATTCGAAGGCCCGGACAACCCCATCGTCATCTGCGGCAGCATGGGCCCGCGCGGCGACGGCTATGTCGCAGGTGAGATCATGACGCCGGATGAAGCCCAGGCCTATCATCAGGAGCAGATCAACACCTTTGCCGGCACGGAGGCCGACATGATCAACGTCATGACGATGACCAATACGCCGGAGGTCATCGGCATCACGAAGGCGGCCCAGGCAGCGGGCATCCCCGTGGTCATCGCCTTCACCGTGGAAACCGACGGTAACTTGCCCACGGGGCAGCCCCTGGCCGAAGCAATTGCTGAGGTTGACGCGGCAACCGGGTCAGGTCCAGCCTATTACATGATCAACTGCGCCCATCCCAGCCATTTTGCCGACAAGCTGGACGGCGATCAGGCCTGGATGAAACGCCTGGGTGGCCTGCGGGCCAATGCCTCGCGCTGTAGCCATGCGGAGCTGGATGCGGCAGAGGCGCTGGATTCTGGTGATCCGGTGGAATTGGCCGGGGAATATGTCGATATCCTGCAGCGCCACAGCCAGATCAACGTTCTGGGTGGTTGTTGTGGTACGGACCATCGCCACATCGCGGCGATTAGCGAGGCCTGCCGACCGTCGTTTTAATTCGGTTTCTACTGGCAAAACCGTCCATTCCTCAGGGAGTGGACGGTTTTGTCGTGTCCGGAATTGCGTCGAATTTAAATCAAAACCTCGGAACCGCCTTATGCAATAAAGGCTGCAACGGCAGCCCGGCGCTTGTGCGCCGCCACCATGTCGTTCTCTGCGGAGCGTCGCGCCCTGGCGCAAAAAGCGGGAGCGATAAAGGTTTAGTTGCTGCGCAGAACCTTGCCGGCCAAAGCGCCCGCGTGTTCGCCATTCTCCATGAACAACTGGCCGTTGACGAACATCTGTCGGTAACCTTCCGACTTCTGAATATAGCGGCCCGCGCCGGTGGGGAAATCATGCACGAATTCCGGGCCCCGCAAATGCAGCTTGTCGAAATCGATGACGTTGATATCGGCGAATGCGCCAGGCGCAAGGATGCCCCGGCCTTTCATGTCGTACAAAGCCGCAGGTTCGCCGGTCAGCTTATGGATGGCGTTCTCAATACTGAAAGCACGTCTTTCCTTGACCCAATAAGTCAGGAAGTACGTGGGCAGGGAGGCATCCATGATCTGGCCGCAATGGGCCCCTGAATCCCCCAGACCCAACACCACATTGGGATCATGCAGCATCCTCTCCACCGCAGTCATTTCCGGATTAAGGAAGGGAAAATTGAACAATGCCAGACCGTTGTCCCGGATCGACAATTCAATAAAGGCATCCGGCACGGACATGTTCAGTTGTGTTGCCTGAACGGTCAGACTTTGACTTGGGTCGAGATCATAACGCGGGGCGTCATGGGACATCAGGAAAAGGTCTTCGAATTCCATGGGCGGCATATCCGCCAGGGCCTGTTCCACCATAGAGGCGCGATATTCACTGTTCCGCAGCTTCGCCAGCTTTTCCGGCAAACTCATACCGCGCAGGGCGCGCCAGGCAGGCGCCCGGTCAAACGGCGTGCGGTTTTGAAAGCCGAACAGGACACCAATGCCCCGTGCGGTGGACTGGGGATTAATCTTGGCGCCACCTTTGACCGCCTCAGCCACCTTTTCCAGGGTCCAGCCATAGCCTTCGGGCACCTGGCGGTTTTGCGCCAGCCCGAACGTTATCGGCCGGCCCGTATCGCGGCTGATATCCGTCATCCAGGCAATTTCACTTTCGATATTGGCCTTGGTCTCTTCCGCGGTATCGGCGGTGATGGCGGTGGCGGCTTCCACCACGCCCCGGCCATGTTCGCCCAGGGCGGCGCAGATGCCCTTTAGCTCCTGCGCCGTGGCATAGGTGCCGGGCACGGCATCGCCGTCAGGTGTGAAATGCAACGGTGTGCGCGAGGTGGAGAAACCCAGGGCGCCGCCTGCCATGGCTTCGGATACAGCATCATGCATGGCATCGATCTGTTCTACGCTGGCGGGGGTGTTTTCCAATGCCTCCTCCCCCATGGCGTATAGCCGCAGAGCGCAATGGCCCACCAGGCCACCGACATTGATGCCTTTGGGCAAATCATCCAGGGCACCGAGATATTCGCCATAGCTTTCCCAGTTCCACTGCATGCCTTCGTTGATGCATTTGGCGGGGATGTCCTCAACCGATTCCATTAACCGGGTCAAATATTCGCGATCCTCCGGCTTGCAGGGGGCAAAGGTCACACCGCAATTGCCCATAACGGCAGAGGTTACCCCATGCCAGCAGGAGGACGAGGCGATGGGATCCCAGCTGATCTGAGCATCAAGATGGGTGTGGATATCGACAAAGCCCGGCGTAACCAACTGGCCGTCCGCGTCGACCGTCTGTTTGGCCGTGCCCTCAACTTCCCCCACAGCTCCAATGGCGACAATTTTGTCGTCGGTCACCGCCACATCGCCGCGATAGCCCGCAGCACCCGTACCATCAACGATAGTACCGTTCTTGATCACCAGATCATACGCCATGTCGTGTCCCCATATATTGATGTCTTAGTGTTTCTATTTGTTCTGCCTGTTCTCGATCAGATCTTCGACCACCGCCGGCTCCGCCAAAGTGGATGTGTCGCCCAGGTTAGAGAAATCATCTTCGGCGATCTTGCGCAGGATACGGCGCATGATCTTGCCGGAGCGGGTTTTCGGCAGGCCCGGTGCGAACTGGATCAGATCCGGCGATGCGATGGGCCCGATATCTTTGCGCACCCATTGCACCAGCTCCTTGCGCAGGTCCTCATCCCCGTCCAGGCCCGCATTCAAGGTAACATAGGCATAGATGCCCTGGCCCTTGATGTCGTGGGGATAGCCGACCACCGCCGCCTCGGCCACGTCATGGTGGCCCACCAACGAGCTTTCAACTTCCGCCGTGCCCATACGATGGCCCGAGACGTTGATGACATCGTCAACCCGCCCCGTGATCCAGTAATAGCCGTCTTCGTCCCTGCGGCAGCCGTCGCCGGTGAAATATTTGCCGGGATAGGTGGAAAAATAGGCCTCGATAAAGCGATCATGATCGCCATAAAGCGTCCGCATCTGCCCTGGCCAACTGTCCAGAATGCACAGGTTGCCCGAAGCTGCACCTTCCATCAATTCACCTTCGCCATCCACCAACGCCGGTTTGATGCCAAAGAAGGGCCGCGTGGCGGAACCCGGTTTCAGGTCGGTCGCACCTGGCAGGGGCGTGATCAGAATGCCGCCTGTTTCCGTCTGCCACCAGGTATCGACGATGGGGCAGCGCCCGTCACCGACCACATTGTGGTACCACAGCCAGGCTTCGGGATTGATCGGCTCGCCCACCGAACCCAACAGGCGGATGGAACTGCGGGAGGTTTTCTTGACCGGCCCGTCGCCTTCCCGCATCAGGGCGCGGATGGCCGTTGGTGCGGTGTAGTAAATGTTGATCCGATGTTTGTCGCAAACTTCCCAATGGCGGGAGGCATCAGGGTAATTCGGCACCCCTTCGAACATCACGGTGGTGGCGCCGTTGGATAGCGGGCCATAGAGAATATAGCTGTGCCCGGTAACCCAACCCACATCGGCGGTGCACCAATAGATATCGCCGTCGTGATAATCGAAGACGTACTGATGGGTCATGGAGGCATAAACCATATAGCCCCCCGTGGTGTGCAAGACGCCCTTGGGCTTGCCGGTGGAGCCGGAGGTATAGAGGATGAACAGCGGATCTTCCGCGCCCATTTCCTCCGCCGGGCATTCCTCCGATTGATCGGCAACCAGTTCGTGATACCAAACGTCCCGTCCGGCCTTCATATTAGCCTCGGCACCGGTACGGTTGACCACCACGCAATGATCGACGGTCGGACATTTTTCCAACGCCGCGTCTGTGTTCGCCTTCAATGGGATCGGCTTGCCGCCGCGCATGCCTTCATCGGAAGTGATGACGATATTGGATTCGCAATCATGAATACGGCCCGCCAAAGCATCGGGAGAGAAACCGCCGAAGACCACGGAATGCGGGGCACCAATGCGGGCACAAGCCAGCACGGCCACCGCGATCTCGGGTATCATGGGTAGATAGATCGTGACCCGGTCGCCCCGTTTGACGCCCAGAGATTTCAGGCCGTTGGCGAATTTGCAGACAGCGGCATGAAGTTCGCCATAGGTAAATGACATTGAATCCGCCGGGTCGTCGCCTTCCCAGATGATCGCGGTCTGATCGCGCCGGGTTTCCAAGTGGCGGTCCAGACAATTGTAAGAGGCGTTCAGGCTGCCGTCTTCATACCATTTGATGGAGACATCACCTGGGCCATAGGTGGTGTTCTTCACCTTTGTGTAGGGTTTGAACCAATCAATGCGTTTGCCCTGTTCGCCCCAAAAGCCGTCCGGATCATCCAGGGATTGCTGATACATGGCCAGGTATTTGTCGTTGTCCGCAAAGGCCTTTTCGGCCCAGGCACCAGGTACGGGGAATAGTTCGTTGTCGCTCATTTTTGCCTCCCTAGATTATTTGCATTTATTATCCCGATAAAGGGGACCTCGGACAAGGCCAGACACGACAGACCCGACACGACAGGCCAGACACGATAGGCCAGACACGACAGGCCCGACACGGCGGAGAAAGTAATATGGGACACGCTCCGACCACCTGGGGCTAGTGTCCTGGTTCAGAAATACGTCATGTTTAGGATCGGTTCTCCGGACCTCCGGGTAGGAGGCATACCGCCGGCGATGCGGCACATCGTCAAGGGATACCGACGCCATCCGGAGGTCCGGAGAACCGACCAAATTGGCGGTCTAAGAGGCCCCTCGGACGTCGTTGTGCGGCCTTCATGATGCAACACATCACGACGGGCCACACGCCTAGCCGAGGGGCCTCTTAGACCGTCCTAAATACGGCGTATCTCTGAACCAGGACACTAGCAAACATAATTCCTCTGTGCCACGATGGGGCATCAAAAATTGGGGATATGCTCATGAACCGGCAAAACGTTGACAAAAAGCACATAACGCAGTCTTCCGAGACAGCTTCATCGGCTTATGTGCCGACCCTCCAACTCACCGAAGGGCAACCAGCACCCATCGCCGCGAACGGTGGCTTATCCTACCTGTCGTTCGACCGGGACGGGGATGGAGGTACGGCTGCCGCGACCGAGGCGGCGCTGACCCAGATTGCCGAGGGCGCAGGGCAGGCGGTTATCGACATGCTCGACAATGCGCCCCCTGGCCCAATCGAGACAAAGTGGGGCATCGGGTTTCGCGGCTATGGGGAATGCATGGACTATATTCATGCCAACAATATTGAAGCGCCTGAAGGCGGCCTCGCGCTTCCTTTGCCCTATACCATCGTTGAGCAACCGTCCTATTCCATTGTATCATCGAACGCGCTTTGGCAGGATCCAAGCCGTGAGGCCGATGCAAAAGCGTTGCGCAAGGACGAAGAAGACAACGTGCGGCAACGGCTGTTTTATCCCCAGGTGATGCGCGATGCGCGGCGCATTGAAGAATACTACCCGGGCCTTTCGCCAAATAGCCCCGAAAGCATGGACAAGCTTGGCGTCTCGCTGGCCCATTGCGAGTCCAAGTGCGAGAATTTTTATGACGCCGCCGAGGTGGAGCGTGTTTTCTACCCGGAGATTGAAAAGCTGTTGTTGGAATTTTTCCCTGGGGCGACGGACGCGCTTGTCTACAATCACGACGTATTTGACAAGGACTATCAGGGTGACCGTACGGAAGATCAGGACAACAAGAACCCAGGGGTGAATGCCAACTACGCCAACCTTGTGCACAACGACCTGAACGACAATAGCGGCCGTGTGCGCTGCCGTGAGCTGCTGACGAAGAACCTGCGGAACTTTGGCCGGGAGCAACATTATACCGAGGCCGAGGCCGACGCGAAGATGTCGCGGCGGTTCATGTCGATCAACCTCGCCAAACCGATGGAGACTGTGCGCCAATACCCCTTCGTTCTTTGCGCCTGGCCCTCGTTTGCCAAACAGCCGTATATCAATAACTACCGGGTCTACGACGACCGCGTTGGTGAAACCACCCGCTTTACCCATGACCCCGGTCACGAATGGTACTGGCTTCCCGCGCAGACGCCAACGGAGGTGTCAATGCTAAAGTGCTACGACTCGGTCACCGACGGCTCCGTCTCGCGCTGGTCATTCCATACGGCTTGCATCGACCCAACTGCGCCCGAGGATGCGCCGTGCCGCAAAAACGTCGTGGTCCGGTCCTATGTCTTCTTTTAGACCTTTTCGATATTCATCGCGTAAGGTCTAGTTTTTATCGCTCACGCTTGTGCCCAAGCGCACCGCTCCGCGGGGGCGGCGCAAAAGCGCCGGGCCGCCGTCGCGGCCTTAATCGAGTAATTCGACTGCGGAAACAGCCTAGCAATCTGTCGAAACGACTCTACACATCCCAGCTTGCGAAAATGGCGCGCAGGGCGGTGACAAAGGCCAGCGGCTGATCCATGGTCAGATGATGCTGGGCATCGGGAATGCAGATCATGGGGTTGGCGGGATCAAATATGGGTGCCATATAATCCACGACCTCCCCGCCGAAAATTGCGCTGTCCTCACCATAGATCATCGCCTTGGGGCAGGGTAGCTGGCGCAGATAATCCTCCATCGGCTCGTCATGCAATCCGGCGACGCGGGCTGATGGGTCGAATTTCCAGGTATATCCGCCTTCGCATTCCTTCAGGGAATGGCGGGCGATATGTTCGACGACATATTCATTGTCGCAGAATTGCGGCGGAATGGGCCGAAAGCGGTAGATCATCTCGTCCCTGTCCGTATAGACCCGGTTGGGGGGACGCTTGGGTGGGTCAAAAAACCGGGATTTTTCCCCCGTAGGTCGATTTTCCGGGCGCAGGGGGGAATCTACGATAACGGCACCTGAAATTTCCGCGCTATGGGCGTGGGCATAGCACATGGTCATATAGCCACCGAAACTGTGCCCCACGATGATTGGCTTTTCACCCAGATTGGCATCGGCCAGCACCGCGGCGATTTCAGGCACGTGGACATTGCTGCCATAGCCCTCGCGCCAACCGCTGTCGCCCATGCCGGATAGATCAATGGCCGCGATTGGCCGATCAGCAGAGAAGAACGGCGCGATGAAATCCCACCAATGGGCATGCGCGCTGGCCCCGTGAATGAATAATATGCCGGGGCGGGACGATGTCTCGGGCCCCCAACGCAAATAATGAATATCACAGTCCATGACCTGCAGTTTGTGCGAGGTCGGGGTGTTTTTCAGGGCCTGTTCGAACCAATAAGGTGGTTCCATTGGCGGCGGGTCCTGGGGCTGTCCTTGGGGCTGCTCCATCGGCGGTTCATCATACATAGATCTTATCCATATTCTGGCGAATCCTGATTATCACCACGCCATCATACACGCCTTGTTTCACTATGGCCGCAGAATTCCATATGCCCACAAAGGCATCTGCGAACGGACGGGAATTTTGCGCTTCCCCATGTTGCAGCTATACTTGCCGGGTTGGTCTTTGTGGGCGCGTGGCCTTTCCATTGGCAGGTTCGGTAGAAGACTTGAGGAATGCCCCTTATTTAAACGCCCCGTATTTAGGTTCGTATTGGATCGTAGGAGGAAACATGACTAGAGAAGATTTCACGCTCGATATGAAGACCGAGCGGATGACGGATATCGCGCTTGCATTCAAGAAAACCTGCACCATGCTTGGGGCCATCGACTTGGATTTTTTCAGTCATGTCGCCGCTGGCGCAGGCACCGCTGCGGAACTGGGTGCGGCCATGGGGATTGAGGCTGAAAAGGCCGACCGGCTGCTCACCGCCTGCAAGGCAATGGATTTAGTCCGGGAGGTTGATGGCCGCCACGTCAATATGAGCGATGTGGAGCGTTATTTGGTGAAAGACAGCCGAACATATTTTGGCGACTATTTGCTCTACATCGCCCGGCGCGACTACCCTGATTGGGACAATGTCGCCGAAAACCTGACAACGGTGGCCGACGGCGACGGGCGCGACGAACGCAGCTATCTCAACGCCCTGGCGGACCCGGAGGCTGCGCGCCGCTTCACCGTCGCCGGCTACGAAGCGTCCATCGGGCTGGGTCACAAGCTGGCCAAGGAATACGATTTTTCCCGCTTTGGCCGTTGGCTCGACGTGGCAGGCGGATCGGGCTGCTACGCCATTCCCGCCTGCGAACGCAATGCCGACCTGCAGGTGACGATCATGGATCAGCCCAACGTCATCGTCATCGCTCAGGAATTCATTGCCAAGCATGGGCTGGAGGGCCGCATCGATACCATGGCCGGCAACTTCCTGGAGACACCGTTTCCTGAAGGTCACGATCTGGCATCCTACATCACGCCATTACAGGGTTATATGCCCGACGAGATCATCGCTGTTTTGCACCGCACCCTCGACGCGCTCAAACCGGGCGGTGAAATGCTGATCATCGACTACATGTTGGAAGATGATAAGACCGGGCCCCTGGACCCCGCCTTCGTCAACCTTGCCGGTGTGCGCCGGGGGCGCTATCTGGGACGGGTCAACACGGGTGCCGAATGGTGCGACTTTCTTGGCCAGGCCGGCTATGTCAACGCCACGTCACGCTGGTTCACGCCGCATCAACTTGGCCTCATCACGGCGCAAAAGCCGGCTTAGAGCAATTTTCAATCACTTGGATACACGCTTGTGATCCAGGTGATTGGTGCAATCGCTCTTAGACATGTTTTAAGGGATTCAATTCTGTGAAAGCACTTGTCATTGGCGGCACCGGGCCGACCGGACCATATCTTGTAAACGGCCTTATCGCGCAAGGCTACGATGTCTCGATCATGCATCGCGGCACCCATGACAGCGATGAGATACCCCGTTCCGTTGAGCGGATCATCGGTGATCCGCATTTCCGCGAGACCTTGCATGAAGCGCTCCATGGCCGGTCCTTTGATCTGATCATCGCCACCTATGGCCGTATCCGCTATATCGCCGAAATTGTCGGGGCCTATACGGACCGGCTGATCACGGTCGGAGGCGCACCGTGTTTTCGCGGGGTTTTGCAGCCGGAGGCATTATTTCCCGCCGGTTTGCAAGTGCCTCTGCCCGAGGACGCCCAGAAGGTGGAAAGCGAAGAGGAATTTCGTTTTGGCCATCTGGTCCGCATGGCGGAAGAAGCCGTCATGCAAGGCCATTCTGACGGCCATTACAGTGCCACGCATTTTCGTTATCCCGTCGTCTATGGCCCCCGGCAACTAACCCCAACCGTTTGGTCCATCATGCGCCGCTTTATGGATGGCCGTTCTTATATGGTGCTGCCTGACGGTGGCCTTACCCTGACGACGCGGGGCTATTCCGAGAATGTCGCCCATGCGGTTCTGCTTGCCGCGCAGAAGCCCGATGTCGCTGCCGGACAGATTTATGATTGCGGCGACGAGCATCAATTGACCATGGCGCAATGGATTGAGGTCGTGGCCCGGGCGATGGACAGCGAGATCGAAATCATCGGCGTGCCCGATGCCTATGCCCATCCGGCGCGGGGCTTGATGATGTTCCATGGCCCCTCGAACCACCAGCTGTTCGATCTTTACAAGGTGAAATCAGAATTGGGATACCGGGATGTCGTCAGCCCCCTTGATGCCATGGCACGAACCGTGCGCTGGTATCGTGACAACCCACCCGAAGAAACGCCGGAGTTCGTCGCCGAAATGGCCAAGAATTATGGCCTGGAAGATGCCATTGTCCCCGTCTACCGGGACAGCTGTGAACGTCTGGCTGCCATCGACTATGTGCAGCCGGAATTCCACCACCCCTATCCGCACCCAAAACGGCCAGGCCTGGATCGCGATCACCGGGCCCGATAGAGCCCGGATTAGAGCTGATAGGTGCTGATTATTGCTGACTAGAACGGTTTGGTCGCCCCGACAAAGGCGATCAACAGAACCACCAGCCACAATGTGCCGGCTGCGCTGCCGGCATTGATGCGGTTCTTTTTCATTCGCTTCTCGCCCTCGATCCGCTCCTCACCACCGGCGCGTACCATCTCGAAGATCGGCTCCCACCGGTTGGCGGCGCTGAGGATCCAATTGGCGGAAAGCGCCATCAGGCCGTAGAGCACCAATTTTACGGCGATCCAGCGTTCAGCCACCGGTTCGCCGGTGATCAGGGCATAAACCCCAAGCGCGGCCATGGCCAAGGCAACCAGGAAGAATAAGATCTGGTTGGTTTTGTCGAGGGAGCCTTCCCGCGATGTGCCGATGGCAAAGCGCCCGGCCCATAACATCGCCAACCAGGCAAGGCTGAGGGCCCATATCAAAACCAGCCATCCGCCCGTGACCTCCGAGCCGTGATAAACCGCGAGATTGAAGCCGATGGGCAGGATCAACGGCGCGCAGGTGCGTGGTGCCATGTCGACTTTCTGCCGGATACCGCGTACCCGCAGCCGCTCCTCAAGACTAAGGTCTTCCCGCGTCAATTGGCTGTCGCAGAAAAACACCCCAAGATCGGAGCCGAGCCAATAACCGAACAATAGTACATGGGCGAAAATCAAGACATCCTGGAACTCGATAAGCATGATGATGTTTCCTCAATTACCACAAGAGCAATTTTCAATAAACCAGTGTCGCCACATAAGCTTTGTTGGCGTGACTAAAGTGTTTGGTTCAATTGCTCGATACTAAAAAGTCATAGCGCATTTAAATAAATGCGCTATGACGGCGATCTTATGGTGGTCGCTCGTACTGGAAGCATCGTCTCACTATTGCAGGGTTATGCCAAATTTTTCAGTGGAACGTCCGCTCATCAGGCGACGCGGAATAACCGTCCCAGACCATCAAGGGCGTCATCCACGCCCGCCGCCCTTAACGTCGCCCACAATGTGGCCTGGCTGCTGGTGACCACGGGCTTGCCGTGCGCAATCTCCATCGCCCCGATCAAGCCGAAGGTCGGAAGATCTGTGCAGCTGATGACAATGGCGTCGGCCTGATCACGATCAACAGAACGCACCAACGCCTCAACCCGCGATCTCGTCGTACGGTGTATCAACGGGTAGTCAGAGGGTCCATTGGCACCCAGACCAAGGCCTTCGATCGCAAGAACATCCACGCCCTGGGATGCTAGGAATTCCGCTTCGTGGTCATTGAGGCGTTGATCATAAGGCGTGGCGACGGCAATTTTTTTCGCGCCCAAGATTTCAAGCGCATCAACGATGGCGGCTGCCGTGGTCACGCAGGGCAGATCACAAAGGCTGCGCATGTAATCGGGCAGGCTATGCCGGGGCGAAATCAATGAGCCCGCCGTGCAGCCGTACGCAATTGCCGCCACGCCCGCGGGGGCTAGGCTGCCCACGGCAATGCTCAGATCATCATACAGGGCTTGTCTGCCGGCCGGCGTTTGCGTGTCGGTGTGCAATATCATGCGTGCGGTATGGACACTGACGCCGTCGGGCACGGCGCTATTCCATTCGGCTTCATTGACCGTATTTGTCGTCGGAACAATGAGGCCGATCTTGGCGCGGTAACCGTATGTGGGATTGTTCATGCCCAAAATGATAGCCCCTAATTGGCGCTGCCGCCACCAGGCCTGGCACCGCACCATCTGCCTGATCTGGGGCGTTTTGCGGGCCATCGCAAAACCCAGGGTCCTTAATAAGACTACAATTTACTCTAAATTCCGTACAATCAATTCAATGTGGCCAATTCAATGTGGCCAATTCAATGTGCCCAGTGCCTTTGATCATGGTCGTCGCCAAATATGAAGTTTTGAGCAGGAGTTTTAGCGTGCAGTTACAGATGCAAACCTGGGCCGAAGTGGAACGTTACCTTGAAACCTCCAGCGTCATCATTATGCCCATTGGCTCGACCGAGCAGCATGGCCCCAACGGCCTGATCGGCACCGATGCGGTGACCTCCGAAGCCATTGCCCGCGCCGTGGGCGCAGCGACGGATACAATGGTTGCGCCCACGATCGCCGTTGGCATGGCGCAACATCACATGGCCTTTTCCGGCTCCATGACACTGCGGCCTGCTACCATGATCGCCATGATCGGTGACTATGTGAACAGTCTGGCCCATCACGGTTTCGATAAATTCTTCTTCATCAACGGCCATGGCGGCAACAGCGCCACGGTCGAGGCGGCATTTCAGGAAATCTATACCGCCCATATCATGCCCGGTGGCAGCAACGAACCATCCGTCCGCTGCTATCTGCGCAATTGGTGGCAGGGCCCTAAAATGGGCCCCCTGGCCAAGGACCTATATGGCGATAAGGACGGCATGCATGCCACCATCTCGGAAGTCGCAGTGACGCAATATCTGTTTCCGGAGGATATTAAATCCGGTCCGGGTATAGACGATATGGGCCCACCCGAACCCTTGCGTGAGCGATGGAGCGACGGCAACGACTACCGTGCCAAATTCCCCGACGGCCGTATCGGCTCCCACCCCTACCTGGCCACGCCGGAGGCCGGGAAGCAGATATTCGACCTCGCCGTCAGCGAAATAACCGAGGAGGTCGCGGCCTACGCCAAGCGGTGAGATACGGCGTTACAATTTTTTTCGTGCCTTTGGCCACCAGGCTGTGCTAATCTTAACAATATTGATTATGTCAAACTGAACGGGAGGCATAACGTGATCGTAGAATTCGTTCTTGGTGCCGCCCTGGTCATTATGACGACGGCTGCCCTGATTATGTGGCTATCGAGCATTACAACGGGTCTGACGGCGATGTTGTCGGTGGCTGTTGTCATGACCGTGGCGGTGTTGGTTCTTAAAGCACAAGCGGCTATGGGCGTACCCATATTGGACAGCTTGCACGTGGTGCTGGTGATTAGCCTGCTGGTCGCACCGATTATCGCTATCGCGTTCGCCGATTGGCGTAAAGCTTAGGAAAGTGCTGAAAACTCCCTAAAACTTGTCGCCCTAGAACTTGTTATAGGCACCATCAATGATGAAGGTGTCGCCGGAATGATAGGCTGATGCGTCGGAGGCGATATAGACCGCGACGCCGCCAAAATCCTCTTTCACGCCCCAACGCCGTTGCGGAATGCGTGGCTTTACCGCCGCCACGAACTTGTCCCAGGCAAAGGCGTTGTCAGTCATGGGGGTTTCGATCCAGCCGGGCAGCACGGAGTTGGCGGTAACGCCATAACGCGCCATGCCCGAGGCAAGGGATATCATCATAGAAATCAGCGCCCCTTTACTGGCCGCATAATGGACCGAGGCGGGGGACGATTCGATTGCCGCCAAGGATGCGGTGCCAACTAAACGGCCGCCGCCCTCCCGTTCCGTCATATGTTTGGCCGCCGCCTGCAGGGTATAGAAGGCACCATCCAGGTTTACATCCATGACCCTGCGCCATTCTTCGGGCGGCATATCGACGAAGCTGGCTGAGGCTGAGCGGCCCGAAACACCGGCATTAGCGAAGCAACTATCGACCCGTCCGAATTGCGTCAAGGTTTGCCCAAAAGCTTTCTTTACCGCTGTCTGGTCCGAGACATCGCAGACCATCGCCGCGGCCTTGCCCCCGTGACTTTGCAATTGTTCCAGCGCGGCTGCGTTCTTCTCAGCGTTGGTGCCCCAAATGCAAACGTCCGCGCCGGCCTGGGCCATGGCCTCGGCAAAGCCAAGGCCGATGCCGCTGTTGCCGCCTGTTACCAAGGCGACCTTGCCGCTAAGATCGAAGGGTTGATATGCCATTGCTGTTGGTTCCTTTAAGTCTACGAAAATTCTTCGGATGATTATTTGTCTGTTTTCCAGCGGGCGGCGGCATCATCATCGCCCTGGCGGGCGGCAACCCAATTGCTCTCACCACCCACTTCTTCCAGCTTCCAAAATGGTGCCCTGGTTTTTAGCCAATCCATCAAAAAGGCGCAGGCCTCGAACGCCGCTTCCCGGTGCGATGACGTCGCCGCGCACAACACGATCTGATCGCCGGGCAACAGACGGCCATGGCGGTGGATAATCAGGACCTTGTCCAGGGGCCAGCGCGCCAAGGCCTCCGCCTCCAACTGCGCCAACTGCCGTTCCGTCATGCCGGGATAATGTTCCAGGGTCATGGCGGATAACTCCCCCGGACCCGCCACATCCCGCACCAGCCCAATGAAAGAAGCGACGGCACCTACCTCTGTGCGGCCCCGGCTTAAGGCGGCCAGTTCGGCACCGACATCGAAATCGTCAGTCTGGACCTTGATCATTGGCCTAGCCGCCCGTGACAGGGGGAAAAAACGCCACCTCGTCGCCCGCGCTGATGGGGGCATCCGCCTTGGCGTAATCCTGATTGATGGCGCAGCGTACGATGGCAGGGTCCTTGAAGGCTTCTGCATGGCCGTCTGATTGTTGCGTCAGCCACGTCATCAATTCAGCCACCGTTGTGACATCGCCGGGCGGCTGCACAGCTTCCTCAGCCACGCCAACCCGGTCCCGCAGCCAGGAAAAATACAACACCT
>Ga0233439_10003329_pt1 | contig 16861 bp, 19 predicted proteins | sample SI_123_September_6_FD_182713 | JGI IMG/M metagenome (GOLD analysis project Ga0233439, IMG submission 182713) | Seawater microbial communities from Saanich Inlet, British Columbia, Canada - SI_123_September2016_100_MG | ecosystem: Environmental > Aquatic > Marine > Inlet | place: Canada: British... | reverse complement strand
AAGATGTGGTGCCCCTGCCCCGACTCGAACGGGGACGTCCTATGGACAACAGATTTTGAATCTGTCGCGTCTGCCAATTCCGCCACAGGGGCCCGGGCGGCATAATAGCGCCGACTGGGATTGGGTCAATGATAAGAAGCCACTATTAGAGCAATTTTCAATCAATTGGAGTAACTTTAGTGATCCAAGTGATTGGTTCAATTGCTCTGTCTTAAAGAGTCTAAGCGCATTTTGACTAAATGCGCTTTAGGCAGCTAATTTATCCAATTCACGTACCAGGCTTTCACCCATCACGGTGGTGGAAACTTTGGCCTTGCCGGGCTGCATGATGTCGGCTGTGCGCAGGCCGCCGGCGAGGACGTTTTCTACTGCCTGTTCGATCAGATCGGCATCTTCAGCCAAATCGAATGAATAACGCAGGTTCATCGCAAAGCTTAACAATGTCGCGATGGGGTTGGCCAATTCCTGACCGGCGATGTCCGGGGCGGAACCGTGTACCGGTTCGTACAGGGCTTTACGTGCGCCGGTCGCATCCACTGCGCCGAGGGAGGCGGAGGGGAGCATGCCGAGGGAACCGGTTAACATAGCCGCCGTGTCGGACAGCATATCGCCAAACATGTTATCGGTGACGATAACGTCGAACTGTTTCGGCTCGCGCACCAGCTGCATGGAGCAGTTGTCGGCGTACATATGGCTTAATTCCACGTCGCCGAAGGATTCCGCGCCCAACTTGGTCACTTCATCCCGCCACAGGACGCCGGATTCCATGACATTGGCTTTTTCGACAGAGCAGACTTTGTTGCTGCGCTTGCGTGCCAGCTCAAACGCCACCACGGCGACCCGGCGGATTTCCGAAGTGGTATAGGTTTGCGTGTTAAAGCCCCGGCGCTGGCCATCGGGCAGGGTTTCAATACCCCGTGGCTCGCCGAAATACAGACCGGATGTCAATTCCCGGATAATCAGAATATCCAAACCCGACACGACCTCGGGCTTCAGGGTGGAGGCATCAACGAGGGCGTCAAAGCACATGGCGGGGCGCAGATTGGCAAATAGATCCATTTCCTTGCGCAGGCGTAACAGGCCGCGTTCGGGCTTTTGCTCAAACGGCAGGTCATCCCATTTCGGGCCGCCGACAGCGCCCAACAATACGGAGTCCGCCGCCATGGCGTCGGCCATGGTCTCGTCCGTCAGAGGCGTGCCGTCCGCATCAATGGCGGAACCGCCGACCAGGCCCTCGGATATATCAAAGGAAACCGCCCGGCGGTGATCCATCCAATCAATGACCCGGCGCACTTCGCGCATCACTTCGGGGCCAATACCGTCGCCCGGCAGGATCAACATTCTTTTGTTCGAGGCCATGTTTTTGTCCGCTCGCTTTTAACTGATGAATAAGATTTTCGATCGACGCAGTCGGCTTATTCAGCAGCCGCGCCGTACAGCCAGGGTTGCCCGACCTTTTGTTTTTCTTCGAAACTGTCGATGCTGCCCTTGCGCTGCATGGTCAGGCCAATATCGTCCAGACCCTCCAACAGGCATTGTTTGCGAAAGGGGTCCATCTCGAAATTAACGACGCCGCCATCAGGGCCCGTAATCTCCTGTTTTTCCAAGTCCACTGATACGGTGGCATTGGCACCCCGATCCGCATCATCGAACAACAGTTCCAGCTGTTCCGGCGTTACCTTGATGGGCAGGATGCCGTTCTTGAAACAATTGTTATAAAAAATGTCGGCAAAGGAGGTGGAGATCACACAACGAATACCGAAATCTTTGATGGCCCAGGGGGCATGTTCCCGGGACGACCCACAACCGAAATTGTCGCCGGCAACCAGGATCTGCGCCTGACGATAGGCCGGCTTGTTGAGAACAAAATCCGGCTTTTCCGTGCCGTCTTCGTTAAAGCGCATTTCGGCAAACAGATGCTGGCCCAGGCCGGCCCGTTGAATGGTTTTCAAATACTGTTTGGGAATGATCTTATCCGTATCAATATTGATGCTACGCATGGGCGCTGCAACACCACTGACTTTTTCGAATTTTTCCATTTTTCCAACCCTCCCGATCAAACCTGGTCCAAATCACGCACGTCGGTCAGATGACCGGCGATGGCGGCGGCAGCGGCCATGGCCGGGCTGACCAGATGGGTCCGCCCACCATAACCCTGGCGGCCTTCAAAATTGCGGTTGGAGGTGGAAGCGCAACGCTCTCCCGGCTCCAACCGGTCTTCGTTCATGGCCAGGCACATGGAACAACCCGCCTCGCGCCATTCGAAACCGGCGTCGAGCAATATCCTGTCCAGACCTTCTTCTTCCGCCTGATGCTTCACCAGGCCGGAACCAGGCACGACCAGGGCATTTACCCCCGGGGCCACCTTGCGGCCCTTGGCAACAGCTGCGGCGGCGCGAATATCTTCAATCCGGCCATTGGTGCAGGAGCCGATAAAGGCCTTTTGGATGACCACATCCGTCATCGCCATGCCGGGCTTAAGGTCCATATATTCCAACGAACGTTCCCAGGCGGCGCGCTGGTCGCCGTCCCGGGCCATGTCCAGGGTCGGTACATTGCCGGTAATATCGGTAACATTTTCCGGGCTTGTACCCCAGGTGACCTGAGGCACCAATTCGCTGATATCCAAAGTGACGTCGATATCAAAAACCGCATCCGCATCCGTGTGGAAGGTTTTCCAATAACTGACCGCCGCTTCGTACTGGCCCGCCTTTGGCCCCAAGGCGCGGCCCTTCATATATTCAAAGGTCACCTCATCGGCGGCAATCAGACCGGCGCGGGCGCCACCTTCAATGGCCATGTTGCAGACCGTCATGCGGCCTTCCATGGACAGGGCACGAATGGCTTCGCCGGAGAATTCGGCGACACAGCCCGTACCGCCGGCAGTGCCGATTTTCCGGATGATGGCCAGGATCATATCCTTGCCCGTACAACCAAGGGGAAGATCGCCGACAACATTGATCCGCATATTCTTGGATGGCTGCTGGATCAGGGTTTGAGTGGCCAGCACATGTTCCACCTCTGATGTGCCAATGCCAAAGGCCAGGGCGCCAAAGGCACCATGGGTGGCTGTATGGCTGTCACCGCAGACAATGGTCATGCCCGGTTGGGTAAAACCCTGTTCCGGCCCGATGATATGCACAATGCCCTGGCGGGCATCTTTTACCGGGAAATAGGGAACATCGAAATCCGCGACGTTGCGCTCCAACGTTTCGACCTGCAGCTTACTCTCGGGGTTTTTGATCTCTTCATCACGATTGGTGGTGGAGATATTGTGATCGGCCACGGCCAGGGTTGCGTCCCGGCGATGCACTTTGCGCCCGGCGGCGCGCAGACCTTCAAACGCCTGCGGCGAGGTTACTTCATGGACAAGGTGGCGATCCACATAGATGACGCAGGTGCCATCGTCTTGTTGGTCGACCAGGTGCGCAGCCCAGATCTTGTCATATAAAGTTTTGCCGCCAGAACTTTCCGTAGCCATACCGCCCCATCCTTTCAGAAATGGGCGTTACCGAGAACAGGCTCGCCCCACACATGAGAGCAATTTTCAATCAATTGGAGCAGTTCTTGCGATCCAAATGATTGGTTCAATTGCTCTCTCATTTAAGAATCCGAGCATTTCCCAAATTGGAAATGTCCTCGTCGGAAATGCTCTAGGCGCGGCTATTTATTGCCGTTACGCCCCCCTCAGATAAATCGGAATCCTTATTCGGCACCAGAAGCAGAAGCTGCTGCTGCCTTAGCTTCCCGATTTTTCGCCTTGCTCTCACCCTTGGCACGCACGACCCGGCGATGGTCCTGCTTTTCGGCAATACGCGCGCGTTTGCCCGTCAGGCCACGCAGGTAATACAGCTTGGCCCGGCGAACGCGGCCACGGCGCACCACATCGATGCTGTCGATGCGCGGCGAATGCATGGGAAAGACCCGCTCCACACCTTCGCCATAGGAAATCTTGCGGATGGTGAAGGATGAATTGATCCCGGCTCGCTTGACCGCGATGCAGACGCCTTCATAGGCCTGCACCCGCTCCCGCGTGCCTTCAATCACCTTCACGTTGACGCGGACCGTATCGCCCGGGGCAAATTCCGGTGTATCATAATCCGCTTTTCGGGCCTGTAGTTGGTCCGCTTCAAATTTCTGCAACAAGTTCATCGCACTAGCCTCGCGATTTAGCGGAGCGGAGATACAGATCCCAAAGATCCGGTCGCCGCGCCTTGGTCAATTCCTCTGCCTGACGTAACCGCCAAGCCCTGATATTCTCGTGGTGACCGGATGTCAAAACCTCCGGCACCTCCCGCCCTTCCCAAACCTGGGGTCGGGTATATTGGGGGTATTCCAATAACCCTTGGGCAAAACTTTCTTCGTCCAACGCCGACCCTTCAACAATCACACCGGGCAGCAATCTCACTATCGCATCCAACATCACCAGTGCCGCCGTCTCTCCCCCCGACAGCACGTAGTCACCGACGCTGACTTCCTCAATCTCGCGTCCCTCCAAGGCCCGTTCATCGACCCCTTCAAAACGCCCGCAGATCAGCGTGACACCACCCCCACCCGCATCTTGGTCCGCCAACTCCCGGGCCAGCGCCTGATCCAGTCGCCGCCCCCGGGGGCTCAAATAAATGACACGACGCCCAGGTGACGATATCGCCACATGATCAACCGCCGCTGCCAGAATATCCGGCCGCATAACCATTCCCGGGCCGCCGCCGAAAGGGGCATCGTCCACGGAGCGGTGTTTATCGCGCGCAAAGTCGCGAATGTCCACCGTTTCCAGCTGCCAAATGCCCTTTTTCAAGGCCTTTCCAGCCAGACTTAGACCCAAGGGACCGGGAAACATCTCCGGAAACAGGGTCAGGACCGTCGCCGACCAGTTTTTTTGGTCAGACGCTTCGGTCATCGTCTTCATCGCCGCCATCATTTTCTGTTGGATCAACAATCACCAAACGTCCATTAGTGACATCAACCACGGGAACCGCATGGTGATTGAACGGCACCATGATCGTTTCCGGAATGCGGCCGTCCGAACTTTGCGGCTGCAATTCCAACAAATCGCCGGCACCAAAATCATGAGCCGCCTTCACGGACCCGAAGACCGTGCCATCCGTCAATTCCACCCGCAAACCAACCAGATCAGCGTAGTAAAATTCCTCCGCCGCAGCCGCTAATTCCGGCAAAACATCGCGCGGCACATAAAGTTTCGTGCCCTTTAGGGCTTCAGCCCCGTTACGGTCGTTGACCCCGGGGATGGCGGCCAAAAGACCACCCTTCACCGGCCCCCGCAGGGACAACTCAACTACCTTTCCAGCCTCGTTCCGCAGCACGCCGTAGGCCAGAATATCTTCCGGCGTTTCGGTAAAGCTGCGGATCTTAACCAGGCCCTTGATGCCGTGGGCGGCGACAATTTCACCTAGTAAAAGGCGTTCGTCCGACATTTGCCCGCACCCAGCCCAGCCGACAGCTTATGCTTCGGCGGGTGCCTCTTCGGCAGGCGCTTCCTCAGCTGGCGCTTCAACAGCTGGAGCTTCAACAGCCGCCTTTGCGGCCTCTGCAGCTTCCGCCGCCTCAGCCAGGCGTTCCTGCGCCTTGGCTTTGGGCTTGGCCTTTTCCGGGTTGTTGCGCTGTGCAGGCATGGGGATGATCTCCGCCTTGCCGAGGAAGGTTGCGACCCGGTCGGTCGGCTTCGCGCCCTTGTCCAGCCAATAGCGGATGCGCTCTTCCTTCAGGTCCACCCGGTCATCGCTGTCTTTCGCCAGCAAAGGGTTGTAGGTGCCCAGACGCTCAATATAGCGGCCATCACGGGGCATGCGGCTGTCGGCAACCACAATACGATAATGGGGCCGCTTTTTTGCGCCGCCGCGGGCCAGTCTGATCTTCAATGACATTCGTGTATTCCTATTCTCAACTTAAGCTCTAATTTCGCCGTATCTAATCTGTATTTAAAACTGCATCTAAAATCGTATCGAATTCCGTCTTTCACCGGGGGCTACTGACCCGGCATGCCAGGTATTTTGGGCATACCCTGCATAAGTCCTCCCTGACCACCAGATCCACCGGGTCCACCCAGTCCTGCCAGACCCTGACGCATCATGCCCTTTTTGCCCATTTTGGAGACTTTTTTCATCATCCCAGACATCTGTTTGAACTGTTTCAACAGACGGTTTACTTCCTGCACCGAAGTGCCCGAACCCGCCGCGATACGCTTTTTGCGGCTGGCATGAATCAATTTCGGCGAATCCCGTTCGGCCGTGGTCATAGACAGGATGATCGCTTCCTGCCGCTTGATCAGTTTGGGGTCGAGGTTCGCTTCGGCCATCTGTTTTTTCATCTTGCCGACGCCGGGTAACATGGCCATCAGACCATCCAAACCGCCCATCTTGGAAATCTGCCGCAGTTGGTCCAACAGATCGTTCATGTCGAACTGACCCTTTTGCACCTTCTTGGCAAGTTTTTCCGCTTGTTCTTCGTCGATGCTTTCGCTAGCTTTTTCAACCAGACTGACCACATCGCCCATGCCGAGGATACGGCCCGCGATGCGGTCGGGATGAAAGGTCTCCAGCTCGTCCAGCTTTTCGCCAACGCCCAACAGCTTGATGGGGCAGCCGGTGACGGCGCGCATGGACAGGGCGGCACCGCCGCGGCCATCGCCATCCACCCGGGTCAGGACAATGCCCGTGAGGTTCAGGCGCTTGTTAAATTGTTCGGCCACATTGACCGCATCCTGGCCGGTCAGGCTGTCAGCCACCAGCAAGGTTTCCACCGGTTGGGCAACGCCGCCGATGGCCTGAACCTCGGCCATCAGGGCCTCGTCCACATGCATACGCCCGGCAGTATCCAGCATGACCACGTCATAGCCCTGCAAGCGGGCTGCCTGCATGGCCCGCTTGGCGATGTCGGTGGGGTTCTGACCCTCGACTATCGGCAGGGTCGGCACATCGATCTGTTCGCCCAGAACTTTCAACTGTTCCATAGCAGCAGGGCGGCGGGTATCGAGAGAGGCCATCAAGACCTTTTTCTTATCCTGCGCCACCAAGCGCTTGGCAAGCTTGGCCGTGGTCGTGGTTTTGCCGGAACCCTGCAGGCCAACCATCAGAATGGCAGCAGGCGGGACAGCATTCAGATTAATCTCAACCGCTTCGCTGCCCAGGGTATCGACCAGGGCATCGTGTACGATTTTGACCACCACCTGGCCAGGCGAGACCGATTTGACGACTTCCTGGCCAACCGCGCGTTCGCGCACCTTGGCGATAAAGTCGCGGGCCACGGGCAGGGCGACATCGGCTTCCAGCAAGGCCTGGCGAACTTCGCGCAGGGCCGCATCGACATCCCCCTCACTCAGCGCGCCGCGCCGGGTAAGTTTGTCGAATACTGAACCTAGACGGTCTGTAAGGCTATCAAACATAGCGCCGCTGCCGTTCCACAAAATGCCACAAAGCAAAATGCCCTGGGGCCGTCAAAAGATTATCAAAATTGCACGCAAAACCGGGCCGCGTATGAAAAACAACAGCGAACCTGGGTCGCGGCGGTTTTTAGGTCTATCGGGGGTAAGTGTCAAGCGGGCGAACGGTATTTAGACCGCCCGCCCGCCAGGATAGTTTCCCATCCGTCACGCATTCCGGCTTTTACTGGGTCAACAGCCGGTTTACGGCGGAGACGATGGCGCGCAACGAGGCGGAGTTGGTGTTTGGGTGGACGCCGACACCGTGGGCGATTTCGCCGTCCTCTCCCTCCAACTGAATGAAGCAGACCGCTTCCACGTCCGATCCCGCACCCATGGCGCGTTGGGTATAGTCCTTGAAGGTGGCCTGGACACCGCAGCTGTCTTTTAGGGCACCAAAGAAGGCATCTATGGGGCCATCGCCGCGGCCAACAATATCGCGCACCTCGCCATAGGCCCGCACGGTGGCGGTGCACATGATGACGTCGGCGGACTCGGCGGTGGAGTTCATGCGATAGTCGACCAATTCAAAAGGCTCGATGCTGTCCAGATAGGTTTCCTTGAAGCTGCTCCAAATCTCGACCGGGGTGATTTCCTTGCCCGTCTGATCACCGATATTCTGGATCACCCTGGAGAACTCCACCTGCATGTCACGGGGCATATCGATGCCGAATTCCGTGTCCATAATATAGGCCACGCCGCCTTTGCCGGACTGGCTGTTGACCCGGATAATGGCCTCATAAGAGCGGCCTACATCCATGGGATCGATGGGCAGATAAGGTACTTCCCAGACCGGGTCGTTGGAGGATTTGTTGGCCGCCATGCCTTTTTTGATGGCGTCCTGATGCGAGCCGGAAAAGGCTGTATAGACCAGCTCACCCGCATAGGGGTGGCGTTCGGGTACGTCCAGCTGGGTGCAAAATTCCGAAACGTCGATGGATTCCTGAATATTACTGAAATCCAACTCCGGATCCACGCCCTGGCTGAAAATATTCAGGGCCAGGGTGATGACATCCACGTTGCCCGTCCGCTCGCCGTTACCAAACAAGGTCCCTTCTACCCGGTCCGCACCGGCCATCAGGCCCAGTTCCGTCGCCGCAACCGCGGTGCCCCGGTCATTATGAGGGTGCAGGGACAGGATGACCTTCTCCCGGTCTTTGAAATTGCGGTGCATCCATTCGATCTGATCGGCGCAGTAGTTGGGCGAGGCCATTTCGACCGTCGCCGGCAGATTGAAGATTACCGGGTTCTCAGTTGTGGGCTGCCAGATATCCATCACCGAATGACAGACATCCAGGGCGTAATCCAGTTCCGTACCGGTGAAGCTTTCCGGCGAATATTCCAGACGCACGTTGGTGCCGCCGGCCTCTAATGCGGGGATTTTTTCCTTGATCCAGGCCGCACCGTCCGTGGCGATCTTTTTGATCCCGTCCCGGTCCTGGGCGAAAACCACCCGGCGCTGTAATTCGGACGTGGAATTGTACAGATGGACAATGGCGTTCTTGCAGCCATCCAGGGCCTCGAACGTACGCTCGATCAATTCCGGGCGGGATTGGGTCAGGACCTGAATATAGACATCGTCGGGGATCAGGTTGTTTTCGATGATGTGTCGGGTGAAATCAAAATCCGTGTCAGAGGCAGCGGGAAAGCCGACCTCAATTTCCTTAAAGCCCAATTTCAGCAAATGATTGAAAAAGTGCATCTTTTTCTGCCGGCCCATGGGATCGACCAGGGCCTGGTTGCCATCCCGCAGATCGACCGAGCACCAGATCGGTGCCTTTTCGATAATGTTGCCGGGCCATTGCCGGTTCGGCAGGTCAATGGGTGGGAAGGCACGGTATTTATGGATTGCCATAGTGTTCATAACGTTAGCTCCTCAATGCGGCTATCGACCGGCCGGCCCAACAATTTAGTGCCCCCGTCGCGCGCTGGTTCTGCCGACAGATAATCTGCATAAGACAAAAAAGCGCTGCGGCACAGGCCGGCAGGCAATAGACGAAAATAACAGTGGTGTTCAGTTCTAGTCTTGAAATCGTGCATGTGACGCATGGTCCCTTAGCGTGCGCGCAAAAAATGCGGCATCCCGGCGCCCCTCAAGGGCCGGGTCGCTAAGTCGCAGGGCAAGGCCCGCTATGTGGTAAGACCGCGTCATGGGGTCGGAAACTATCTTTCGATCCGGTTCACGTCAAGCAGGTTAACTATATTAAACCCTGGTTAATAGGTTATTAAGGCCAAAAAGCGGTCTATTTTAAGCATTTAGGCGGATTTTGCGATTTGCCCTATCAAGCTTTCGGGAAGCGCAGGGCGACCAGCTCCAACCCCTCCGCACCGGCCTGGATCTCTATCGCCCCCTCATCCGTAGAGGCAAATTCGACCGAGAGGGCCGGCAAAGCGGCATCCCCGCGCAGCAAGCTTCCCGATACGACAACATGATATTGTCCCCCGCCCTCTGCCGTGTCGGGCAACAGGTATTTTCCGTTGGATGGCAACGCCAACCAGTTCACATACAGGCCGTCTGCTGTCGGTTCGATCAGATATTCTGTTTGTACCATGTTGGTATCTTCGGAATTGGCATCATTGGAATTCTCGCCCCCACCCCCAACCGATTTCACACCAACGACCTGACGCTGGCGTCCCTTATCCAGCAGATCGTTGTTGGCGGGCAAATATTTCGCGCCTGAATCCCAGGCCTGACGCAGGGTAAAATAATGGATGCCCTGATCTTCCGCGATGATCGGGCCATAGGGCGTGTGACCACCGGCATATTGCACTGTTAAAGGATCAGCGCGCAGTTTCCCAACCCGGCCACCGCCCCCGACAAACAGCTGGAACTGATTGGTCTGATGAAAATGCGGCCGGGTCGTCGAATGGGCCGGCTGCATAACCAGATAGGCCTGTGGCGCGTCATCACCCGCTATATCCTGGCCATAGTCCCGGGTCCCCGGCTTTGGCGCAGAACCGATGTATTCCCGGCCCGTATAGGGCTGGTCATCGACAAGTTGTATCGACTCCCGCGTCATGGCGGTTTCAGTGGCGGTTGATATCAACATGGCAATTCCTCAACTAGATCTCACGGGCCAGATCACGGAGACCAGATTACACGGACTTGGGGCCAGCTTTGCAACCAATTTTTTCGTGCCAAGCGATCCTTAAAAGCCGCCATCCGGCGTTGTCCGATAGGCGTCGGACGGATGATCATAGCCAGTAAATCTTCAATGCCGTAGGGGGCCGTCAGCTCCAATTCGCCATCGCCCCGAAGGCGGACAGCGACACAGGTCGGGGTTTCAAGCCAAAACCTCATGGCATCCGTAGTGGACGTGTAGGACCGATCACCGTTGCGCAGATGCATCCTGGCCTGGTTCTTCACCGACCAACAGGGACCGGGCAGGGCGCGGCACAGGCGGGCTTGCAACGCCTGTTCGCTTTCCCGGGTAATATCGTCGGCCTGGAAATACAAAAGGTCGACATCATCAAGGGCGGTTGCCTGGTCGTATCCATGCAAATGGTCCCACACCTTGGCCCGGATAAAACCCGCACCAATCCAGCAATCAGCCAGGTCAAGCTGCCGGGCTGCCGCCAAGGCCGCCATCATCCATGGATCAGCGGCAATCAGGGCGAGGACGTCAGCCTCGTTCCGCATAAAGACGACGTTGGAAAGAGACGAGATACAACGCCAAAAACAGCGCGAAATAAAACTCCTGCGTCTCCGACGCCCTGATATCCAGGGGATAGGGTATGGGCCAGCCGAACAATTTTTCCAGTCGTTGGGGCAGGCCAATGGCAATGGCCAGCACGGCGGTGGGCACAAGCTGTTGCGTCGGCCATAGCCAAAATTGCGGATCCGTAGCGTGGATTGGTCGGGACCGTCGCGTAACAAACAGGAACAGAGGATACAACAGACCGCCAACTAAGACCCCGAGTTCCAGGGCCAGGCGTGGCTTTTGATCCAGCCAGGACGATGTGTTGTGCAGGTTGGTTTCGCCCTGGTCGTTCAGATTGCTCATCGCCTCAGGGGTTTCCCAACCCAGCCAATGCTGCCCCCAGGACGCTTCCTCGCCGCCAAAATAGGTGCTGCCCAGGATCATCACGACCAGCCATACCGTCAGCCAGCGCACTGGCAACAGTCCCGCATAACGCAAGGCCAACAGCCCCGCTATAACGCCCGGCACCAAAACCACGACCGTGCCGGTTTCCACCGGTCCCAGTTCGCTTTGCCACAAAGCGCGGTAGAGGGGTTCGTTAATCATACGAAACCCAAGTTCTATGACAATGGCGGCAATCGGCAACCACAGCCAGGCCCACTCCGGCAATTGCGGCAATTGCGGCAAACCAGGTCGCTGCCCCGCAGTTGGGTCACCCGGATCAGATCTATGGGAATTTTGTTGTCCGTTCACGCAGCCAGCCTCACCCCGCACCCATCCATTTACCCAGCGGTTATGCAGTAGGCTTAGGTGCTAGCCTTCCGCCAAACTGACCAACGCCGCCATATCGTCAACCTTAACCTGCGCATGGTCCGGCAGCGAAATGATCTTGTCGGTTTTCAATCGGGTAAAGGTGCGGCTTACAGTTTCAATGGTCAATCCCAGATAGTCGGCAATGTCGGCCCGGCTCATTGGCAGCGCGATGGGATCCTTGGGCTGATCGGCAGCGGCAGCCCGTTTCATCAAGCTGCATAGGAAAGAGGCAATTTTCTCTTTCGCATTCATTCGCCCCAATAACAACATATGGTCTTGTGCCTGACTAAGCGTGGCGTTGGTCATGGTCAAAAGCTGGCGGTCCATTTCCGGATTCTTCCGACCGATTCGTTTTAAATCGGTCACGGAAAACCGGCACAGCCTGGAACCTGTCAGGGCCTCGGCGTTACAGATATAATTGTCCTCAACAGATAACCCCATAAATTCGCCGGGTAGGGCAAAACCGATAATTTGCCGCCGGCCATCAGGCAGAAGTTTTGAAAGCCGGAAGGCACCCGACAATATGGTGTAAAAATATGTCGCGTCATCCCCCTCCATAAACAGGCTGTCTTCGCCAGAGAGGTCGCGGAAACTGTGCAGCGCTTCCAGCTGCAACAGGGCTTTGTCATCAAGTACGGCGCAAAACGCCCGGGAATGGACCGCACAATCACGGCAGGCCTGATCCGTTGCGGATAAGCTTCGCCGCCCGCAACCGCCGCCAGAAGACGGCTCTTCGTAGGTTTGCGTCATATCCATAGTGGTTCCCCTCAACTGCCGATCACAACTCAGATCCCCCCACAGGACACTTTATGAATTGTAATATTAACCAAAGCAGTACGGATCATACAGTGAAAAATATCGCAGTCAGGTTAATCGGATATGTATCACCCCTTTATCCAAGGCCCGCCGGACTGTGCGTCACGACAGGACAAAGGAAGGACCCCGATGCCGCTGCCGGAGAGGAGGGGGCATTGCTTATGGCGGCAATCGGGGCCCTTGAGCATTTCCGCGACGGAAACACTCGGTCGCTCAAAGTGGCGTAACCGAACAGATTACCGAGAGCAATTTTCAAATAATTAGAATCGCTTGTGCGATCTAAGTGATTGGTTCAATTGCTCGATCCTTAAGAGCTTGAGCATGTTTAAAAAAACATGCTCTTGGCTGCATAAGCGTTTCCGGGCAATCAGAAATTGCGCCTGATGCCCAAAAATAGAGGGCATCAATCAAACCGTCGCCTGTTGTCCTCAGCGTGGCGAAGGGTCGATATTAGACATAATATATGCCCCGTTGACTGAAATTGTAAGGGTTGGAAACAAAAAGGACCCTCAATTCATCGTGAGTGGGGCATATTGCCGCACACCGATATAGGACAGATTTAGGATAGCCTGAACGCCATGAAAGTTGAACTTCATACAGCCCGACTAACACTGCGGCCCTTCGTTGCCGCCGACCGGCAGGACCTGGGTGAATTATTCGCAGACGAGGCGGTGCGGCGGCACTTAGCTGTTGGACCGTTGAGCAAGAACGGCGCGGCGGCGTTTGCCGGCAGGTTCATTACGGCAAATCAGAATGAATGGCGCGAAGGAAATTGCGGTGCCTTGGCGCTGACCTCCCCTGAAGGCGGGCCGGTTTTCGGCTATTGCGGCCTGCGCCTGTTGCCGGACCGGATTAGCGCTGTCGAATTGCTCTACGCATTGCAGCAAAGCAGTTGGGGCCAGGGTCTGGCGACGGAAGCGGCAGAGGCGGTTTTAGCATGGGGGTTCTCGAACCTGGATGTACGGGAAATTCAGGCCTTCACCCGCCCCGAACATACGGCGTCCCGCCGGGTTATGGAAAAATTAGGTATGCTCTACCAGGGAGAGACGGACCGCTATTACGGCGAAACCCTGGCGGTGTATAACTTGCCGCGCCCAGGGTAACTTTGGGCCGCTTTAGAAGATGTCGCGGCTAATCACTGCCGGCCATGACCGTTTGCGTAGTTGCCAAAGACGGGGCCAGCCAATGGCCGAAAAAACGGTGGGACCAGGCATCAATGCGGTCCCCGTGCGTGGCCTGGCCCGCATGTTGGCGATCACGGGCCTGGGCCCCGGGCAGGACCATGCGGTGGGCCGCTTTGGTGCTCCATCGCTGCATCATCTCGGCCGTCACATCGGGATGAAACTGCAGTCCATAAGCGTTGCCGACACGAAAGGCCTGATTGGGGAACAGCTCGCTCCGGGCCAGATGCTCTACGGTATTGGGCAGTGTGAAACCTTCACTATGCCATTGATAAAAATGCTGCTCATCATCGAACAGACCCTGACCCGCAGGCGACGGCGTTACTTTGTAGTAGCCGATCTCGTGAAACCCCTCCGGGTGGCCTTCAACCGTACCGCCTAAAAAGCGCGCCAGTATTTGTGCGCCAAGGCAGATGCCCATGAACGGCTTGCCCGACCGCAAGGCCACATCCATCCAATCCAGCTCATCCCGGATAAAGGGCAAGTGATCGTCATTGGCGCTCATGGGCCCGCCGAACATCACCGCGCCGGCATAGTCGTCCATGCTTTCGGGCAATAGATCGCCACAGGCAGGCCGGCAGATCACCGCCTCACAGCCATAGGCATCCACCAACTGGCCGATCCGGCCCGGGTTGGAGGTAAGTTGATGAACGATGAGTAATATGCGTGGTTTCATGGCTTCTGGTTAGATATCTTACACCTGTCCGGTTAGGGAAGTCTTATTCCGCTGCAATCGCGGAAGCTCGGGCCAGAGCCGCCAAATCCGCGCTCAGGGCGGCGGCATCCTGGATCATCTCCTCAATGATCTGCGCCGTGCTCTTAATCTCCGTGATCATGCCCGCGACCTGGCCTGCGGTACCCTGGTCCCGCTTGCCTTTATCGGTTTTGTCGGAATGGCCATAGTTCTGCCGGGCGATCTGACGCAACCGCTTCAGCTCCTCTTTCGAGGCGCCTGACATACGCGCATCCTCGTAAGCCCGAATTTCAGGCGTCGCAATACAGCGCACCGTCGCCCCGGTCAAAACAGCCGAAACAATGGTATCCGTGGCGCTCATACCCAGGACCGCGTTGCGATACCACTCATTCACCGCCGCCTCCTTGGTCGCGACCAGAACCGTACCCAACTGCACACCCACAGCACCCAGTGCCAGCATGGCCAAAAAGCCCCGGCCATCGCCAATACCGCCTGCGGCCAACACGGGGATATCCAGGGCATCCACCACTTGCGGCACCAATGGCAGGGTCGCCACACCGCCGACATGGCCGCCCGCCTCGTTACCCGAGGCGATAACAGCATCCACCCCTTCAGCCTGAACCCGCAGGGCATGTTCCACAGTGGGGATCACCGGAATGACAATGATGCCGGCATCTTTCATGGTGCCCACGGCGGCCTCACCCGGATCGGCCCGACCGGTGGTGACGATGGGTACCTCCATCTCCACGCATATTTTGGCCCGGGATTCCGTAAAGGCCCGGCCCATGGGGGTGATGTTCACAGCGACGGGTTTATCCGTCAACTTGCGCGCAGCTTCAATATCGCCATACAGCGCCTCTTCCGTACCGCCAAATGTAGGTAGAATGCCCAGGCCGCCCGCTTCGGATGTTGCGGCAACAAGATCCGGTCCGCCCGCCCCCTGCATGGCACCTTGTAGGATGGGATAGCGAATGCCCAGCAGATCGCAAATCTCGGTATGAAACATATCCAACTCCCAGCCTACACTGATACATTACGCATAATTTTGCAGGCTACCATATACCATTCACCACTGATATATTAGCCAATCGGCAAATTTATGAGGGAAAATACATGTCTCCCATCCAAATTCTGCGCCCGGCTTGTATGTTGGGTATTTTCTTTGTCGCTGCCTGCGCGCAGGAGCCTGTGTGGAGCAAACCCAGCGGCAACGCCGAGATCTTCAAACAGGACAGCTCCGCCTGTTATCGCGGTGCCAGCCAGCAGGCGGAGCGGCAAATGGCCAATCGAGGCGGCGCCACGGGCTCACAGATCGACGTCCGCACCGGACAAAACCGTATTCGCGACACCACACAAAACGCCCAGAGCGCCCACAAGCTGGAAGAAAACGCCAAACGCAACCGCCTCTATTCCGAATGCATGCACCGCCTGGGCTATCGCCGGGCTGAATAACCGGCAAAAGCCAAGCCCAGAGGGGCCATGCCTGACGTAAGGTGACGTCACCTATCGGTCAGAGGCTTTTTAGATATTCCAACAACGCAGTTTTGTCCGCTGCTTTTAGCTTGACGCCATAGAGATGCCCGGCGTTGCTGTTGCCGGGTTTGCGGGTGTCAAACTTCATCGTGTTGGTATCCGCCACGTCCATGAAGCCGACCTTTTCAGCATCAATACGGGGCGAACCTGTGTTAAAGGTCACCGGCCTGTTTGCCGGTGCTTCAAGCAGGCTGGTCAGATTGGGCACGGAACCGTTATGCAGAAACGGCCCGGTTGACCAAATTCCGTTCAGGGGGCGGGCGCGGTATTGCACCGTTTGCAGCTCTTCCAGACAACCCACGTCTTCGCCCGGCCGGTTGGTGCCGTCCTCGACCAACATTTCGAAAAGCGCCGCCTTGTTTGCGCTGCGGGCCTCAAGCGCCTTGGTAATCTGCGCCTTATTGGCACCGGACGCGGCCATGCGGGCGATCAGGTGCTTGTCCGTTTCCTGCACTTTTCTATGAGCGCCTGAAGTCAGGCCCAGTCCTTCGCCCAGGGAATGCAGGGCCCCTGTGAACGATTTCCAAACTTCACCCACCAAGGCAGAGGCAACGGGACGTGCCACCGCGGCAAGATCATGCATCATCACGCCAACCGACATATGTGCCAGAAGCTGATTAGGGTCCGTGGACATTTAAGGGATTCCCACAGACTCTGAAATGTGATTCAAACTTCCTTTTGAGGGGAGTTTTCATGAACACGGATCGATTTGTCATTAGCGACGATACCTGGGCGCGGATTTCGG
>Ga0233439_10003326_pt1 | contig 16887 bp, 12 predicted proteins | sample SI_123_September_6_FD_182713 | JGI IMG/M metagenome (GOLD analysis project Ga0233439, IMG submission 182713) | Seawater microbial communities from Saanich Inlet, British Columbia, Canada - SI_123_September2016_100_MG | ecosystem: Environmental > Aquatic > Marine > Inlet | place: Canada: British... | reverse complement strand
TGATTGGCTTTGGGGCAATGGGAAACCTCTCTCATCCTCGGAATTGCTGTATTTGGAAGCGGAGTTTAAAACTCCTGTAGCAGATTGGTTTTGGGATAATGGAAAACCTCTGACGAGTAAAGAAAGCTTAGTCATGCCGGGCCAACTAACTTTCCCAAATTGGATAAAAGATACGGGCACTCCTATAACCCCTCCCCTAGAAAAAGTGATTGAACCTCCCGCCAGGGAAAAAATTATTTTAACTGCTGACCATGTGACTCATGACAAAAAAAGGGAAATGGTATGGGCATGGGGAAAAGTGGTAATCCGGTTTCCTGATAAAACCCTGCGGGCCAATAAAGTAAAACTCGACAATAATACTGGCGACGGCAAAGCCATCGGAAATGTCGTTATCACTCAAAATGATGGAACCCGCCTTAGAAGCCAAAAATCTTTATTTAACATGAATAACGAGCAAGGTAGACTTTTTATAGGTCGAGGAAAAATTGGAAAAAATTATTATATTAAAGGTAAAACGATTACTCGTTACTCAGAAAACCATTTCAAAGTCAAAAAGGGCCATCTCACAACCTGCGCAGGAAGCTTGCCCGATTGGCTATTTGAATCAGAAACAATGGATATTGTAAAGGGTGATCGGGCGCTATTTACCAAAGGAGTTTTAAAAGTAAAAGGTATTCCTATATTTTATATTCCAGTTGGGTACTTTCCAATTGCTACAAAACGTAAAAGTGGATTGCTTCGTCCAGAGTTTGGACAAAGTGATATTGATGGTCCAACATTCAACAACTCTTATTACTGGGCTATCAATGAGCACTCAGATGCTACCTTCACTCTAGGATATCAAGGTAGGCGAGGTTTTAAACCAGGAATTGAATACAGATACACTCCCAACCATTCTACCAAAGGTACATTCAAGGGTTCATTTATAGAAGACAGGTTGAATCGCTCTACGTTCTGGAAAATTAACGCTAGCCACGAGCAAGAACTTCCTTACGGGTTTGAGTTTGATGGAATTCTTGACTTGGAAAGTGAAGAGTTCAACAGAAATTTTGAGGATAGTACCGCAGATAGAGCGCGGCGCAACTCGGATTCTCACGCTACCATTACAAAAACCTGGGACAACAACAGCACCCTGGATATTTTAACCCGGTATAGAGATAGCACAGACACAACAAGCGACCAAACCTTCGCGGAACTACCTCAAATAACTTATAAGGTCCCTAAATTTTCTATAGGTGACAGTGACTTTTACATCAATCTAGATACCAGCTTCACCTCGTTTCTCACAGATTTAAATACTACTCCTGATGTAGATGATAATTTTTCAGTCCAGAGATTTGATTTTCATCCCCAGATATCGTATGCCATGAATATCGCACCCTGGCTTTCATTTACCCCTACTCTGGGGGTCAGAGAAACTGCTTACAGTAAGGGGTTGGACACAACCAATAATAATAAACGCTTGGACTTCTTCACCCGGGAATCTATTGATTTTACGGCTAGGTTTGAAGGTCCCCGAATTGAAAAAATTTTTGATATTAAAAATAAGTCTATACCCAAGATCAAGCATTTAATAGAACCTCGTTTTACTTATAGCTATATTCCAGATTTGGATGAAAATGATAGAGGTAAAATAAAAGTACTCGATGGAATAGATTCTGTGAATCGACAAAGTACAGTTACTTTTTCCTTAACTCAAAGACTGTTACAAAAGGAACTTGGTAAGGACGACTCTTTTTCAACCCGTGACATTCTTCGCTTTGATATCAGTCAATCCTATGACTTGATCGAGGCTAGTGGAGAAGAGAAACCTGAAGATAAGCGACCTTTTTCCGATATCCGTTTTGATCTGGATAGCAGGTTAACCGATGCCTTCGAGTTCAATGTCGACACAACATTTGATATATATGACAATGTGTTTGAAAACTGGAATTTCGAAATCGGTGTAAAACCGGTGGACTCATTGTATCTATCTATAGAACGAAGATATGTGCGTAGAGGGGATATATTCACAATAGCCTCATTGGATTGGGCTATGAAAGAGGGCTGGAGACTCCAGGCAAGTTCCCGATTAGATGAAATTACGGATACTAATCGTGAAAATCATCTGACCTTGGTATATGATGATCCCTGTCGATGCTGGGGTTTCAATTTTGATTTTATCAAGCGTAATAACTTTAAAGCAGGTGGTGGGCTTGGCCGAAATGAGAACAAATTCTTTTTAGGAATCACTTTTAGAGGATTAGGGTCTATAAAATCAGCTACTCAGAATTTATTAGAGTTACACCGTACCTTTGAATCCATATATGAACCAGACGAATCTGAATAATATCGCAGAAACACTTGCCCAAATTTCACTTGAAATAGGATCGATCAAGTTTAGTCCCGATCAACCTTTTACATGGGCATCCGGACACAAAATGCCCCTATATAATGATAACCGCCTGCTTCTGGGCAACAGCGAGCACCGTTCCTTGATAGCCAAGGGTTTCCAGGATCTTATTAACCATTATGCACCCAATGCAGAAGTCATTGCGGGCACTGCAACCGCTGGAATTCCTCATGCCACCACCCTGGCTGACATACTCCAACTTCCTTTAATTTATGTAAGATCTGCTCCCAAGTCCCATGGTATGGGCAACCAAATTGAAGGACCACTCCGACCAAATCAAAAAGTTTTAGTTATTGAAGATCTTGTTTCAACAGGGGGAAGTGCCGCCAAAGCCGTAACTGCAATCCGTGAAGCGGGAGGAATTGTTAAAAATTGTTTCAGTATTTTCAGCTATGGATTCAATGAAGCGAGTGAAAGGTTTAAAAGTATATCCTGCGAAATCCATTCCATTCTTAAATTTTCCCAACTTCTAGAAGTAGCACAGTCTACGCAAAATCTGCCCGAAAGTGATGTTGAAGTGCTTCTGTCCTGGCAGAAAAACCCCTTTAAATGGGCTGAAAACAAAGGATTGGTATGAATATTATTGACAAAGGCCTCCTTTAATAATAGTATGCCCGTTTCTAAATGGAGCTGGCCCAAAGCCAATAATTACGGTAAGTTATATAAGGAATGGTTCCTAGGCTTTTATCGATTAAATTATTCCGGTATTTCTATTTGCTGGAAAACCCGGTTTCAAATTGCAAATTTTTTGGAGGTTTGTTTAGATGCCCAAATTAGAGTTAGGTCCTATTGGTTTACTCCCCCCTTCTGCCGCAGCCATGGGTATTTTCCAGCCTGAAAAAGGGTCTGGAATGGATTTAGTGGAAGGAAAACATGTTTCAACCGATGAGGCCATTAAAAAAGCTGCGCATGAACTGTTGACTCGACGAAATCCGACTCTTTTTCCCGGACCGATGATTGTTTGGGGGTGGAACGATGAAACCATACATAAAGCAGAAATGGCAATGGAATTGGTCAAGGAAGTTCCAGGTATGAACGTAATTCCGATGCCTGACTACCGACCCATTTACCCCAAAATTGACCCGGAAGCAGTGATGAACCCCTGCCATCCGAACTTGACCATTCAGCACAATAAAATTCACACCTGTGTCTTTATTGGAGTGCACTGCCATTTTGCAAATGTAACCCTTAAAATGATCCGGGCAAATACCAATTGCTACACCATGGCGTTTTGTGCCTACGATGGTCATGAGGATGCTCTTCTTTCTTTAAGAGATCTGGATGGCCCCAAGTTACAAAAAGTAACAGATGCAATTCGCCAAGCCAAAAAGGATGGTGTTGAGCCTTGGGGGTTGAGTAAAGAAGGGAAAGAGGAACTGGAAGAAACAGCTGCAAGAAAAAAAGCTGAGAAATCTCCCTCTAAAGAAAATACAACTCTGTTTATGGGCGAATTAGAACAAGGCCTGGATGAAAACGCAGAATAAGTTTCATTTTAAGTACAGTTAATACCTAAATAAAAAGCCCGCTTAATTTTAAGCGGGCTTTTTTTTGTTCGAATTTTAGTAATTCTTCTCACATATTTTACAAAGCATAAATTTTCACATTGACAGAACTGGATAATCAATTATTCTATATTAATGCTAAAGAAAAAAATTTATTCCCTATGCTGTTAATTAATGGGCTTCTATACTTGCCTTCCAAAACCGAGGTGGATTTTTCCTCTTGCCTAAAAGGAGGTTGTTGTGCGCGCACTGGTAATTGATGACTCCAGAGCAATCAGATTGATTCTTGGACAAATTCTTAAAGCCCTCAAAATTGAAGTCGTTGAGGCGGGACATGGCCTGGAGGCCTTGGAAAGACTTAAGGAAACCGGCCCTCTAGACTTGGCTTTGGTGGACTGGAATATGCCCGAAATGAATGGATTTGAGTTCGTTTGTGCAGTCAGAAAAGATGATCAATACAAAGATATGAAACTCATGATGGTAACTACTGAAACTGAAATGGCACAAGTGATAAAAGCTTTAGAAGCGGGTGCCAATGAATACGTAATGAAGCCATTTACCAAAGATATGATTGTCGAAAAATTAACTCTTATGGGCCTTGATGTTGGCTGAATAGCAACATCAACCGACCTCTTCAACACTAAACGCTGTAAATTAAGGATTGAAATGGCCATCAACCCTACAGATTTCGACTTCATAAGCAAGATTGTTAGAGAACAATCGGCTATTGTCTTGGAAAAGGGCAAAGAATATTTAGTTGAATCCAGACTTATGCCTCTGGTTCATCAGGAAAAGCTGGAGTCTCTCGAAAATCTTGTAAAACAAATTAAGATGAAACCTCGAGGCACCCTTAAGGACGCCGTTATTGAGGCCATGACCACAAATGAAACTTCTTTCTATAGAGATATCCACCCTTTCGAAACATTAAAAAATGCAATCCTTCCGGAATTAATCGAAAAGCGCAAAACCCAAAAAGAATTAAGCATCTGGTGCGGAGCCAGCTCCAGTGGTCAAGAACCCTATTCACTGATCATGTTGTTAAAAAATAGTTTTCCGCAACTCAACATATGGAAAACGAATTTTTCTGCCAGTGATATTTCCAATCAAATGCTTAACCGTTGCAAAAGTGGTATATACAGCCAATTGGAAATTAACCGCGGACTTCCTGCGCCCCTTATGGTCAAGTATTTTGAACGCATTGGAACGGAATGGCAGGTCAAGGAAGAGCTTCGAAAAATGATTCAATTTCGAATCATTAATCTTTCGGAAGCATGGCCCATGATGGCGCCTCTTGACTTGATCATGATGCGAAATGTACTCATTTATTTTGATGTGGAAATGAAAAAAAATATTTTGGGTCGAATTCGAAAATTACTCAAACCAGATGGCTATTTATTTCTAGGAGCCGCAGAGACAACACTGAACCTGGATGAGAATTTTGAAAGGATGCCCTTTAAGCAATCCGGTTGCTACCGTTTAAAACAAGGATAAAATTATGGGGGATTTTGAAACTGAGATTTGCCAATATACAGAGAGCATTTGGAAATCCATACTCGATCTGGATGTTCACAAAACAGTTGATGAGTATTGCCCTATAGGAGGAGAGAACATCCTGGCAGGGTGTGTCCACATCTCTGGAGAATGGGAAGGAGCCGTATCGATAGACTGCCCCATGGACCTGGCTAAAAAAGTCGCTTCTATAATGTTTAATATGACTGATGAAGAGGTGACTCCTGACCTGATTCAAGATGCTCTGGGAGAACTGACCAATATGACCGGTGGTAATATTAAGTCCTTGTTACCGGAACCCTGTTTTTTGTCACTCCCTGCCGTAACAATGACACAACACGGACTCAGGATTCCAGGCAGTGAGCTGGTAAAATCCGTTACCTTTCAGTGTTGGGGATATAAGTTTAAGGTCTCAGTATTAAAGAAATTAAAAAACTAATAATTCTGAAAAACCTTTTAACCCTTCAACCTATTTCAGGAATTTCTCTGTGCAGTTTCTTGAAAAAGAAATCCAAAAATACACACATTTAGTCTGCTCCATATTGCTGGACTTTGAGATCAGCCCCCTACCCGATTCCTATGAGATGCCCTCGGCAAAAATGTTTTTGGGAAGCGTTCAAATCACGGGGGAATGGAATGGTGCCATCATGCTTTCCCTGCCATCAACTCTGGTCAATACCTTAACCGAAAAAATGTTTTCGCTCGAATCTGGGAAAGCATCCATTGAGGAAAAAAAAGATGCTATAGGTGAGATGGTTAATATGATCGGAGGGAACATCAAAGCACTTTTACCGCAACCTTGCGCACTTTCAGCCCCCCTTATGGCTTTAGAAGGAGACTCATTACACTTCCCTTCTACAAAAATGGTGACCCATTGCAAGTTCGAATGCGCAGGGAAACCCTTTGCTCTATCGCTGTATGAACAAGACCCTTCTTAGGGGCAAAAGCATGTTTCTAATTGTCTAACCTGAGAGTCTCTCAAAATAATAGTTATCTTCTAAACTATTATTGAGAACGTTAATACCTATTCTCCCTCAAAAGCTCTATTCTTTTTTCTTCAGGCCAAGATGTTCGTTGATCTCTTTATCAACCGCATCAATGTTTTGCGAATTATATCGAACCAGGTTTTGAAGGTGCTCATAGCTGTCAAACTTCACCTCTGAAAACTCAATGCCCAAGTCTTTATCGGTGGAGCGCCCAACTTTCCCCTTCATATCAATATGAATGGGAGGATCGACTCCTTCCAAAAACACCGAAATATCACATAGAGTCCCAACAGGTAAAGCCTTGCCCTCATGCTGGAGAGAGATACCTGCCATACTGAGATCATGAGTCTTGTGAGTTTTTATAACAATGTCCTTGGCGCTTACCTCCACCCAGACTTTTATGGGAACCCGAGTGAACTCCCTGTGATTACCTTCCGTATTATCTGTCATACCCAAAAACCCAATAATTATTATTAACTAATTATAGCTTATAAAGAAAGAATTGTAAGGTAAATTTAATCCCAATCCAGCATTAACCAATAAAGCAACATAACCCACTTGTTTATAATACTTTATATCCTTCAAATTCTAACAGATCCATTTAAAATTTCCACAAAATTTTCCCCACTCGGCTTGACATCTTTGTGAACGAATCTTATTTAACTAACAGAATATTAAAGACAAAACACTCATTTACTCAAATCAGTAAATTTAAAAGCATTTATAAAACATTTGGAAAGGATTAGAACTCATGGGAAAAATCGTAGGCATAGATCTTGGCACCACCAATTCCGTGGTTGCTGTTATGGAGGGAAGTGAACCGAAAGTAATCCTCAACGAGGAAGGAAGCCGGACTACCCCTTCCGTAGTCGCATTCACCAAAGAAGGTGAAATACTGGTAGGCCAGGTAGCAAAAAGGCAGGCCATCGCTAATCCGGAAAACACGATTTTTTCCATTAAGCGTTTCATGGGCCGGGCCCTCAATGAGGTGTCCGAAGAATTGAAAATGGTTCCTTACGAAGTCATTCAAGGGTCCAAAAGTGAGGTGCGGATTAAAGCCGGAGATAAGTCCTACACGCCTCCTGAAATATCCGCCATGATCCTGCAAAAATTAAAAAAATCTGCAGAAGCCTATCTCGGACAACCTGTCACAGAAGCGGTTATCACCGTACCTGCTTATTTCAATGACGCACAACGTCAAGCCACTAAAGATGCCGGTAAAATTGCGGGACTGGAAGTCAAACGAATCATCAATGAACCTACTGCATCAGCACTGGCTTATGGACTGGACAAGAAAAAAGATCACACCATTGCCGTTTATGACTTCGGGGGTGGTACTTTCGACATTTCAATTCTTGAAGTTGGAGACAATGTTGTAGAAGTTAAAGCTACCAATGGAGATACCCATCTGGGCGGCGATAACCTGGACCAACGTGTCATCAACTGGCTGGTCGATGAATTTAAAAAGGAACAAGGCATTGATCTATCCAAGGACAATATGGCTCTGCAAAGGCTGAAAGAAGCGGCAGAAAAAGCCAAAATGGAACTTTCAACCACCAATGAAACCGATATCAATCTACCCTTCATCACTGCCGATGCAGGAGGACCCAAACATCTCAACATAAAGCTTTCGAGATCAAAGTTTGAGTCCATGATCGATGACCTGCTGGAAAAATCCAAGTCCCCCTGTCTACAAGCTTTAAAAGATGCCGGACTCAAAGCAGATCAAATTCATGAAGCTGTACTTGTCGGAGGCTCAACCCGAGTCCCTAAAGCACAAGAGCTGGTTAAAAACCTTTTTGGCAAAGAACCACACCGCGGTGTTAACCCCGACGAAGTAGTTGCCCTGGGTGCGGCGGTTCAGGCCGGTGTTCTTTCCGGCGATGTGAAAGACATCCTTCTTCTGGATGTCACGCCTCTTTCTCTGGGAATTGAAACCCTGGGAGGCGTAACCACAAAACTGATTGAACGCAACACCACTATTCCCACACGCAAATCGGAAACATTTTCAACCGCGGCGGACAATCAACCTTCGGTAGAAATCAATGTCATCCAGGGTGAGCGGGAAATGGCAAAGGATAACCGGTCTCTTGGGAAGTTTCATCTAGACGGGATTCCACCTGCCCCACGCGGTGTGCCTCAGGTTGAAGTAACCTTTGACATTGACGCCAATGGTATAATTCATGTAGGAGCAAAAGACAAAGGCACCAATAAAGAGCAAAAAATCACCATAACCGATTCAACCGGTTTAAGCGAGAACGATATCGAGCAAATGGTGAAAGATGCTGAAGCCAATGCCGATGTCGATAAGGAAAGGCGGGAAAAAATTGACGTCAAAAATCAACTTGATTCCGTCATTTACAGCACCGAAAAAACCTTGAGGGAAAATAAAGACAAGCTTAAGGAAGAAGACGTCAAAGAAGCCGAAGAAGCTGTCGAGGAAGCTAAAAAACACCTTGAAGATGAGGTCCCCGTTATGAAGGAGCAACTCGAAAAAGTTAATGAGATTGCTCACAAGTTGGCCCAATCCATGTACTCTCAGGCTCAGGAGCCAGGTGGCGACACACCGGGTGACGCACCGGGCGACACGGATGCAGGCCCCGATAACAAAACGGAAGATGATGTAGTCGATGCAGAGTTCGAAGATGTAGGGAAAAAATAGTTTCATTCAATCGCGTGCCCTCGAACTCTTCGAGGGCACGAATCTAAATTCCAATACACACTAAAGAAACCCTATGGCCAAAAAAAAAATAAAGGCAGTTGCTGATCCACAAGTTGAGCCTGAAATTAATGTTGTTGACCGAAGATCTTCCATGCATGAAGAAGAGGGCGATGAAGAATCAAGCTCAGATATTGAAGAACGGTTACCAAGTTATGTAGAGCGTCTCAAACAGGAGGCAGAAGAAAAGGATAAGCGCCTTCGCGAATACATTGCCGCCTATAAAGAGAAGTCTGGGGAAAATGATGATTTCCGCAAACGTCTTGAGAAAGATAATGATGTACGTCTGGATCAATTTAAGGCCAACCTTTTTTCCCGACTGGTCCCGATTCTGGACAACTTGAATCGAGCCATTCAAACCTCTGATTCCAACAAAGACAGCCTTTACCAGGGCGTGGAATTGGTTGCCAAACAATTTTCCAGAGAACTTAAAAATAATGAAGTAACAACCATCGACACCAAAAACCGGAAGTTCAATCCTGAAACTGACGAGGTAGTCATGACGGAGGACACAACCGATCCCGAACAGGACAATACGATTGTGCAAGAGCTGGAACCGGGATATATTTTTAAAGACAAATTGATCAAGGCCGCAAGAGTAAAAGTGGCCCATTTAAAAACATAGGCCACCTCTAAAAACAACTACTCATGAGCCAACGCGATTATTATGAAGTACTCGGTGTTTCCCAAAGCGCCAATGAAAGCGAATTAAAAAAAGCCTACCGGCAACAAGCCCTTAGATACCACCCAGATAAAAACCCCGGCGACAAACAGGCTGAAGATAAATTTAAAGAAGCTTCCGAGGCTTACGATGTCCTCAAGGATTCTGAAAAGAGACAAATCTATGATCAGTATGGTCATGAGGGTCTTAAAGGACGCGGATTTGGCGGATTTAATGGATTCGACGATATCTTCTCACAGTTTGGAGATATTTTTGGCGACTTTTTTAGCGGAGAAGGACAACAGCAGAGAACAGGATCGGACTTGCGTTTGGACATCTCTATCTCCTTCAAGGAAGCTATATTTGGAACCGAAAAGGAAGTGGAAGTCAGCAAGCATAATCCCTGTGGTACCTGTGAAGGTTCAGGGTCAAAACCGGGCCACAGACCACAACCTTGCAGGACATGTCGAGGCACCGGGCAGGTTGTCCGCGCGCAAGGTTTTTTCAGTGTCCAGTCCCCTTGCCCAGACTGCCGAGGCGCAGGCCAAGTCATTTCCCACCCCTGTTCCGAATGCCATGGCGATGGTCGGGTTCTGAAAAACAAAAAACTTTCCATCAATATTCCTGCAGGTGTGGACGATGGCTCCCGATTAAGATTAAAAGGCGAGGGAGAACCCGGACCTCAAGGCCTCCCTCCGGGAGATCTTTATGTCATCATGCATGTTGCCGCGCATGAATTCTTTCATCGCGAAGGCCACGACATCCATTGCCGAATGAATTTGACATTTTCTCAAGCCGCCCTGGGAGCTGAAATTCAGGTTCCACTACTTGATGAAGATAAAACACAAATCATATCTATTCCGGCGGGAGTACAAACCAATACAGCCCATCGCATTCCTGGAGCTGGGGTTCCTCAATTACGCGGACATGGTAGAGGCGACCAGATCATACATTTAAATATTGAAACTCCTAAACGCCTGAACAAGAGACAGAAAGAATTATTCAAGGAACTGTCGGATATAGATGGGAATCCCATTAAGGAAACCTTAAAAGGATTTTTTCAAAAGTTAAGAATGTAATTCACCCCTGCCAGGTTTTTGAGCCGCCATTTTTTTACCAGCAAGGTCTATGACGGGTTGCATCCGGCGACAAACCTACCCCGCCCTTTATATTAAGCAACCCTCATTAATGCATTTTAATCTCGCTTTAATGGATATTTAACTTTCAAGTTTTATTATTATCTCAACGACTTGAAAATTAATTATCCATTATCTAATAGTCTTATATTAAAAAATTCAATAGAGTGGGAGGAATTCCATCATGACTCAAAAACTTAAACTTCCAACAGCACTTGCCTTGTTTATTCTGTTACTCTTCCCTCTTTCATATGGAAAAGTGATACCAGGTTTATTCACTGCAAATTCCGCTTTTGGATTAAGCACTAAAGCGAATCCTGTCGGCACTAACTTGATCGTAGGTATTGCTAAGGAAAAGAATCCTTCGGTCGTGTTCGTCACATCTAAAACTAAAATCCAACCGGCAAAAGGAAATGCTCCTTTCGGAAAATTCGCCCCCCCACGGAGAGGCAGTCCTTTTACCCCTCCCCCGGCACCGGGAAATGGAACGGGTTCGGGATTCATCATCGACCAGGAAGGACATATTCTCACCAACAATCATGTAGTTGAAGACGCAGATATTATAAAAGTGACTCTGCAAAACGAAAAAGAATATGAAGCTCAACTTGTCGGGTCAGATCCCAAAACCGACATTGCACTTATAAAAATTATCCAAAAAAATGGAGAGCGCACCTCTTTTCCATTTTTAGGAATGGGTGATTCTGAGAAATTGGAAGTGGGAGAATGGGTGGTCGCCATCGGCAACCCGTTTGGTCTGGACCATACCGTGACCACAGGGGTAGTCAGCGCTAAAGGCCGAAACATTGGCGCAGGACCTTATGATGAATTCATCCAAACGGATGCATCCATCAATCCGGGTAACAGCGGTGGCCCCTTGCTCAACATGAACGGAGATGTTATCGGTATCAACACAGCTATCTTTTCTGGCAGTGGAGGCAATGTAGGCATTGGTTTTGCTCTGCCCATAAATATGGCCAAAGACATACTTGAAGATTTGAAACTAAACGGAACGGTCACGCGTGGCTGGCTGGGTGTCATGATTCAGAAAATCACGCCAGAACTGCAAGAATCTTTCAAACTCAAAAGTGCAAAAGGTGCCTTGATCAATGATATCAGCCCCAATGGTCCTGCCGATCGAGGTGGGATGAAACGTGGAGATGTCATTACCCGGTTTGATGGGGTGGAAATTGCATCTATGGAAACGTTACCCAAGCAGGTTGCATCCATAAAACCGGGAAATTCTGTGAAGGTTGAAGTGATCCGTGAAGGAAAACCGATGACCTTGAATATCAAGATAGACCCAATGAAAGTAGAAAAACCCGCCTGATTCCCCAAGCCTGCAAAAAGCAGGCGACCTCTGGAAAGGGGACTGCACTGTCAAGGGCAGTTCCCTTTCTAATTTATTCTCCACTCAAATAAATACAAATAAACAATCCCCCTGAGATGGTGGGAAGTGAAGTCTTACTTTAAAAACTGGCTGTGTGGAAGTTGTGTGTCGCCCATAAGGTGAAGGTCTACTGATCTCGCCGCTTCCCGGCCTTCTGCAATGGCCCAGACTACGAGCGACTGCCCCCGGGTCATATCCCCGGCAACAAAAACTCCCTCCACGCTGGTCATTTTTTTATCGTCACAGGCAACATTTCCACGCGCGTCCAGATCCATCCCCAGTTCCTTGAGCATACCTTCGTGGATGGGATGAACAAAACCCATAGCCAGGAGAACCAGGTCGACATCCAACTCAAACTCTGAGCCAGGGACTTCGCGCATCTGGGGACGACCCGTTTGGGGATCGGGGTCCCCAAACTCAATCTTTATCCCGTGAATTTTAGTTACCTTGCCGTCTTGCCCTGTAAACTTTTTTGTCGACACACAATATTCCGTTATTTTGTCCTTACCCTCACGCGCATTGGCTTCTTCATGCGATGTGGATACCCGGAATATTTTTGGCCATTGCGGCCAGGGATTCCCATCATCTCTTGTTTGAGGGGGTTCGGGCAAAAGTTCAAACTGATAAACTTTTTTGGCACCCTGTCTGAGTGAGGTTCCAAGACAATCTGACCCTGTATCCCCTCCTCCGATGATCAATACATTTTTATCTTTGGCAGTTATAGATATTTCTTCCGGAATGGTATCTCCCTCATTGCGCTTGTTTTGTTGCGGGAGAAATTCCATGGCAAAATGGATGCCTGCAAGGTCCCGCCCCTCTACAGGGATATCGCGGGGTTTCTGGGATCCGCCGCATAGCACCACTGCGTCAAATTCATTTTTCAATTCGTTGGCTGATTTATCGACGCCAATGTTGACACCGGTTTTGAAAAGAACGCCAGACTCCTCCATCACCTTCAATCGGCGTTTGACAATTTCTTTATCCAGTTTGAAATGGGGGATGCCATACATCAGGAGTCCGCCGATACGATCATCTTTTTCGAAGACGGTAACAACATGACCCGCTGTATTGAGTTGATCTGCACAGGCCAGGCCTGCAGGACCCGAACCGACCACGGCTATATTTTTTCCCGTTCGGGATTCGGGTTTGCGGGGTTGGATAAACCCCATTTCAAATCCTTTTTCCGCTATCATTTCCTCGATTTCACATATTGTGACTGCAGGCTCAGTAATGCCCAACACACAGGCACCTTCGCACGGAGCAGGACAAACACGACCTGTAAATTCAGGGAAATTATTAGTCTTCTGTAAAAGTTCCACCGCCTCCTGATACCGGCCTCGATATACCATATCGTTCCAGTCCGGAATCAGGTTTCCCAGAGGGCAACCTGATTCACTCTGGCAAAACGGAACCCCACAATCCATACAGCGGGCTCCTTGTTCCTTATATTTCTCTTCCGGAAAAGGCGCGTAGCACTCTTTCTGATCCTTAAGCCGTTCGTCAACCGGTCGGCCTTGCGGTGTCTCCCGCCCGTATTCCATAAATCCTTTTATCGCGCCCATTTAATCTTTCCCTTTTTTTTGTGGGTTAAGCAACCAGCGCATCATTTTTGCGTTTCCGTTCTTCAAGAACTCTCCGGTAATCTCTCGGATAAATCTTGATGAATTTTGGCAGAGTTTCTTCCCACTCATCCAGTACCTTTTTAGCCACGGCACTCTGTGTGCTCTCAAAGTGTTCTTCAATTAAAGACTTCAAATTCTCAATATCTTCAGATTCTTCAACGGGAAGTAAATCAACAATACTTTGGTTGCAGTGAATGGGAAACATGTTATCCCGGTCGAGAACATAAGCCAGACCTCCGCTCATTCCGGCGGCAAAGTTCCTTCCGGTTTCACCGAGAACCACAACAGTTCCACCTGTCATGTATTCACAGCAATGATCCCCAACCCCTTCAACCACAGTCTGTGCACCACTGTTCCTTACGGCAAACCGCTCTCCCCCAATGCCTCTGAAAAAAGCTTTACCGGAAACAGCACCATAAAGCACCGTATTGCCAATCAATATATTCTCTTCGGGAACCAGAGTAGACTCCGGTGGAGGATATATAATAATCTTTCCTCCCGATAGACCTTTTCCGACATAATCATTGGCATCGCCCGCCAGATCAAACGTCACTCCTGGAGCCAGAAAAGCACCAAAACTCTGCCCTGCCGAACCTTTAAAATTGAAACGGATGGTATCAGAGGGAAGCCCTTCTTCACCAAATTTTTTCGAAATCCGGTAACTGAGCATCGCACCGGTTGCCCGATCGGTATTTATAATAGAAGAGTCTCCTTGCACTTTCTGCTGGCTCTTCAATGCCGGTTCACTCATCCTGATCAACCGATGGTCCAAAGCATTGTCCAGATCGCCGCTTAAATCCTGAGTGCAGACATTACGAATCTGGACTTTATCATCGACATCCGGTTTATAAAGAATTCGGCTCACGTCGACACCATGAGCTTTCCAGTGGTCCACAGCGTAAGCCGCTTCAAGAAGATTCACCTTGCCGATCAAATCATCAAATTTTCGTATGCCTAACTGCGCCATGATTTCACGAACTTCTTGCGCGATAAACTTGAAAAAGTTGACGACATAATCTGCTTTACCACTAAATTTTTTCCTTAACGATGGGTCTTGGGTGGCAATGCCAACTGAGCAAGTATTGAGATGGCATTTTCGCATCATGATGCAACCCATAGTTACCAGGGCCGTGGTAGAAAAACCAAATTCATCGGCTCCCAAAATTCCGCCTATCACTACATCACGACCGGTTTTAAGCTGGCCATCCACCTGCACTCGAATCCGACCCCGTAAATCATTAAGCACAAGAATCTGCTGAGTTTCAGAAAGTCCCAACTCCCAGGGAAGCCCTGCATGTTTAATGGAAGTTTGCGGAGAAGCTCCGGTTCCCCCATCATGCCCGGCAATCAACACTCCTTCTGCATGAGCTTTAGAAACACCCGCCGCAATGGTCCCTACCCCCGCTTCGGCAACCAGCTTGACACTGACCCTTGCATCCGGGTTGGCGTTGTGCAAATCAAAAATCAACTGCTGGAGATCTTCGATAGAGTAAATATCATGATGAGGAGGGGGAGAGATCAACCCCACTCCTGGTGTTGAATGTCGAATCTTGGCAATGTACTCACTGACTTTATGCCCCGGTAATTGTCCGCCCTCTCCGGGTTTGGCCCCTTGCGCAATTTTAATCTGCATTTCATCGGCATTGGCAAGATAGAAACTGTTTACTCCAAAACGGCCCGATGCCACCTGCTTGATTTTACTGCGGCGAGAATCTCCATTTTCGTCAGGCGTATAACGGACGCTATCTTCTCCCCCTTCACCCGTATTGCTTCTTCCTCCCAACCTGTTCATGGCAATTGCCAGAGTCTCATGGGCTTCACGGGATATAGAACCGATGGACATAGCGCCCGTACAAAAACGCCGGGTAATTTCCTCTACAGGTTCTACTTCATCGAGGGAAATTGGACTGGCCTTTTTAAACTTGAACAATCCGCGCAATGTGCATTGACGCGTACTCTCATTGTCCGCAAATTCCGAGAACTTCTTAAACATGGCATAATCATTAGAGCGGGTAGCATGTTGCAACAACCCAATAGCATTCGGGTTGAGCATGTGCTTCTCCTCACCACGACGCCAGTGATAATGCCCACCCAGGTCAAGAATAGAAAACACATCTTTAGAGAAACCTTTTTTATGACGTGCCAATGCCTCTTTAGCCAAAACTTCCAGTTTGGCACCACTAACGCGTGAAGGCGTCCCCGTAAAATATTTTTCAACTACATTCTCACTCAAACCTACAGTTTCAAAAATCTGTGCCCCACGATAACTCTGGATCGTGGAGATCCCCATTTTCGCGGTAATTTTAAAAAGTCCTTTTCGTGTTGCCTTAATAAAATTAGAAACTGCGGTTTCTGCATCGAGTTTTTTGATGAACACACCTTCTTCAGCAATTTGCGCAACTGTTTCATAAGCCAGATAAGGGTAAATTGCCCCGGCTCCGTAACCAATCAATAGGGCGAAATGCATCATTTCACGAGCCTCACCGGTTTCAACCACGAGTCCTACTCGTGTACGTGTCCGCTCTCGCAGAAGATGATGGTGAACCCCCGCCGTGGCGAGCAGGCTGGGTATAGGGGCCTGGTCCGAGTCCATCCCCTTGTCAGAAAGAACCAAAATCGTGGCCCCCTCTTCTATTGCTCTGGAAGCATTTTCGCATAACTTATCCATTGCTTTTTTCAACCCAGCTTCTCCCTCTGAAGCAGAAAAAAGAATAGGCAGTACTGCTGTTATTAAACTCTCCTGATTGAGGCCATAAATTTTTTCCATTTCATTGCCGGTAAGAATGGGGTGCTCCACTTTCAGTTTGCGGCAATGCTCGGGAGACTCGTCCAGAAGATTCCTTTCCTTACCTAGAGTCATCTCCATGGACATGACCAATTCTTCGCGGATTGAGTCGATAGCAGGATTGGTCACCTGCGCAAAAAGTTGTTTGAAATAATTAAACAGGAGTTGAGGCTTTTGCGATAGCACTG
>Ga0233439_10003324_pt1 | contig 16893 bp, 6 predicted proteins | sample SI_123_September_6_FD_182713 | JGI IMG/M metagenome (GOLD analysis project Ga0233439, IMG submission 182713) | Seawater microbial communities from Saanich Inlet, British Columbia, Canada - SI_123_September2016_100_MG | ecosystem: Environmental > Aquatic > Marine > Inlet | place: Canada: British... | reverse complement strand
TATTAAAGCACCCGTCCAAACATATTGACATATTAGTGTTAACAACCCTATCATAAAACATCTAAATGAAAATGTAGATGATTTCAAACAATAGTTCCATAAATTATTATTGATTGATTTATCCTCGAATACGTGTAAATATTGGAATACAAATAAAACGAGCCTAAATACACCATATTCTATTTTAACGTTTTTCTTTTCCTGCTCTATTTTAGCCAATAGCAAATCCTGGTTATCATCATTCTCAAAAATGCTTAAATCTAAACTTATATCACCACTTTTATCATCGCCGTCACTATTATAATTTTCTGATATTTCTTTGAATATTGTGTTAGCATCAGTATAGTTTTCTTTGTAATCTTTCTTTAATATATTAAGGTCAGATACCTGCGAACCATAAATTTTGGTATTTGCTAGAATCAGAAAGTTAGTTCTTTCATTATAAAAGTCCAAAAAATACTGAATCCACTTACTATGTAAATTATGATTATCCCTTTTAATCTCATTATGTGTGGTTAGGGGTCTCGACAACAAACTAATAAAATTAACCGCTGATTCTATTAAATGACACCTAATACCTAGTTTTACCATATCAGGTTATTAATCAATTAACTAATAACTATTAACAAATGAATCAATTAACAAATAAACAAATGAATCAATCAACTAATAAAACAAATTAAAATAATTTAGGCGCAAGTAAGTGCCTTAAATGTCAAAATAATTCTTTAATTAAGTAATCATATGATTTTTTAATTTAAGTTTAGAAGGATTGTTTTAAATTAATTAATATTAGGTTTATTTATTTGCTGATTTATTTACCCCATTATATAAATATTAAATCATAAATATTAAATCATAAATATTAAATCATAAATATCAAATCATAAATATTAAATCATAAAAAAATAATAAAAAAATATTGAGTATTATTAATATAGCAATATAGCAATATAGCAATACATATACCAACTATTTAAGATGACCTCTTTATTTAAAAACAATATGATTTTAAGTCGTAAAAGCAAGAGAAACAATAAAGGTAAAAGTGCCTTTCAAAGGGAAAATAATTATAAAATGATGGTCTTTGTGGTGGCTGCAGTTTTGATATTATCTGCAACCATTCCTGGAATTTGCTATTGTGTAAAGCATAAAAATAGCATTGAGACTTTCTTTGCAGGTAAAAAAAGCCCCGATTATTATAAATACGGTTCCCCTCTTAAAAACATTACTGATGAGAAAAATAGGATGTTGAATGTGTGTTTTATTATTTACCCATTTACAGATAATGAAAAGCACAAAACCTATTTAAAAGCCAGACGGAAGGGGATGTATTTTATTGGGATGTCTAGTTATATTAATTTTCCGTGTAAAACACAAAACAAGCATTGTATCACTTACAAGGACGATAATATCTCCTGGACGCATAATTATTTTAACTTAGTTAGTGGGTGGTGTCATTGTTACCGTGACCCGAATACTTGTATCCCCTCTCCCTTCCCTAAAAGACTCATTAGTGAAAGTGATTTTATTCGCCACGAAGGATATAATTATGACCCAAAGATTAGAGATGCCGACAAAGAATATGATTTCATCTATATTTGCTTGAAAGATAATGACAAATGTGATGACGGCTGGCAGTCAGAAGGTCGTAATTGGGCTGTTGCTAAAAAATGTATTGATATAATGTGCGAAAAATATAAGATGAAAGGACTACTAATTGGACGTGTCAATTGTGAATTGCCTAAGAGTTGTCATACCCAAAAACTAGTTGACACAACTGACTTCCTTAAATATCACGAATTTATGAAACAATATCAACGGTGTAAGTTTATTTTCGTCCCAAATATATTAGATGCTTCTCCAAGAGTATTAGCTGAGGGACTAGCCCATAATCTCCCTTGTCTAGTTAATTACAATATTGTGGGTGGGTGGAAATACGTGAATGATAAAACAGGGGAATTCTTCACAGATGAAACCGACTTTGAAAAATCTCTAATCAAACTTAGAAAAAATATGGAAAAGCAGCAATATCAACCTAGGGATTATTTTATAAACAATCACGGACCCAAACACGAAGGCAAAGAACTTATTAACTTTATCAAAGAAATCATACCTGATTATAAGAAGAAACTAAATTATGATATAGATGAAATTGAATATTTAAGACCGGTTGTTTAAGTCACAAAACCTAAACCTAAACCTAATAAAATCACATTTAATTATTACATTTAATTATTACATTTAAACACTAATATAAATAAATACTTAAAAATGTGCGTAAGAACATAAACACACAAAAGCATAAACACATAAAAAAGAATAATATGAATAGCAATTTAAATGAAGTTTTGTTTGCCAAACACTTATACAAAAGGTTAAAAAAAGAAGAGAAAGATTTCGACCCTACCATATATTATTTTAATTATGTGTGTGATATCAACTTATATGATAATGAATCTGATAGTAACAATTACGGTGACAAATCATATCAAAAGATTGAAATTTATAAAAATTGTAAATTAGCATTCTCATTTATTATATCATTAAACTACCCGTTTGTTCCACCAACATTCCATATATATGATTATAATAAACCAAGCAAAAAAATAGATTATATGTCGCTAATACATAATATGAATAGTGATTTCTTCAAAACAGAAATTAAAAAACTAGGAATGAATTGCCTATGTAATAAAACGGCATTGTGCCCTGGTAATTGGTCACCTGCACTCAGATTTTCTAATTTAATTGCCGAATATAATAATAATCGCAAATTAGTATTATTGATATGTAATAAGTATTGGTTTATTAAATTTTGTGAATCTAAGCATATATGTGTGGATATTATTGACTATATTTTAAAGTTTGTATCCTAATTAACTGATGCTCTTAAATAATTTTTTATAACTTCGCTTTTTACTTTTAATTTGATTTATGTTTTTATTTTTTAGAGAATACTTTTTATAAATATCAAGGCGTTTCTCAACCAAACTACAAATTTTGTCTTTGCTCAATCCCTTAATATTTAATTTTAACTTTGTTGTTGCTATTTTTTTTAATTGTTTAAGAGTGTATCCTCCTCTTTTAGGGGATTGATTGCAATTTTTAATATCTTTTCTATATATTGTTTTTCTACTTTTTTTGTTGTTATTGCTGTTATTGTTATTGTTATTATTATTGTTGTTGTTATTGCTGTTATTGTTATTGTTATTGTTATTGTTATTGTTATTGTTATTGTTATTATTATTGTTGTTGTTATTGCTGTTATTGTTATTGTTATTGTTATTGTTATTGTTATTGTTATTGTTGCTATTGTTATTGTTATTGTTATTGTTATTGTTGCTATTGTTATTGTTATTGTTATTGTTGTTATTGTTGTTATTGCTGTTATTGCTGTTATTGTTATTATTGTTGTTATTGCTGTTATTGCTGTTGTTATTGCTGTTGTTATTGCTGTTGTTATTGCTGTTGTTGTGATTATTACTACCATCTGAATCATAACTTTTGAAGTATTTTTCGGTTATTTTGTCACATAACATATGTTTGCTCATTAATTTAACATCATTTTGTTTAAGATTAAAATGTTCAACACCTAATGTCTTCAACTCTTTTAAAGTATACCCACCCTTTTCAACTGTCTTTTTACATTTATTAATGACTTTTTTGTAGTGTTCGTGCATTTTTTTATTTTCATAGTATTCTTGAAGTTCTTTATACCTTTTATTAACGTATTTACATAAATCATCTTTTGATAATACCGTCCATTCTTTTTTATTTATAAGAGTGTAGTAAGGAATTTTTAGTTCATCTATACCAAAGTTAAATAATTGTATCCTGCTATATCCACCTTTTGATGGAGTTTTATCACATTGACTAATTTTATAACCTGACATAGTAAGAGGTGGTAACTTATCTGTATGTGTTTTTCTGAATTTAACATCAATCGGTGGTTGGCAATATCCTTTTTTAGTAATATTTAAAATATTGTTATTAAATTTAAATGTATCACCTTTGTATAATTGCTCATATTTCCATTTGGCATTCCATATATTATTTTCATCTTTTGACGCTACAGGTATAACATATGGATTTTTTAATTTAGTTTCAAATTCAATTGGACACCATTCATACGACTTATTTTTAATTGTATCCTTACTACAATCATATATTAATTGGTTTTTTTTTTTACTAAGATATGGGAATTTACATTTTCCACTGAAAAACCTGTTTTTGTTAGTATCAGATATAGCACTAATAGGCATTACACCCATTCTTTTATTAGTTATATCTGGTCTTTCAGGACAATATCCCCATTTTGTAGGCTTATAGTATTCATTTAATTTAACAGGACAGGTATATTCATCTTCCTTATCATTTCTTTTAATACACTCATATTTTAATACATTATCACGTAAGTCCAAAAAGGGGAATAAGCATTTACCAGCACCCATAGTTTTGTTTAACTCTCCATTATGATTAAATGGTGTTGCATAAATTATATTATTCTTTACTGCATTTGATTTTTTACCTGTTTTTTTACCTGTTTTTTTACCTGTTTTTTTACCTGTTTTTTTACCTGTTTTTTTACCTGTTTTTTTACCTGTTTTTTGACTCTTCTTTTTACCCTTCAACCTAATAAAGTTGTCTTTAAAGTTATACAACTCTCCAGAATTAGTATCGGTATCGGTAATATTATCAACTAATTTTTGTATTGAGGTGTTATCTAACAACACCTTTTCATCCGTTGTTTCATAGTTTGATAATTCATAATTACTTTGGTATTTGCTAAAAAAATATGTCTTCAGATTTTTTATGTCATAGTCGTGAAATATTATATCATCCTTACGATTGAAAATATTATTTGATATAAACGGACTAGGAATATATATACCATTTAAGAGTGATTCTCTTTCTAAAATATTATTATTAAGGTCATTCGCCAATAAATAAGAGAATAAATCTAGATAATCCTCATCCATATTAAGATTACATTTATCGGTTTTGCCCTCATATGAACACAGTTTATTTTTAAGGCATTGTTTTTTATGGGATTTATAACAAGCCCCTAAATAAAGGCCATTATCTACTTTAAGGAATTTGTTTGTTTTTTCTGATATTATCGGTTCCATAAGAGAACTTATCAGATTTTTAAGTTTATTAATCTGTATTCCTGCTATCATTTGGGGTTTTTTGATACAGTCAATGATTTTCCGTTTCCCTGATTTATTAAAATATTCATTCAAATACAATGAAAAATCATATTTAAACTGCTGATATATGAAATCTTTCATTAGTATGTTAGACAGATTCAGATTATCATTAGCCAAGTTATATCCTATGAATCTATCAAAATAAGCAAATTTCCTAATATATTTTAACTTTTGAATAATAGGGTCAGTAATTTCAGTAGCATCTGTTCTGGCTAATGGTAGCATCAGACCATTTTTGAAAACGAGACCCTCTGTTTCTGAATTATTATTAAGTATTAAACTTTGGGGTATATAGTCATATTTATTATCTAATTCTTTGTTTAAATGCACGTAAAACCTGATTGTTTTAGATATATTTTGAGGAAGTTTGTTATAAATATCATTTAAATATAATATGGGGGTTTCAATATTAATAAATCTAGGTATTATAGGTATTAAATGATTCGATTCTAAAAGTAAAAAATCTACTTTTGCAGATGAAGTTAGTATTTGTGCTTTAATTTTATTATTTTTAAGAGTATTCGTTATTACATTGTAAATATTTAAACTATTAGCATAAATGTTATCACAATTTGTGCTATGTATGCTTACTAAGTTTTTAATTGCCACACTCCTTTTTGTTGTATTATTTAATTGTTGTATGTTGACATTTTTACTTTTAAAGTATTTATATAATTTGTTATCAATATTGATGAATTTATTAATATTAAAATAACCATAATTGCCGCTAATGCTACCCTTATTATTCGTTCGAACGTGATAAACAGGTGTGAAATTATTTATTTTATCTTTTATTAAAATGGCATAATCATTTGTATCTGTTAAATAGGGATTACATAACATATTTTGATTTATATCATCGAATATTAGAAAGTTTATTCCGTTTGGGAAAAAGTTCAGATTCGGCCTTGAAATGAATTCCATGTAATGTTTATAATTCACAACTGAATTCGCATTATACATATTTTTTATGAAATTCTGATATGATGTGAATATTTTGTAGAGCAATATGATATTTTTTATATTTTTAATATCTAATTCATCATACTGTATATCAATACTATTAATGGCGGATTTCAGTTTTTTAATATCATTATCGTCAATTTTAAATACTTTCTGCAACTTTTGATTTTCTTTTATAAATTTTGTGAAATTAGAATACAGGATTTGTGTATTAGGTAATAAGTCATTTGATGCATATATTGCAATCAGGTCTCCGTTATTTAAAGTGATAAACACTTCTGGTGTTAATTCCGTATATATTATATTTTTGACTATATTGAGTGATATATTTTTTATCATTGCTATAACATTTAAGAAATTGCCGTTTGTTGAGGTAGCACATCCTTTTCGCAAAAAACAGTTTGTTAGAGGTAGTATGTTATTTTTTTTATTATTCAAAAATATGTCTTGATTATTGAATATTATTGTATTTAAATAACTTGGTAGAAGAGCATATCTATCTGGTTCAGGGTTAATATTTTCACCTATTATATAGTATTGGTTAAGTCTGTTGTGAATATCAGATTTACCACTTTTAGAAGATGATTGTTTTTGACCTGTTTTTGATTTTTCGCGTTTAATTGCAACCGCCGCTTTCTTTTCTTTTTCGCTTAATGACGCATCATCAACACTACAACTTTTGTTTAATGTATATGTTCCGTATGGATATTTGAAGTTCTGGATTTCTTTCCCGACTAGTTTCTGATCGAAATCCTTTGGCTTATTTTTAAAACAACAGGGATAGCAGATTTTTTTAGGATGTCCTTTGCCATCTATTAAACCCGGATATGCTTCTAGTCCTGTCCCTTTAAGAATAGCAGGCCAATCTTTCTCTATTTTATCGCTTGTCCAATATGATTCTGTTTCACTACTCGGCTTACGAATAATTACTGTATATTTATCATTTAACGGCTGTTTGCCTCTCTGTTCTGGTTTAATAGCCATTCCATCTGTATACGGACTTTTAAATTTATTTTTAATAAAGTCATCAACAGATATTGGTTTATGTGCTTTGTAATCCCAGATTCTAGGACAAACATAATAGTTATTCCTGTATTTTATATATCCTGTTAATGCTTTTGGATTAAACCTTTTAAGTTCATTTTTAGATACAATATAAGGTTGTCTCATCTGTTGGTTAGGACAACTAGTATTATAACTCCACTTCTTTTTACCGGAATCTTTCTCTATTTTAAATAAGTAAGGGTCTGCATTTTCCCTCATTTGTTTAATGTAGTTTGTGTATTTTATCTCTGTTTCCTGGCTGATTTTATCATATTTATCTACTGTATTATCACTATTGTTGCTATTGTTGCTTTCAGATTCAGTATCTCTTCTACTTTTACGCTTAGATAAACGCTTATTACTTTTTTTACTTATGGTTTTATGTTTCTTGTTAGCATTATTAGCATTATTAGCATTATTAGAATTGTTAGAATTATTAGTATTTGTATTTAATAATGTATCCATATCTAAGTCTGAGTCTAATTCTAGGTCTAGGTCTAATTCTAGGTCTAGGTCTAGGTCAATATCTATCTTTAAACTGTTAGCATAATTATTATTATTTAGGTCATTTAAAGCAGCCTGATACCCTGTAGATTTGTGTTTAGATTTCCGTGATTTCTTAGATTTACGGGATTTCCGAGATTTCTTAGAAAGGTCAGAATAAAGAACATCGCGATGTTTATATACTATTTCCTCTTTTTTGTCATCATATACAGATAAGTATAATATTAGATATAATAATGTTAAAATCTGCCTGCTTTGTTTGAAGTTATTGATGGCATTCATTTGAATGTTTATTTTATCATTATCAAACGTCATTTTAATAATAATCGCATCTAGTTTTAATGCTTCATACTCTTTGCTCATATTTTTCAGATAAGAGTTTATTATATAATTGCTCTCATTGTAACTGATACTGAAGAGGTTCATTAGTTTGCTAGATATATTATTTTTAAAATCTTTGTCAATTAGACTTATGTTTTTAAATTTTGAATTAACAAATGCGTATATGTTGTTTTTATCATAAAAATTATTGGTATTTTTATAAATAAACTCTATTGATGGTTTAACAGGCTTCTGAGAAATACTAAATGTGTGTTTAAATAGCATTATATATTTTAGGAATGAGTCATATGTATCACGTCCAATATTCTTATAATTATTCACTTTAATTGATATAGATTGATTAGCATTTATTAAACTTGTTTTTGAAATAGAGGTGGATTTTTGATTAAAAAGGTATTTAGTATCTACAAAATCCAAAATTTTAATATTTAGAAACTGTTTCAGTTTTTTAATCAGGGTATTAACATTATTGATATTCTTATTAATCTCCTTTTCATATGTCGTTGAGGTAGATGATGTGGTAGGTGACTTATATTGTTGTATATCTAGGTGGACGACGAAATAACCATTTGAAAATAAATAGCAATTAAAGGTATTATAAATATTAGATTCATAGAAATAAAAATTTATGGATGATAGTGTCCCTTGTTCGGAGTGTGTGGTTTCTTTCCTATTAAGAATATTGAGTATAGTGCTTTTATTAAATTCATTAATAAATGCACGATTTAATTTATATTTTGTTGCTGTCCTTTCATTATAGACTAATTTTATAATAGGAAGGTCATAATATGATTTAATCTTATTAAAGCAATAAAGCATTTCGTTGTCGTTCATATATACAGGCATTTCACTACTATTGATATTAAATATTAAATGGCTAATTTTATTATCTGTAATAGTAGCCTCCTGTTTCACTTTATTTTTGAAATTTGGAGGGTATAAATAGGTTATATTATTTCTTTTTTTAAACGTTTCTTGAATGTTTTCAAAAGTTTCAATGTCTGTATAGTAGTCATTATTTACTAGCGGAAAATAGAATTTTATGAATTTTTTACTGACTTGGTCTAAAAAGGTATTATAAGTTATCATATGTATTTCGTTATTTTGAAATAATCCTGTGTTATTTAAAATCTTGTTTCTCTGATTTAATGAGTTATCAATTGCTGTCATATCCAGTTCATAGTTGTTTAATATTGATTTAACAGGGTCGGCATATTTTAAAAAACCGATCATATCATTATTAACTATAATATTATCATTATTAGTTAATGATATAGCACTCCCCCTAACCAGCGATGCAAAATCTTCATTATTAATAAGGTCGGTGTAATCGTAACTTTCGTTATCTAGAAACTTAATATTATTTACTGATTTATATTTCTGAGGATTGTCATTTTTTAAATAGTATATCATTCCCTTTTTATTCATCATTGTAATGTTTTCAAGCCTGGTTAAAAACACCTCATTTTCTAGGGTTTTATTATCGTAAAATAGTTGATTTAATAATTTAATGAAGTTATTTTGATTTATAGTTTTGTAATACGCCCATAAATACATTTTACGTGGTAGCACTTCATCTTTTCTGAACTTATGTAACTTATCCTTATGATTATGATTGTGCTTATTCTTACCTGTATTGTTATCCTGGGTTAAATGAATGATATACGCTATGTCTTCTAGCAAATGACTGATGCTTATATTGTCCTTGATAAAATAATAAACAAAAAAGGTTTTGTATGGAATTATCTCTCCAAAAATTTTATCATAGTAGCCAAATTCAGCCTGCAATTTCTTTTTAGCAGAACTTCCAAGGTGACTTCCATCCTCTATATTTTCTAATAATGCTTTAATGTCAGGTGTTCTAGGACCTACAAATATATATTTATTGTAATCATCTTCCCTTTCAGATTGATGATAAATTAATTTATGTATTACGTATTTATCATAGGCTTCCGCTGATTTTTCCATCTTATATTTTTGTGTCTTATTATTATATGTGTTTTTATTTTTTATTTGAATTGTAAATTTTTTAAAAACAAAAAACAAGAAAACAAAACAAAACAAAAACAACTTAGTAAGGTGTATCAGTAATTTTAATACCACAATATGGCTCCGGGTTAGAAACAAAATCAACTCTGGTATAAATTCCATAGTGAATTGCGGCTTTTAGTATAAATCTGAAATTACGCCAAAAATCATCACCATGACCTATGGTTTTAGTCATTAGATGGGATAGTTCGTGAAGGGCCACGAATAAAATGGTGTTTTTAGGGACTAGTCGGTCTCCCTCTTTTTTAAGACGCAAACAAAAAACTAGTTGCTCTCCCTTATTTACTGAGTAAGATGTGTACTTGGCATCAGGTGTGCTTTCGCTAAATGTTTCTGCTGTATCTTTGTATTTATTAATGAGTTGTTTTAGACAACTTGTAAATTCAGTCACAGACATTTGTGTCTCCATTTTATCGCCTTTAACGAATTGTTCATACAAAGAATCGGGTTTTTCATTTGATAGTAGCTTAACTAATTCTGTTAGTTTCCCCCTTATAAATGATAATCTATTTGCTGCATCTTGTTTGTCAGGGAGATTACGAACAAAATAACTGTCTCCATCAATCGTTGACTCAACTAATGTCACATCACCCCTTTTGTTTTTCAAAAAGCACACGCCGATAATACATAAAACCGCTATAACTAGAAATGTTGCAAATTTTTCCATAATAAACTGCTATTATTTTATGATTCTATTATTCTATATGTTTTATTTTATGATTCTATTATTTTATATGTTTTATTTTATTTTTGACTGCTTGCTTAATTACTTTTTTCCTTGTATTATTAACTAATACTGACATTTAATATTATATATTTTCAGTTTTTAAATAAAAATTGAAATTTTGGTGTAATATATATATAAACAAAAGATTCTGTGAAGGAAGCCAAAGCAAGCAAGCCATCACAATGAACGCTGAGCGCGCAACCAATACTAAAGCAAACACGTCAACATATGACCCATCCGTGGGCGAGGCGACTGTGCCCTCAAATTCATTCGGTCGTTCATATGCAATGGTATGCCCCCCAATGATATGGAAAACCCACATTAGTCAAATTCAGGAAGAGGAGAAGCAGCTTCCATCACAGTCGTGATGAAACACCATTAAATATATTTACCAAATATGTGCCAATGTTTTAAATAATCTCTGTCTAATACATAGTTATACGCAAAAATCTGATAGGCCATTCTTACATTTTTTATATTCCATTTACCTATATTTTTTTTAAATTTTTTTGTATTATAAAACATTAAATTCATTTCTCTAACATTAGATACATCCCATTCTGTAATATCTTCATTAAATTCTATTCTATCAAAAAACAAGTAGTCCATATTTGTAATATTAATTGTATTCCAACAAGATATATGGCCGTATTTTTCAATTGCTATTTTTTTATTATAAAACCACATATCAATACCATATTTAAACTCAGTATTGCTTTTAAATTCATACGACCTACTATAATTGTGTATTTCTAGTATATAATCAAATAATGCTGGCTCGTAATCTCTGATTTTTTCTAGAAACATAAATAACAAAACTACGGTCTTTTCTAACATTATATTAAATACACTATTAAGAGACATATTAAATGACATATTAAATGACATATTAAAAACATTTCTTTATATTTCCTTATATTCCCGAATACAGATACCATACATAAAATGTTAAAATTGATAAATTCAAAATTGAAATATTAATAAATTTATGGAAATAACAACATAATATAGTATAGAATCATATAATACAGGATTATATAATTAAATAATTAAATAATTAAATAACACACTTAAGTATATATGTCATTTCCTAGAAAACCTGTTAGAACAAAAACAAAGAATGATATTGAATTGATTTGTTTGGATTGGATTGAATGTGATGAAACTATTTATCAGACTAAAGATGCCGAATATTATGAACGAATGAATAATGAGAATAATGGTAGTGATGAAGAAATGGAAGATGAGCCACACAATAAAGTATATAATATTTTCCTGTTTGGTGTAACTCAAGAGGGACATTCTGTTTGTGTTAATGTTAAGAATTATCATCCTTATTTCTATGTTAAAATACCAGATGATTGGACTGATAAATTCACAAAAAAGTTTATTAAAAAGAATCTGGAAAACAACTACAATAATTATGAGTTACCCAAAAACCATCTCAACAAATATAAGGAAACAAAGCTCTATGAATCACTTCAATATATTCGTGAAAAGATGTCAAGTTTTAAAGAAAAAACTGCACTCATCGAAGACGAAATCAGTCAAGAAGAAAGCGAGATTTTTTGGAGTTTTACAAATAACCAAAAATATAAGTTCTTGAAGTTGTTTTTCAAAAGTAAGGCCGGATTTAATCTATACCAGAAGTTTTTTAAGCATAATAGGTATTTTCCTTATCACGGAAAATCGCACGCAGATAAGCCGATCGAAATGAAATTGTTTGAATCAAACTTTGAGCCCTTGTTGAGATTCTTCCACGATAAAGAGATTAAACCATCCGATTGGGTTAGAATACCTAAACACAAATTCAAATTGCGACCTGGAATGTCTTCCTGTCAAATAAATATTGAGGTTGATTATCAGGATGTTATTCCTATTGAAAAGAATGCTATACCTCCCCTAATTGTTGCTTCTTTTGATATTGAGGCTGATAGTAGTCACGGAGATTTTCCATTGCCTAAAAAGGACTATAAAAAAATGGCTAATCAACTTGTAATCTGCTATTTGCGAGACAAATATAAACTATCTAAAATGAATAGGTCTAGCGAAGACTATAAAAAACTGCAACATTCTCTTAAGAACCCGAATTATTTTGGTAGGCGCATTATTCAGTCATTTACGATGAACAATACAGACCAAGACATTATTGTAGACGAGGAGATATCCAAAATTTATATTAAAGACCCTAGCAGATATAAACAGTTTTTTAAAGAATTGTTATCCTTTTCTAATCCCAAATTCAAAAACCTAATAACTACTATTCTCGATATATGCGATAGACCTATAAGGAAAGTTATTGCTAATCAAAAAATGAAAGCAGCAATTAACCAGATTAATATAGTATTCGAAAAGCGGGAGGAATATCTTATGGATAAATATAGCAAATACGCAACAATCAAAGACTTAATTAATGTTATTGAACAGGTTTCTAGAAGAACACGTATATCACTTCAGGATTTGAAAGATAAAATATTGGTTAAGGAGGTATTGGTTAAATTTGTTAATAATCAATTAAAGAGTATTTTTCCCGATGTTAAAGGCGACCGTGTGATTCAGATAGGGACAAGTTTCTGGAGATATGGTGACGATAAGCCTATTTACCATAATATTGTCACTCTTAAAAATACGGATGCCTTGGAAAATATTGATGTATCCTCTTTTGAGAATGAAACTGACCTCCTGTTAGAATGGATCAATATTATTAGAACCTTTGACCCTGATATCATTCTAGGCTACAATATATTTGGTTTTGATGAAAGGTTTCTTTATGATAGAGCATTGGAACTACTAGCAAAAGGAGAGAAAAAGAATAAGCAATTTCAGAAATTCATTAATATGGGTAGGTTGAACTACGAAACCTATAAAAATATTTGGAGTTGCAGAGGCGAGTTGATTAAGAAAAAACTTGCATCTAGTGCTCTTGGAGCCAACTTCTTAGAATATTTTAATATGACTGGGAGAGTTCAAATAGACCTCCTTAAAGTAATACAAGCAGGTTTAACTAAACTGGATTCTTATAAACTAGATAGTGTGGCAGAATTCTATATTTCTGGGTCTGTCACGAGCCAACGTGAGATTGTGTCTAGTCAAACTAATAAAACAGTTTTCAAAGTTACAAATATTAAAGAACTAGATAATGGTAATTATATTATATTAACTTTGAAATCTGGTGAGAAATATGACAATGGACGTAAATTAATTATTGAAAGTGTTAATTATGAGACTGATGAAATCATCATTAATGAGGCACTGCCACCTAATCTAATAGATAAAAAGCCGAAATGGGGGATTTCAAAAGACGATATCACTCCTAAGCAGATTTTTGAATTTCAAAAAGGCACAGACCATCAACGAGGTTTGATAGCAAAATACTGTATTCAGGATTGTGCTCTAGTAATTAGGCTTCTCAAAAAGTTAGATACAATACCAAATAATTTTGGAATGTCAAATGTGTGTATTGTTCCCTTTAGTTTTATATTTATGCGAGGCCAAGGTATAAAGATTTTCAGTTTAGTCATTAACGAATGTAGCAAACATAATTACAAAGTTCCCGTGCTTGATAAAGTATATAAGGATGATATTGATAATGATGAAAATGATAATGACGATGGTGGCAGTGATGACGATAGTGGAAATGATACTGATAATAATAATAATAATAATACGAATCTAGAAAATCAGAGTCTTAGCCAACTTATATCTAAGGATGAAGATGAAAATGGTGATGGCGACCCTAACACCAATAACAACCAATTCAATCTTGGAAATGATTTTAATCGAATCGAAATGAGTGATGAAGGCTATGAAGGTGCTATTGTATTAGACCCTAAACCCGGTATTTATATTGATGACCCAATTACTGTTCTAGATTTTAGCAGTTTATATCCTAGTGAAATGATCGCTAGTAATCTATGTCACACAAGCCATTGTCAAAATATATATTGGCTAGGTGATGAAGGTGCTAAGAGGATTCGTGCACTTGGTCACGATTTTATTGATAGACAATATGATATTTTTGATTGGGTTGATAAAAACAACAGAAATAAGGGAAAGAAGAAGGTCGGTGTAACTACTGAGAGATTCGTTCAGTTCAAAGATAATGTTAAAGGACTCGTTCCAATGATTGAATTAAAATTACTAGGTGCTAGAAAGGCAACTAAGAAGCGAATGAAACAGGAGACCGACCCTTTTAAAATTAGTATCCTAGATGGACTACAATTAGCCTATAAAGTAACCGCTAATTCATTATACGGTCAATTGGGTGCTAGCACTAGTAATATATACAAAAAAGCAATTGCAGCAAGCACAACTGCAGGAGGGCGTGAATGTATTTACAGAGCACGTGACTATTGTTTGGAAAATAATCCTGGGTGTGATGTAGTATATGGCGATACTGATTCTGTGTTCGTCAAATTCAACCTACAAAATGAGGATGGTAGTTATCCTGTAACAGACGAGGAAAAAGTTCAAAAAAGTATTGATATTGGTCTCTATTTACAACAGAAATTAAAAGATGACAAATACTTTAAGGCTCCACATGACCTAGAATATGAAAAAGTGTTTTACCCACTGATGTTAATCACTAAAAAGAGATATGCAGGTGAAAAGTTCGAATTTTCAGCAACTGACTCAAAATTCACAAGTATGGGAATCGTTCTTAAAAGACGGGATAACGCACCTATATTAAAATATGTATATGGCGGGGTAATGAGCAAGATTATGAAAGAGAAGAATATTTTGAATGCTATCAATTTCGTTAAAACATCGTGTCAAGAGATTCTTGATAATTGTTATGACCTAGGAATGTTTATTATTAGTAAAACCCTCAGGGATTATTATAAAGACCCGGAATCGATCGCTCACAATGTTCTAGCAAATAGAATGGGGGAGCGTGACCCAGGAAATAAACCTGGTAGTAATGAAAGGATTCCCTATGCCTATATTAGGGTTGAAGAGAAACCAGGTATTACACTCTTACAAGGAGACAAAATAGAACATATTAATTACATTCAAGAAAATAAACTTCCCCTGGATTATTATATTTATATTAAAAATCAACTTTTGAAACCGATTTGTCAGATTTTTGAATTGGTTGTTGAAGATATAAAAGGTTATCCTTATCAATATGGACACTTCGAGAATTTACGTCAAATTTATTATGATAAATATAAGGGAGACCTTAAGAAAACAGATAAGAAAATATCAGAGGAAAAACAGAAGGTTGTTGCTAAATTAATTTTTAAGGCCTTTATGATACAAGCAAAACATAAGCAAAATAATACTAAAACAATTGATGAGTGGTTTGATAAATTGGTGGATTCTGACTCAGACTCTGATTCAGATTCTGACACAAGTCAAGAAAGCATACAAGATTTAAAATCATCTGCTAAATCAAAAAGAACCTCTAATAAGCCAGAAATTAAACTTAAACATATTAAGCAAAAGGCAATTACTGATTGGATGAAAGAAGATGACATCTGCATTGAAAATAATACAAATGATAATGAGTCTATAAATACTAAACCTAAACCAAAAGATAAACCTAAACCTAAACCAAAAGATAAACCTAAGGATAAACCTAAGGATAAACCTAAGGATAAACCTAAAGATAAGGTCCAATCTTCAATAACAAATTGGTTTAATTAATATTGATATTATTAGTAGTATTATTACTATTATTACTATTGTTACTATTGTTATTAATAAATCACTAAAAACGGCGATTTTTGTCTTTATTATGCGGAAATTGTCTAAAAATTGAATTAAAAATCAACAACATATATATATACCGATGGGATTCAACCCAAGATGCTCTTCACGTCATCCCAATTCCTCCTGTTGTGGTTCCTGTTTGTTGCAGAGAACGGCAGCCCTGCCTTCCCCACCCCGACCACCACCCCCCTCCTCCCTTACCATCGTGTGGTGACGAGCTTGGCGACGGCTGTGATGGTGTGCGTCACATGCAGCCTTGTCTTCCTGGACGAAGGGGCATTGGACCAGTCAGCAGGATGCACGATGGCGGTGCCTTCTTCCCCCGGTCTTCCCACC
>Ga0233439_10003321_pt1 | contig 16901 bp, 18 predicted proteins | sample SI_123_September_6_FD_182713 | JGI IMG/M metagenome (GOLD analysis project Ga0233439, IMG submission 182713) | Seawater microbial communities from Saanich Inlet, British Columbia, Canada - SI_123_September2016_100_MG | ecosystem: Environmental > Aquatic > Marine > Inlet | place: Canada: British... | reverse complement strand
TACCTTAGCTTCTTTTTCTGCCTTAGCTACTTTAGCTGGTTTGGTATTTTCAAGTTCATTCGCGTTTTTGCGTTTTTTTGCTACTACTGCATGCGGTGTATGTTTCTTATTCGGAGTCTTTGGCATTTTTGTTTTTGTTTTTGTGTGCACTTGTGCCGTTTGTTTTAGTTTTGTTTTTCGTTTTGTTTTGTTTCGTTTTTGTTTCTATCTATATATTCTGTGTGTATGTCCGTGTATATCGGTGTGTGTATATATATATTTTAGTGCACTCATGCCCCATGACTATTAATTAACATAGACACAGCATTGTGGCCTTAAATGCGTTATGACATAAACTATGGGGCACAAGTGCACTAAACACACAAATACAGATATAGCGAACATACATATACATACATATAAGACAGATATAAAGAAAAGAAAAAGCGAAGCGAGCTAAAACAAAAGAAAACAAAACGAAAAAGAAAGCAAAATAAACGGCACAAGTGCACACAAAAACAAAAACAAAAATGCCAAAGACTCCGAATAAGAAACATACACCGCATGCAGTAGTACCAAAAAAAGGAAGAGTAATACCTAATTTTGATGCAAAAAAGAAGCACAGCGAGCTACAAGATAATTATAAGATGAATATGGAACAAGAGATTAGTCGTGCACATATCGATGACACCCTTTTCCGTATTGGTAGCTTTATGAGGTCAAGGTCGTTTAAGGCTCAAGATGTTGCTGGATTGTATGTTCCAGTGTGTACGGATCTCCAAAGCAATTACTCACGAATGGTGCAAGGAGGAGGTGATGAAATATTTCCTATGCCGAAGACATTGGCTTTATTATGTGGAAAGGAGAGATCGCGTACTTCGATTATTAGCATTGGACGTGAGAATAAATGTGTTGGAGGTGCTTCTGTTTGTTTATCAAAAGATACGAAGACAAATAGATTGCATTGCTTTGTGTTAATCGATCGTGTGAAGAATCGTATTTATGTTATGGACGCGGGATCCAGAGGAGGTACAACGGTAGAACAAGGTGCTTTTACTGCAAAGTTATCTGTGAATTCTTCAGAGCATCATCCGAACATCACGGTTCTAAAAAACGAATCCTTTGCCATTGCCGTTGGTGGGAGTTCGCTTCGTTTTACACAAAACCAATATATCGCTAAACCATTCGTACCGAGCATTGGTCGTCAAAGCTTACGCCCTCGTAAGAAGGACTAAAGGAGCGAGTAGAGTAAAAACTATAAATAAGTTAAAGCATGTTTTACTGGCAACCCATATCCTACAAATACGCTATCGAACGCTGTTTTCCTAACTTGTTGATGTGTTTCTGGATGGTAGTAGTGGACTCTCATCGGAGGCACCACTATTTGCAAATCGATTTTATTTTTTTTAACCATTGTTCTCACTGTTGCACTGGCAAACACCCAAGACGGTAGCAGTATCATGAAAGGGTGCGTCTTGGATTCCTGAAGCTGTATCAATTTTTCTAGTACCTCAAACTTCCTACTGAATGGTGGATTGCTGATTAAGACGTCGGCAGTTTCTGGCCATGTCAGTGTAAAGAAATCGTCTGTGGTTTCTATCACGTCGTGTCCTAATTCCTTGAATATTTTGGTAGAGCGATTGGTAACTCCGACAAAGGGTTCCCATATGTTGATCGGTTTTGTCCATATCGTTGGCAGGACGCTGTTCCAAAGAGTGTCTGGGGTTTCCCATAGGTCGGAATACTTGACGTTACGTATGGCGCAGGCTTTTAACATTCGTAACACTTAAAACTTTAAAACGGTAGTGAACTGGAGGTTTAAGTTTTGCGAGTTCTGTATGTTACCTGCAATAGCACCAGTGTATAGGGTACTTGCGGCAATCATGTGTTTGCATGAGTTTGCTTCAGATGGACAAGAGCAGTTGATGGGTATTCCTGTTTCAATGGTGTTGTTGAAGGTTACGACATAAACGGTTTTTAATATGGATCCATCAAGGATGCCTGTGTCTATTGGGTTTGATGTTGTGTTTCGTGGACCAGATACGATTTCCCCGTATCGTTGACTTCTTACGTATACGTACGTTCTGTTTCTTTCATTCTCTGGTATAAATTCTACGTATCGATGTTGAACGTCATTGAAAAGGCCTGTGTCGGAGTCAATTCTCTGTCTTAGGCCTCGGCGTCTTGTTAATTTGATAAAGTCAAACTCTATTGGTTGATTTGATAGGGGTGGATAATTCCTGCGTATGACAGTGTTGGGGACGGTTCCATTTATCATGTTCTCTGCTCTGTCGTCTTTGTTGTCTCCGTAGGTGATGCTCCATGGTACATTGACTTTACGGCCCCTTCTACGTCTCCTGTAATAGGTGCCTCTGGCGTGGCGTGGCATGGGAGTTAACTGTTGCTTTTAACGTTCGCTTCGCTTTATACGTTTTTTCCTTCGTCGCCGCCGCCGTCGTCTGCCCAAGTTCATATGCAGTTCGGATTCATAAAAAATAGCGGGTGATAGGTGTTTGTGGCTGTGTTGTCCGAATGTGGGTGCTACTTTGCTTTTGGTGTTGGATTTATGATACGGAGAGGTGTCCCTGGTATCACAACAAGGTGTAAATAATAGGTTACTTGTTGTGCTGCCCATAACACTTAAGTGTTTTAAAAATTTGGTATGCGCGAATATGTACCGCCTAAGTTACGGAAGCAATATTTAGACCAAATGGTAACTATTGATGTGGCCTCTCGGTTGTATTTCCGATTTTGCAATATCTCTAAGATTGAGGAAGCCACTTTGCTCGTATATGAAGGTAGGGAATGGTCCTGTCTTTACGAAGAATCGTTGGAAGGATATAGCTTTTTGGCGTATAAGGAGGAAGGATGTCGTTTTTTATGCGGAAAAGCGGTATTGTTTACGGATGGCGAGGTGGGGATATGTGCACAGGAGAAGTGGTACGACTCTGCGAACTTTACGGATGATGAAAAAATTCAATATTTGAGGAGTCAATATTACGAAAGTATCAACCCTAGCAATGCGTTGTATCTGCCTACGTACGACGTGATTGAACCGTTTAATTTGTCGGTATTGTTTCCAATGTATATTAAACAAGGGAAAGTGTGTTTTATTCCGTTGGGACAGAGGAAGTACTACGTCTTGCGTTTCGGTGAAGTCGTCTATATATTCAATTTACATTTGATACGAAAGCAAAGTGTTTTAAAAATATGGAACCAGTGGAAATTGTACAAAAATCGAAAGCAGGGTTTGTTGCAACCCTAAGACAGCAAACTGCTAGTGCTAGACACGACAAAGCAATGAAAGAGCGTTACGAGCGATTGCAACAGCGGTGGTCGGAGTATTTAACACGTGATGACCATAAATATAAAGTGGGTGAGAAGCGTAAAAATTCAGATACCTAAGTATAAATAACAAAAGGAAAAGCGTATATTACTACATATAACCCTATTTTTTCCTTGCCCACTCCTTTATACAATAGGACATGATAATCTGCATGATTGGATTACATATCTCAATCCGTAGGAGCGCTTCCTCTACCAGTTGCCTACTTTCCTTGCACACCGTCATGCCCATGGTGAAGGAGGTTCCACAGGATTGATTGATTTGCTGATACAATGCTCTGTACGCATACGTAAGATTTTGCTGTATATATGTTTTTCCACATTCAATTACGATGGCTTTGAGTGCGACACAGTCATCAATCGCGCGATGAAATTTCAGCTTTTCGTGGTTTTTACATATGGAGTAATAAACATTGCTCAATTTGTACGATGGTAAGGCAAATACTTTTTTCGTGATGTAATGGTAGCTATCCAGTGCCGTGAATTGGTAATTCAGTGCACACGCTTCTATTGCTCCATCTATTATTTTAAAGTCAAACGAGTTGCCGTTATGGGCAATGAATAGAGGGGTATTGCCTGTAAATTCGAATAGCTGTTTCAATGCCTCCTTTACAGGAAGTGCGGTGGACGCATCGTACTTGATGCGTGATATGATTTTATTCGTAGGAGCAGGTTTTGTTTTCTGTTCAAACTCTGCTTCCTTCACGCGCACAAAGGTATGGTATTGCCTATCATCAAATAGTGAGATGCACCCGATGCTGAGGATGAGAACGTCAGCGCGTTTAAATCCTTTCTTCATTATGCCTGTTTCGAGGTCAATTATGAAAGGGTTCATGTTAAAGCTTTGGTATCGGTGCTTGAACCGATGTATATAGTATGGTATTGGAAAGACTAATATAGATACCGAGGATGTCATGTACAGATTTAGACAATAATTTTTTAAACATTAATTCATTTAGTTATGTTTCTGGTATATGCCAAGGTGGTTGGTGGATTCTTGGAGCAATGGCTACCAATTTCTTTTTATCTGGTGCTAGCATCTATTGTGGGCAGCAACGATTTAGATTTGAGCGACAAGTGCAATTTATATTAGAAAGAAACTCAGACGAATGGAAAAAAGGTTTTCAATCTTATTTTTTCTGGCTTTCGCTTCACCAACTGTTCCTTGTTTTAAATTTTGTATTTTTAGTCAACACAAATATTTTGCAATTATTGTTTAGTGCAATTTTGAACGTTGGCTTTCGTATGTTTTATTATAGCAGCAACCTAATAGGAAGTGATAACGAGAAGCTGGTAAGACGTTATGATCTGGTAAATAAACAAGACGATAATAATTTATAAAGTTTCATAAATTTAATTTTAATTTCAACCACTCCTCGCACTGTTCTGTTTTGTCATTTTTTAGACTTTTGGTGGAAACACTTTAAATGTATTTTATGGGATAATTTAATGGTAAGCCGTACGCGATGTACACACTATCAAATGCCGTTTTCCTAATTTGTTTGCCCTGTTTGTTTTTGTTTTTGTTTTAGAGCTCGCTTCGCTTTTTCTTTTTGTTTTTGTTTTGTTTTATGTGCGTGTATTGTATTTCTTTTCTTTATATTCGGGCACTAGTGCACTGTTTCTATGTGGCCTTCCTATATTTGTGACCATTCAATTTAGCATTGACACAGCATTGTGGCCTTAAATGCGATATGGCATAAAATATGCATCTAAATACTAAGAATAGGGCGTAGAATACATAGATAAACATAGGGCAGCGAGCTCAAACACACGATATTAAATAAACATAGCTAACATACACACGCATTCATTGTAGACAACAAGACATATACAATCTCTAAAAACAGTGCACAAAAACAAGCGATGAAATATACTTTACACAACGTTATCTTTCCAAATAAAGCGAAAGCACTCTCGGATGCAAAAGCTGTTGTACGGAAAAATGGCAAGACCATTAAAAAGTTGGAAGCTGAAAACGAAGAATTGACGAAGGAGTATAATGAACAGCTAGCGCTTCTTGTGAAGTACGAGAAAGAGATGCAGGAATACAAGAAACAGGTGGAGACGTTGATGTATACCAACGAAACGTACCGCCCTAAAGAGATTCTTCAGTCTCGAAACGGGAAATATCTCATACAATGGGAACCTAGTTGGGAATCTGCCAAATCCGAAGTTGTGAAGTTGAATCCACATTTGGTGCAAGCGTTCAAACAGCGTGTGTTTAAAAATACAAATGCATGGAGTAAACCATCCCTGACGAAGGATCAGCGTGAGGCACGTGAAATGGTCTTTGGTAAATAATTCAAGTCAATAACGTGTCGATGGTACACAAGCGTTGGTCAATACTGTTTGCCAACGCCGTGACTTGTTCTAGTAGGCCCTGTTTCGGCGGCTGCTTCGGTTGTGTTTGCGGTTCTCGTTGAGGGTGTCTAGGTAGAGGTGGCATGTAAGATGCCGCATAGTTAAGTTCTTTATTAATATTCATTACTTGCTACGCTTTACTTTATTTTATAACTCGCTCGCTCTCTATTTTATAGCACGCTCGGTTATCTTATTTCTTAACTACCCCAACGGCATTGCAATACAGGAATGTTCTTACCATCTACTTCAAAAAATCTACCCGAATCATACAACCCTTCCAAGAATGGATGGTGGTTGTACCTACTCAAACAGAGGCGTGGCTTTGGATTGGCAGTGCCATCACTTTCCTTGTCATCTAGGAATGCACGTTCGATAGCGGAATACAATTGCCTTCTTGTCCATTCGTATTGATCAGGTTTGATAATCAAGTAATGTCCAGTGGTACCGTGGGCACCATAGGCGGTGCGAAACGAGTAGGCGGGCTGAATCACCAATGTTCGTCGCGTACCGTCAGGATATGCCCACCATACGATATCATCCCATGAATCACCATCTTTCTCATTGAGCTCTAAATGAAACGATAGTTCAGAAATATCATCATCGGTCGATACCATTTTTTGTTGGGGAATGTCCCATTCAAAGAATTGCCCGTTGTGTCCACCATTCACTTTGTTCCATTGCATCGGTATTCGTGGCTTCGAAGCCGCTGCCTTCGCTTTTTTTGGTGCTGGCACTTGAGGTTGTGTTTCCTTTACACGGACACGTTTCTGTGGGGCAGGACGCGAGCACTCCATGTGAATGTCATAGAGCTTGAGGCATTGACGCACCCCGTTTGCGTATTCCGCATCGGTATGACTTGCAAACTTCAATTTCAATGCGCGAAGAACTTCAGCTTCGTCTGGTTTTTGGCGACCGATGAATATCCCAGCTTTCATAAAATCACTGGCAAGCCATTTGTCACCTACCGAATGATACGAATGAAGACCAACACATTCCCATCCACCATTCCCCTCCTTCATGCGACCGCCATGCTTCTGCACGAATCTCCAAGGTTCCGTAATATCTTCAAATCGGATAATATTCCGAAAGTCGGTTTCGGAATAGACTCTATCCGCGGAAGGTGGGTATGGAAGATTTAAAGCCTCTCTTCCACGGAGTCTTCCGCTATAGCGAAAAAAACGCCGTTTGGATGCCGAGGTGTTGGGGGTTGCTGCAAACAGCGTTCCTGGTTCACGGGGAGGTATGACACTGGGTAGAGCTCGCTTCGCTTTGCATTTTAGCGAGCTCGCTTTTCGAAACCCTGTCATTGGTGTACGGTAATCGCTTTTGTCCATACAGTTCATCCAATCGTCGAGCATTTCGGATACCTTCGCCTCAGGAAACTTCTTCCAATGGTCTCGCGGATGTACTTTCCTGTACCACGTACCAATCCAATCACTGATACTGTCTTTGTTCCATTTTGAATCATAGAAATCATCCCCGTGCATCCCCGACTGCTTCAGTTGTTCTTCCGTCATGGCTGCTCGGGACACCATCACCATGCGGATCTGTCGTTCGGTTGGAAGTTCTTTTTTCCGCATTGCCTTTCTTTGCTTCTGCATAATTTCCCACTTGTGCTCCTTGAATTTGCTCTTCGCCTCTTTTGGAACCTCGCTCATCAGCTCAATGCATTTCGATCCCAACAGGATGCACTCCCCTGTCTCCTTGTGCGTGACGATGTACGCTTCTTTCAAGTTATCTTGATGACAGGAGCACGTGTGATACTCCTCAATGGATCGCATTCCAGGATGGACATTTGGATTGAATACACCAGACAATAAATGCTCTGGTTCCGTCCTGTGGTACTCGATCTTCAATTTAGATCGAATGCATTGCATCGTAACATGGTCTTGCGCATAGACCTTGTTCCAAAACGCTTCATTGCCATCAGGACAGGCCAATAATGCCATGGAACAAGCCGATATAAGTTGTTTTTTAGACTTGTACACGTGTAACATTGCGCTTTCTACTTTTGCGTCTCTAGCATGCTCAAAGGTACGATTTTGTGTTTCTTTTTGTGTTTCTTTTTGTGCTTGTTGTTGTGTGTGTTTCGACGCACCACGTATAAGTGGATTTGTAAATTTGGGTAACATGTTTTGTTAAAATAAACAATGAATTCGGGGACTTGTGCACTGTTTCTTTTTACCGTTTGTATTTCTAGAGTTCGCTTCGCTTTTCTATATGTATATGTATATGTATTTCTAGAGCTCGCTTCGCTATGCTTTATGTGCGTGCATAGCCAGTCATTTTTTGTGTATATCCATATCCTATTTAATGCCACAATGCTATACCTTTGCTAAATATTGGCATCTAAGTGTTTTAATTTTTTTAGAATCTACAAAAACAGTACCCGCTAAGACATATATAGTAGAAATATAGAAAAGCGAAGCGAGCTCTAGAAATACATATACATACAAACAGAATTCATTGTTTATTTTATTAAAGCGAGCTTACAACTATGAAATCAATTATTTTAAAAGGATCGAACGACAGTGCCGAAATTTGGCGAGTGAAATTTGAAGTTCCGACCTCAGAGAATCCTGTGTATCGATATTTTGGATCGAAGGAAAAAGCTCTCGAGGCACACAAATTATTCAAGCAAAGTGGCAAATTATTGGAGTCGGATGAAGTGGATCCTACATGGTCGAGTTTTGACGATCCACTACCTAACGTGATCAACGAAAGTTTTACGTTCTATGATGCTCGTTTGGGCTTCACCTACGATAAGTCGAAGCAGCCGATTGATCTTATTTTGGACCGTTCTGGGAAGAATCGCACGGATCAAACAGTTCGAGGCACGTCAGGATATTCTAGTTATGGGTCAACTAGGACGATGGCAACTTTTAATTGCAGGGACAGGGATGATTGGATATCAACCGTGTTGGGCAATCGTGTGTTGTTAACGGACAATGTTCATATGGTTGTGGTTGGTGACTTCCTTACGTGGTCCCATTTACCAAAGTATACGATGGACGTGAAGTTGGTCGGGTTTTGCGACGAGGGTGCTTATGTGGAAGGGGATGACGAGTTCCGTAAGGGTTTGAAAGAGTTGGTACGACCAGGGGAATATGCGTTCGTCTTTGAATTGAAGTGGGTTCGCAGTATTTCTAAAGCGTTAACTTGGTGTGGGGCAAAGAAGAAATGGAAGAAAAAGGATCGCGAGCAGCGTGAGAAAGATGGTGCAATTCCTGTACACAACGGGAAGGAGTTGCTAGGGTTCATTCCAATGCGCGCGGCGAGCACGATGAAAAAAAAGAATCTACAAAAGTTTTGTCGTGATCTGGCTGCTTATGCGGTCGATAGAGGCAAGCTGGATTTGTTTTCGTTGACGGGTGAGAAGGTATCTAGTTTGTTGTATGCTTGTAAGGTTCCACTGCGTTATCGAGCAAATATCAAGCATCGTATTTTAAATGCGGCAAAGTTTCACCGCAAATCCGAGTTGTGGACCAATACCGTGACGATGTTTCCAGCAACTATTGGTCAATATTTTAGAGATACGTTTGGTGAACAAGACGGTGAACTACGTCAATTTTTATTCCGATCGGATGGCTTGCCACTGGATTATTTCTTCTACGGCAAATTTGATTGGTCGTTTGAGAAGTCGCCGTATCAAGTGCAAGTGGAAACTGCTTTGCGTCAGTGGGCAGAGCGTTTTCCAGATCGTATGATAGGATGGGAACAGCGTTTTCATGTTTGGAAAGTGTTGACCGACACGTACTATACGAAAAGTGTTTACGTATTCTACACGCATGAGCTCGAAACCCATGGAAGCGATTTTCTTGTAACATTGGAAGAAATGACGAGCAACGGTGTGTTCCATGAAATCGATGCGTATGTGCACAACCATGAGAACCATAAGAAGTTTTGCTTTTGTTGGCATTACAACATTATGGGTGAGTTGGTTCATTTGTTACATGACGGTATATGCAAAGACAAACTGCACATCAAAACGGTGTATGTTGGAGCTCGCAGTGCGCGTCTGGATGGTTATTATTTGTTGTATCCAAATGAAGCGGTCCGCCGTCATTATGGTGGAGCCGAGGGTATGGATATGCAGCCGTATCTTTCGAACGTTCATTACAAAGGTCATTTGGGTACTGGATTTTCTATTAAATTTTGTAGAACTCTAAGGAATGCAAAACGTGATCGTCCTTGTTTGTTGGTTGGGTTGGAATATTGGCCAGCAGACGGGGTCGCGGCGGTACTGGATCAGTTCAAGAAAACGATACATGGTCGTGTGGATTTGCATTTCTTTGGCTACGATTCGTATCCAAAGTTGACGATGGCGCACAAGCGTTTAATTCCGCTGTACGAGTGCCTTCAGGGGTGGAAATCTTTTTCGCAATTGGAACATGTTACTCTTTCTTCGGAGACTGGAGCAAATGAACATATGATTCAAACTGAAGCGGAGTTGGCAGAGTTTATACAGAAGTGGAAGGGGATGACAGGCAATGCTCGATGGTCGTGGGAATCTGGTTATGGTATTGTTGTCAATTCGAAGGCGGAGTTGCTTCGAGCGAATAAGGTATTCAAGGATCTGTTGCCTAGGGACGATACGAAATATCACGCAGGCGGTCGGGTTCTTGTGAAGCGCACGGGTGTCGTTTCGCATGTGAAGGCGATAACCTTGCATAGTATCAACAGGAATAGCATTGGTAAACATGTGTATCAAGAAGCTAGTGTGCGTTTAGAGGGTTGTGATCAGAAACCGACGGAATTGGAGTCCGCTTATGTGATGGTGGCGAATAAGATTGTAACTCCTGTTCCAAATATGATTCTGTTTGGCAAAGTACCAAATTATTTATTGGAAGCCTGTCAATCGTATTTGGCGAAGAATTTGGTTCTGGTTTGCCATGAAAGTTTGGACGATGAATTGTCGAAGCAAGGCAATTACCAGGTGCGTTTATCGAAGGAGCGCGAGACGTGTATGCCTTATTGGATTGAAAAGTTGGACCGAGAACTGGAGGAAGCTGCAGAAGCAAAGGAAGCGGTTGCGTCGGAACAGATCCGATCGGAGAGGGAAGCGAAGAAGCGAAAATTATTTGCGGCGCAAAAAGCTAAAGATCGGGCCAAACAAGCACGAAGATAAGGATAAGTGTTATGGAAGCGTTTATAGATAGGGTGGTAGTGGAGCAACGTGTTCCTATTGCATCTAGGAGGCAACGATGGGAGTCCTTTTGCAATCGCAATCATGTAACGTCTGAGGTTGGTTGTATTGATACATATGTTACTAATGCTACTCTTCAGGCGTATGATTTATTACAACAGAAATATACATCGCAAAGTATTTTGGTGTGCCCAGACTGTAAATCGAAGAACGTGTCGTATGTGAGTAAGCAGATTCGTCGCGCGGATGAATCAGAGACTTACTTTTGTAAATGTTTGGATTGCAAAAAGCAGTGGAGGTTTAGTTAAGTGTTATGAGTGTACTAAAACTACCTGATGATATTTTAAAATCTATTTTTAGTTATCTAGAACCATATCGGTTGATTCGTATACCGTCGGTATTGTCTCCTCTTCTCCCAGATGTCATGGAGAAACGTTTATGCCCCGCCCCGCTTGTGTGTAAACGATTTTACATTACTTATAGCGACATAGTGTGTTTGTTTTGTCGGTTTGGCATGTATACAAAGGTATTGGTGACGACGATCAAGTGCAATACTTGCGGGCATCTCATCGATAAGGAAAAGGGTTGCGCAAGTATTTCCACATTAATAACAAGGCGCAAGCGCCGCAAGCGCCGAAGGTTACGTCGTTAAGAGTGTTCCATTTCTGATTTCTATGTTGAGGGGTTTTTTATGGGTCAATTGGTGGCAATTATTTTGTGTGATGGGGAACTGCCCGTTGCAATGCAAATATTTAGTGTTGATGAGATCAGTATGCCATGGGAGTTGGTTTGCAAATTTGTAATGAACGCAAAAATTCAACGCAGCGACTTCGCAATAGGTGGTGTGTTGCACGTTGTATTGAAGGATGCATTTGAGCAATGGACCTACACTTTGCCATTCCCCTGCGATAACGTTGGTGTTGTATGCACGCCTGTTGTATTCAAAATGATGTACATTAAAATGCAAGCAGGTAGACAATGCTTGTGCCAAGTCGGAATTGGATCTGGTGGTAGCAACATCCTGTGCAATGTACAATTTATTGTGTCGTATGAGTGAAAATGGGTGTTGATAAAAAAAAACGTGTTGCGGGTTTACAATAACGACTTTATCCTTTGCGACTGCATAGCCTTTCAGGTAGTTATAGATGACATGGTAGGCGGATTGGTATACATTGCTACCAAATACACTTTCTGTATGTATAAACTGTATGTTCGCAGTGGACCGTTTTACGATATCGTTTTCGGGTAGGTCGCGGTAAAAGAGTTTGGTATTGAATTGGAAGTAATTGTTGGTTAACAGAAAGTTGTTTGCTTGTTTCATATTCGTAATAAATCCTAGAACAAATGCCCTCGGAGCGACAGGTTGTGTGTGATACGAATCAAATATTATAAAATTTACAACATAGAAAGAAAACAATATGGCTATGCTTATGAATACAATCCTTGTGCGGATATTAAGTTTCATTTAACGTAGATAAATAAAACCAGTATTTATTTAGCTGTTTCCACATTTTATCCTGGTCTGTATGAACTTCTCTTTTTGACTCCATTTCACAGTGACTTAATAGGTGCATGGCATATGCTTTTTCTGTTTCCGTAACGTCGTTGCTTTTTGAAACGTATTTGATGATGATTTTGGTCCATTCCAAGGCTTGTCTATATTTGGTTGTCATAACACTTGTACGCTTAAGTGTTATGGAGTTTTTGACAGAAGGCAATCAATGCAATTTTGATATCAATGTGGTTGGGCCATACCGTGTTACCCACATGGACCCTGCCCCCGATGAACTACACGAGGGCAAAGTCATTGCACAACAAATAAAGCAACTTGTTCTTGACAACACCTACGCAATCTGTGGAAAAATATTCAACTACAGGATAAACACTAGCGAGAGCTTGTTGCAAAATCTGTACGATTTCTTCCACAGTTTATTGTATACAAAGATGCACTTGTACTACAGCCCTCAATATGGGTTCAGCTTCTGGCCAAATCAGTTAGGGTTTGTGTTTTTAAAGGAAATAGATATAATTTTCAAAAACAAAAATAAACTACATATTTTTTTTGAAGATTTTATTACAGAGACAACCACGTTTGTACGCTATCACAATCAATATCGATTTGATTATATGTTTGGAGGAAAGTTTAAACTGCAATTTATAAAAAATTGTGTCAGCAGCCTGATTGCCTTTGGTGATTCCATTGGTATTAAATGGTTGATGGTCAGTTTATTACGTTCCACATTTGATATGTTATATATCCGCAAATTGAGCGTTTAAAATTTCATTTGCCTATTCATGTTTGTATGCATTTGCCTCCTTCGTATCATGTTGGTATCGTATACTTCTTCCAATACTTCTATCATCTCTGGCTCTGCTTTTGTAACTTCTTTCTCGCCCTCCTGGTTCCTGGTTGTTGTAATTTTCTGCTCCGTGGAATGCCGATACAATTGGATAATAAAAACAGCATCGCTTATCATAAATACAACACCAAATAAAATACTAAGGGCATCTGTCAAATTGTAAGCATCAAATTGATTGATAATGGAAATAAATTGAAACATATCCAACGCCAATATAAAAATGGCAACCCATACCGTCATCCTGGCCAAGACTACTTGTAGGACGATATCCAACGGAAAACTAACCAACATACCGTAGAACGACCGTGCAATAACACAAAAAACGTGCAGCGGTAGCTTTTCTAATGAATTCATTTCTGCCATGAAGACATAGTACCATATCCCTATAAAGATATTGAGTATCGTAGGAATGATAAAATTTTGCGACATCAGTGTACCTGGATACACAAGCAAACAATGGTATATATAGAAGAATACGAAAGAAGAAAGAGTATATACAGATATTCTGACAGAATATATAGATACACATACATTATGAGCAACAAATTCTTTGAAATATTATTAAGTCTTACACAACCAACGACAGCAGCAGGTGCATATACAGGGGATGAATTAAACGGTTGGAGCGTTTTTGGATGGCTCCTTGAATTAGGCTTAATAGGGGCTGCGTTTGGGGTTGCCGTTACGGACCATCCGTTAGATGGAAATAATGCTGCTTCTATTACAACCATTTTTATCTTGATACGTTTAATCTTTGTATTTTTATCAATTGCCGAAAATTTTGGATCGCATTGGTGTAAAATCCCATTATCTACTAACAAATTCATATGTACAGTGCTGAGCTTACTTGAAACTGCTTCCGCCGTCTTGCCTGTTGTAGGGTTGTCGATGATGGAAGCTAATGGCACTGGTGCTTGTAATCAGAACCAAGATATTATCCACTATTCTTTAATAGCTAGTTTAGCGGTGCGCTTGATACGAACGTTTGTGGTGTTGGATGTGTTGGGTGCACAGAAACCATACAATGTGTTTCAAAGACGTGATGGATTTGAGGAAGTTAATAATGCTCCTGGCGCCAACCTTTCATGGAAGAAACGAAAAGCAAACTATGCAAGTATACGTTCAAAGGCCAAAGAAGAAGTTACGTATAACTTTCAATCCAGTGGAGTTCAGCGTCACGATTTGATTTAAATGGTTCAAGTGTTACGGACGTGCAAACGATGCAATTTACAATATCCAAACGAATACTTTACGCGGTCCATCCGCTCACGTAACATGAAGCTGACCAAGCGGTGTTATTATTGCCGCATCAAATTGAAACAGAAAAAAGCAAACCATGCTACGTTAAGAGCTTGCCGTGATCAGTGGGAGCGATTCAAAGAAACCCACCCTTGCGTCGATTGCCATCTAAAAAACCCAAACGTGATTCAGGCCGATCATGTACGAGGAACAAAAATAATGAATTGTTCAGAGTATGTGTGGTGGTGCACGCATGGGGGTGCAGAAGCCCAACGTCTAGAATTATTAAAAACTGAAGCACGGTGTCGATTCTGCCATGTGCTTAAATCAAAAGGGGAATGGCTTGCGTTGAAACAAAAGAGCAATGCAACAAGAAACAAAAAACAGACCAGGGAATTAAGGCACAAAGAAGACAAACAAGCCTTTGTAAATAAAGAAAAAGTAAGACGTGGGTGTTGCGAGCAATGTAACAGAAAAGTGACCAAAGAGACGGTGGAGGCATTTATATTTGATCACGGCAACAATTGGAACATGAAAAATTTCACGATATCCAATTACATTAATCGGAATCGATGTAGTTTGAAGCGAGCAAAGCCGTTGTTGGTTCGGGAGATGTTGCTTTGTCAGCTGTTGTGTGCCAACTGTGATTGGGAGAGCACACGTCGTCACTTGTGGAACCATAAACCACACAATCCACACCAACAGGAGTTGCAAGATAGATTTTTAATAAATGGGTTATAAAATAAAGGAACGGAGTAGAACGATGAAGTGTGATATTTGCAATAAAGAGATAGATCGCTACCACACCACATGGTTACCCGAAAGGATGAGTGGCAGTAACCTAGTCTATCCTTTATGTTTTGTGTGTACAGATAACTTTATCAAAGTTTACAATAAAAATATCTTAACATATATATTAAAGAGATCCTATGAGTAATATTACCTATTCAAGTGTATCCGAACGCGATCATTTATTAAACGACGATGGGAAAGCAGTCGAACTGAAGGACTGGGAAACCATTGAAGAAATCCAATCTTTAAAAGAAAGGAACCCTGAACAATACGAACGAACCAAGCAATATTTACTTTACATGAAGCAGTTTGAGGGTTTACTTAAATGCAAAGTACAAGAATCTCCAACGGTAGATACGTTGGATCTAGAGTTACTTATATGTATTTATAATCTGTTTCTTACTTTATGTACTTAGAAAATATTAAGGTTAACATACTACGCTCGTATTTATGAAAGGGTGCCTTGTATGTAGTATGTTCCATCATATACGCTTGTAGATCGTCGATATAGTGCTCTATATGTAGTTTCTTGGGTGTGATATTCGCCATCATGTCCTTGATTTTGTCGGTCAACGTTGCTATTCGACTACCTGTAATGGCATCTTTCATAATAGGTTTAAATAACTTTACTAGTTGTTGCATGCTTCTCGTTCGCATCATAATTTTCATACAACTTATTTTCTCATTTTTTTGTATTAAACCGTTTACAATACCTTTCACCTCCTTTAACATACGTCGTTTAATACAATTTCTCTTTTTTAACGGCAACGTAGATTGCATAGAATTCGTTAATGTAATCATGTTTTTTCTTATTGCATTCTCTTCTTCTGCTCTTTCTACATAAACGTATGTGTAAATATGTAGGTGTAAATATGTAGGTGTATATATATTATTTTACCAGTTTTTTGGTTGGTTGTGCAGAATCCATTAAATTACTATAGTAATAGCATTATGACTTTAAATGCGATATGATTTTATATTATGCTGTGACGATGCTATATTAAAAAAAAGTGTTTTAAATTATGCAGGATTTTTCGGAAGATGATTTTTTAAGCAGTCTTATTGAAACGTCTATGAACGATCGGTTCCATTGCGGCCAATGTGAACGAACGTATAGTTCGGCTAAATTGCTACGAGAACATAAGGCACAGCACCATAACAATGCCTCTCAAACTTATGTAGATGTTACGGTGTTTGACCCACATAGTAAGACGTGTTATGTTTGCGCTAAACGCTTCAGTAAAGTGGGTTATACGTTTTTGCATTATGCCAAAGTGCATAACATGAAGGGTCCATTGTCGTGCACTGGCTGTGACAAGCGTTTTTTTAGTTCCCGAGCATTAGTAAAACATCAACATCAATGCCACGTGGCATATGGTAAAGATTGTCCAAGTTGCAAGAAGTTTTTTTCTAGTCCTGCTTTTATGCGCGAACACTTTCAGCAATACCACAACAATGCAACACAAACCTATGTGGATTCATTTAAGTTTGATCCACGTAGTAAGACGTGTTACGTTTGCAATCGACGTTTTAGTCGATTGGGTGCGGTGCAAAAACACTACACCGTTGTACATAATATGAAAGGTCCGCTGTTGTGTAGACATGAGGGGTGTGACTTGCATTTCTTTACGGAAAAGGCTTTGAGTAGGCATATGAATAAATGTGTTACTACGTGG
>Ga0233439_10003320_pt1 | contig 16903 bp, 18 predicted proteins | sample SI_123_September_6_FD_182713 | JGI IMG/M metagenome (GOLD analysis project Ga0233439, IMG submission 182713) | Seawater microbial communities from Saanich Inlet, British Columbia, Canada - SI_123_September2016_100_MG | ecosystem: Environmental > Aquatic > Marine > Inlet | place: Canada: British... | reverse complement strand
TGCACATCTTCAATTTTTAGTCCGCGAAGTTCTGCAAGTTTTTCGGCGGTGAAGTTCACGTAGGCCGGTTCGTTGCGTTTCCCTCTATGCGGGACGGGAGTCAGATAAGGGCAATCGGTTTCAGCAAAAAGGCGATCCGCCGGAATAGTTTTAGCCACTTCTCTAAGGTCTTCAGCTTTCTTGAAGGTTACTGATCCTGAAAAAGAGATATAAAATCCCATCTCCAGTGCTTTGTCCGCCAGTTCCTGATCTCCGGAAAAACAATGGAAAATTCCTGAGTGCGCTGTGGAGTCTTTCTTATAAAACTCGGACAGGATAGCGATAATATCTTCATTGGCATCGCGGCTATGAATGATGAGGGGTTTTTTCATTTCCCGGGCTAGCTGGATTTGTTGGTGGAAATGATTACGCTGATCATCTTGGGGTGAATAGTTCTTAAAGTAGTCGAGTCCTATCTCGCCCAGAGCGATTACTTTTGGGTGGAGTAACAGTTGTCTCAAATGGGAATAGGTGTCGGCGTTTATGGACTTGACATCGTGTGGGTGGATGCCAGCCGTGGCGTATATGAAGTCGTATTGTTCTGCCAGTTCCATAGAGCGATAACTACTTTCAACATCGCAACCGATATTGACCATATATTGCACACCGCTTTCGCGAGCGCGTTCGATAACGGTTTCCCGATCTTCGTCATAATCTGCGACATCAATATGCGCGTGGGTATCAATGATCATCTTACTTGGATCCCCTGGCCTGGTTCCTGATCGAATCCTGCAAGCAGGATGTTCCCATCGTTGCTTGCGGCTAGAACCATGCCTTGGGATTCGATGCCCATCAACTTTGCCGGTTTAAGGTTGGCAACAATGATTACAGTTCTGCCAATGAGGTCTTCGGGTTCATAACTTTCAGCAATACCGGCGAGAACTTGTCGGGTTCCAGTTCCGATATCGATTTTTAGTTGGATAAGTTTTTTTGATTTTTTAACTTTCTCTGCTTCGAGAATTTTACCCGTTCTTAGTTCCACCTTCATGAATTCGTCTATGGTGATTTGATTGCCATCCTCTTTTTGTTCTTCTTTGGGAGCAGAGAGTTCGGCTAGAATCTTTGCCGCTTGCTTGTCCTCAATCCTAGGGAACAGCTGTTTAGCTTTTTGAGTTTGGCTTCCGGATTTTAGGCCCCCCCATTGGTCGATGGACTTCATCCCCTGCTCTTCAATGGATGTTTCAAGGCCCAGTTGTTTCATCAGAGACTCTGTACTTTGCGGCATGAATGGATTCAACAAAACCCCCAGAATGCGAAGCGATTCTGCTGAGTTATACATTACAGTTTTTAACCGTTCTTTTCCTTCCTCAGTTTTTACGAGATTCCATGGCCCGGTTTTGTCGATGTACTGATTGGTGACATCTACCAGTTCCCATATCTTTTGTAGAATTTTATTGTAAGCCAGTTCGTTATAAAGCTTGCGAACTTCAGTAATTACTTCGCTGGCTTTTTCTGTTAACAGATTGTCTTCAGGGCCTTCTGCTGCAGGGGTGGGAATGACTCCATCAAAAAATTTTTTCATCATATTGACGGTCCGGTTTAACAGGTTGCCAAAGTTATTGGCCAAATCGCTGTTAAGTCGACCTATTAGAGCTTTGTGCGAGAAGTCGCCATCCAGACCGAAGGGTACTTCGCGTAAAAGAAAATATCGGATGACATCGACCCCAAACTGGTCAATCAACTTGTTCGGTTCGACAACATTTTGCAATGACTTGGACATTTTCTGTCCGTTCACCGTCCACCAGCCATGTGCAAAAATATTTTTAGGCGGTTCCAGTCCAATCGCCTTCAGCATGGTCGACCAGTACACGGCGTGCGTGGTGAGAATGTCTTTGCCTACCATGTTATGGTCGGCGGGCCAGAATCCGCAAGCCTTGATATCGTCCAGCGAACCGTGGATGGAGATATAGTTGATCAGAGCATCAAACCACACATAAGTTACGTATTCTTCATCAAAAGGAAGGGGGATGCCCCAGGGGAGCCTGGATTTGGGCCGTGAAATGCATAAATCTTCCAATGGTTTATCGAGGAAACCAAGTACCTCGTTTTTTCGTGAAGCCGGCAAAATAAAATGCGGATCGTTTTTAATCCGATCAATCAGCCATTCCTGGTATTTGCTCATGCGAAAAAAATAATTATGTTCTTTAATTTTATCCACTTTGCGTTTGCACTCCGGGCAGTTTCCCTCAGCAAGGTCTTTCTCGGTCCAGAAGCGTTCGCAGGGTGTGCAATACCAGCCTTCGTAGCTGGCCTTATATATCTCATCTTTGGAATGCAGTTCCTGAAGAATATCGCCGACTAATTTTTTATGCCGCTCCTCGGTAGTGCGAATGAAGTCGCTATTAGAAATGTTGAGTCGCACCCAAAGTTCTTTGAATCGCTGGTGAAGTTTATCAACATGTTCTTGAGGACTCACACCCAGGTTATTAGCGGCCTGCTGAACTTTTTGTCCATGCTCATCGGTGCCGGTCAGGAAAAAGACCTCAAAACCTTCGAGTCGTTTATAGCGGGCGGCTACATCTGCCGCGATGGTGGTGTAGGCATGTCCAATATGAGGGACATCGTTCACGTAATAAATTGGAGTGGTGATATAAAACTTGTCTTGGGGCATTGAATGGTTTTCTGCTTCAGGGTTTTTGAGGATTCTGAGACTTTTGGGGCTTTGGCAGTTCGTCCAGATGATAGGTCATAATACTTTCGTCTTCCAACAGAACCACGACACGTTGTTCCAGAATTTCGTTTTTCAAAATTCGGCCTGGGCCATCGGGTGTTTGAATCTGACTGTTAACCCTGGGGAGGTTTTTAATAAGAGCTTTATAGTTATCATGCTCATATTGCAAGCAACACATGAGGCGTCCACATACGCCGGAAATTTTACTGGGATTTAGAGCCAGCCCTTGGTTTTTAGCCATTTTAATGGTTACCGGAGTAAAATCCGGGAGCCAGGTAGAACAGCAAAGAGTTTCCCCACACACTCCATAGCCGCCTATGACTTTGGCTTCATCACGCACACCGACCTGTCTCATTTCAATGCGGTGGCGCAGGTTAGAGGCAAGGTCACGGATCAGTTGGCGAAAATCTACCCGGCCTTCGGCAGTGAAGAAAAATATGGTCTTGTTCATATGGGGCTGATGCACCACTCGGCTCAGGTTCATCGGTAGATTCAACTCTATAATTTTATCACCGCACAAAGTTTTAGCTTTTTCCTCGACCTGGAGCCGCCGATTTTCTGCCTGAATATCGTTGTCATTGGCAATACGTAATACCCGGTTAAAGGTGCTGTCCTTGCGAAAATTAGGGAGTTTATTGGAAGCAATTACGCCCATTTTTAATCCCTGATCGGTATTAACCATCACCGTTTTCCCCACTTTCAGTTTTAAGTCTCCGGGATTATAAAGAGCCGACTTAACCTGATCCAGAATTCGCACTCCAATAACAAACTTGACAGGTTGATTTGTAGAAGGAGGAGCTTCTTTAACAGCGGTATTCATAAACTTTATCCAGCCTCACAAAATTCAATTAGCATATTTTCCAGAAATAGTTGAGCATTAGCGTTGCCGGACAGGGCGATCTGGGTGTTACGGACAGCGGTGAATCGATCCAACCATGTTTTTAGACTGTGGCTTTGCGCTACGGGTATCATTGTAGCCGATATATTTGCGTTTTGGATATCTGATTGACCACAACCCGAACGATAGAGAGCCAGGTCACGAATCAACCCCAATAATTCGTTTAATACTAACTGAAGCTGTTCCGTCTGTCTGGCCCAGGCCTTAGCAAAGCCAAAGACAATATCCATCCGGTCAAAAGAAACATTTTTTAGAACTTCCAGCAATTGATCCCTTAATCCTTCCATTTCTGCAAGGTCTTCCGCCAATGCCCGATCCACACTACCTTGTGACCGAAGGATTCGAAACTCAAATTCAGATTCTGTCAGGGATTCTCTCTCCTCTTGGGGCTGGGATTTGAGTATCTCCCTGATATCATTCAAAGCAAGGCGGTGAAACTGAATTCCCTGACATCTCGAAATAAGCGTCGGCAATAATCTATGAGGATTGGAGGAAATCAGTATCAAAACTGTGGAGGAGGGCGGTTCTTCCAGGGTTTTTAAAAAAGAATTCGCTGCTTGCAGGTTCATGAGTTCGGCAGAGTCGATCACCACCACTTTTGTTTTTCCTTCGTAGGGCAAGTAGGCCAGTTTTTTTTGCAACTCACGAATCTCTTCTATCTTAATGACAGCCTCCCGCGAGGTCGGAGTGCTTTTTGCGGGTTCGATATAGAAAAAATCTGGATGAATTCTGCGTTCAATTTTCAGGCAGGATTCACACTCATCACAGGCATCCAGCCAGTCTGTCTCTTTGCAATTGAGAGCTTTGGCAAAGGCAAGGGCCAATTTCTTTTTCCCGATACTCTCTTGACCATAAAACAGGTAGGCGTGTGCGACACTGCTGTTTTGGAGAGCATTGGTCAGAATTTTTTTAGGCTGTAATTGGCCCAGAACTGATTTAAATGACATGGCTAAAATATCGACTCACCCGTTCTTCCACTATTTTAAGAGCGGATACCGGGAAGGTATTTTTGTTTAAATTTATCAGATTACTGCTTGATTGAGGAAATATGGGGTATCTGCAACCCCTTAAGAGAGTAGAACTTATTCCGAATTCACTCAATCCATATTAATACAGGGGCACGCGGGAGTAAATTAAAAAGGCTTAGGGTGAAGCGTTTAGTAAATCAGGGGATCGGTGATTTGTGGAATACAAGGTTAAAGCTTGGTGGGCATTACCTTGTTCACATTTAATTCCGGCAAATATTGAAATATATGACCAATTATGGTTATAATCTGCAAAAATTTTGTTAGAATTATCGAGACATATCGTTAATCTAATTTGTAAATAGGAAAGATTCATGGCCACTAAAGAAAAAGCCAAGCGGGATGTACAGAGGAAACGCAAACCGAAAATCCTGGCTGTTATCAACGATGCCTGCACGGGTTGCGGTGGGGCCCCCATCTGCGTTACCGAATGTCCGGTTGATCTGTGTATGAATGAAGTGGAAAATCCGGACGCTCCGGCTTTTATTCGTATTCTGGTAGATCCCTTGTTGTGCATTGGTTGTAAAAAGTGTATCAGTAAAGGCCCAATGGATACCTTTCTGGAAGGTTGCCCCTGGGATGCTATAGATATGATTCCTCTTGAAGCTTATGAGCTGGAATATGGAACCCTGCCTTATTAAACGTTAACCCATTTAAAAACTCCAAGTGTGAATAGTGACCATGAGAGGTTTTTTTGGCGCATTTTTGTCGAGTTGTGGGCTACGGCCTGATTTGAGGGCTAAATTTTCAGAAAAATTAGGTTAAATATTCAAATATTTGTACCATTTTCACGATAAAATTTTTTTTTGGACAACATTAATTTGTTGAGGTATGATGGCCCCGATTTCCTGCTAGCTGATTCCTACCAAAGCATTAAATTAATGAGTGAAAACAACGGCCTCCGTCAAGGTATGCAGATTGCGTTCAGATTGGGAACTGAACTGACGGTAGCAACGTTGATGGGTGCTTTGATGGGTTATGGGTTTGATAAGTTTTTTGACACGCGACCTTGGGGCTTGGCAGTAGGGGTTATTTTTGGCGGTGCGGCAGGTTGTTTGAACGTTTACCGGGCGGCCATGTTGCTAAGTATAGATGACGAGGATACCAACCAGGATTAGACTTAAACTATGGAAAGTCCGTTACATCATTTCGAAGTTCATACTATTATCCCTATACACATAGGAGGGCTTGACCTTTCTATCAACAACGCCGTGGTGGCGATGTGGGTGGGGCTGGCCGTTATTGCCGGAAGTTTCATGCTGGTGGTGAACCGGGGGGTTTCTCCGATACCTGGAAAAATGCAAAGCATTTTGGAAATTTCCATGGAGTTCATACGCAGTATGGTCTATGAATTTATCGGAGAAGATGAGGGTAAAAAATACGTACCCTTTATTGCCACTCTGTTTTTATTTATTCTGGCCTGTAACCTGATTGGGCTGGTTCCGGGTTCTTACACCATTACCAGTCAGATAGTGGTGACCGGGGCGTTTGCCACGGGAATTTTTATCATGACTCTGGTGATCGGATTCTGCAAACACGGCATGCATTTTTTAGGAATTCTGGTGCCACCCGGGGTTCCCAAGATCATGATCCCTTTAATGATACCTATCGAAATCATCAGTATGCTGGCGCGTCCTATATCGCTTGCGGTTCGGTTGTTTGCCAATATGACAGCAGGGCATACTGTTCTGGCGGTGCTGTTTGGGCTAGCTTTGACGTCACCCGCATGGGTAAGCTGGATGCCCTTTGGATTCACGATTATCATTAACGGATTGGAAATTGCCATAGCCTTTATTCAAGCTTATATTTTCACAACGCTGACATGTGTTTACATTGGCGATGTGATTAAGTTACATTAATTTTTTTGACACAAACATCTAGGAGGAAAGAATGGGTTCTGAAGCTGCTGCATTAATAGGAATGGGATTGTGTGCCGCCGGTTTTTTTGGTGCCGCCTTGGGGATCGCTTATATTTTCGCGAAAACCATTGAGACGGTTGGGCGTCAACCTAACGCAGAAGCGCGGGTTGCCAAATATTGCTGGATCGGTTTTGCTCTGGTAGAAGCTATTGCGTTGTACGCATTGGTTATTGCTTTCATCATCATGCCGTAAGAAGGGCGTAGAGCCTCCGGTGGCAAATAGCAGTGACATTATTTTGTCGGCTAACATTGTCGCCATTGCTAATGGGTCCCATGCCAAGTGGCTGGGTGCCGGTTCCCTGTTGGACGAACTTTTTTTAAGGATTGGATATGCCTCAATTTGAACAGGTTTCTGTTTTTGGCTCGCTGATTTTCTGGTCAGTGATTTCTTTTGCACTGTTATTCTTTTTGCTTAAGAAATTTGCTTTTCCTCCTATATTGGAAGCCTTGGAGGATCGCGAAAAAAAGATTCGCAGTGATATTCAAGACTCCGAGAAGCTGAAAGAAGAAGCGCAAACAATAAAAAAGGAACTGGAAGAAACACTGAAAGCCGCGCATGGCAAAGCTGAAACCATTGTGCAGTTGGCCCATGATGAGGCCAGGAAGCTTCAGGAAAAAAATCTCCAGGAAACGGAGGCGAAAGTTCGGCAGGTTCAAAAAGATGCGGAGCAGGAAATTAAAAGCTCCCGCGACAAATTACTCCAGGAAATGCGCAGTTACACTGCCGCTTTGACCATTGCCTCTACAGAAAAATTTCTTAAAAAGACTCTGGGTGATGAAGATAAGAAAAAACTTGTGGAGGAGTCCATTGAGCAGGTGATTCAAGAACTGGAAAAACGTCAGAGAAATTGACGTCCTACAATTAAGGCTGAACGATGCTGGAAAATCAGGTTGGGAAAAGATATGCGGAGGCACTATCCGGGAATATTTCGGACACGGGTGCGTTAGAAAAAGCTTTGGGAAGTTTGAAAGCCTTTGATGAAGCCATACAGGGCGAAAATGAGCTGGTGCGCTTTTTTGAGCATCCTTCTATTTCCACAGAAAAGAAAAAGAATGTGGTTCAGGAAATTTGCAGTCGGTTAGCGGTAGAAGAAAAAGTATCCAAAATGATGGTTATGCTCAATGAGCGAGGCAGAATTCTTTATTTGGAGAAAATCGTTGAATACTTTGAGCATGTTGTGGACCGCCGGTTAAACCGCATCCGGGTTCATGTCACTTCTGCCCACCCGTTGACTTCTGAGAATATGGACCGGTTGAAAGCCGCTCTCAATAAAATATTAGAAAAAACCATTTTGATCGACACCGAGGTGGATGAGTCGCTGATTGGCGGCATCATGTTACGCATCGGGGACCAGGTGGCGGATGACACCATTCGCAACCGTTTGGAGATCTTGAAACGATTGATAGAGAAAGAGGAGGTAGCCTAAGTGAATTTACGAGCCGATGAAATCAGTTCCTTAATTCAAAAGCAGATTGAAGGCTTTGAAGGGGGGATTGAGCTCAAGGAAACCGGACGGGTAATTTCCGTGGGAGATGGTATTGCGCGGATTTATGGGCTTGGAAATGCCATGGCGGGTGAGCTTCTGGAATTTCCTGGTGGCCTCGCTGGAATGGTCCTGAACCTTGAAGAAGACAATGTCGGGGCAGTTCTGCTTGGGCGCGATGATAATATTAAAGAAGGCGATGAGGTCAAGCGCACCGGACGCATCATGGAAGTTCCTATCGGACCTGAATTGGTGGGTCGGGTTGTGGATGGTATTGGCCAACCTATCGATGGCAAGGGTCCCATCAAGACAGAAAAGTTTGGTCCGATTGAAAAAGTGGCCCCTGGCGTTATTGACCGGAAGTCTGTTCATGAGCCGATGCAGACAGGGATCAAGTCTATTGACGGCATGATTCCTATTGGACGTGGACAGAGGGAATTGATCATTGGTGACCGGCAAACGGGGAAAACCGCAGTTGCTATCGATGCAATCATCAATCAAAAAGGTCAGAACATGTTCTGCATCTATGTAGCGGTAGGGCAGAAACGGTCCACCGTGGCCCGGGTGGTTAAAACACTGGAACAGCACGATGCGATGAAATACACCATCGTTGTTTCTGCTTCAGCCAGTGACCCGGCTCCAATGCAGTTCATCGCACCTTATGCCGGATGCGCCATGGGTGAATATTTTCGTGACAACGGGCAACATTGCCTGATTGTTTATGATGACCTTAGTAAACAGGCCGCGGCCTACAGACAGTTATCGCTTTTATTGAGACGACCTCCGGGACGTGAAGCTTATCCGGGTGACGTATTCTTTCTGCATTCCCGTTTGCTGGAACGATCTGCAAAAGTCAGCGATGAGTTGGGCGCAGGTTCCATGACGGCTCTGCCGATCATTGAAACTCAGGCGGGTGATGTTTCCGCGTATATCCCGACTAACGTGATTTCGATCACGGATGGACAGATCTTTCTGGAAACCGACTTGTTTTATTCAGGGGTGCGTCCTGCAATCAACGTTGGACTTTCGGTTTCTCGTGTGGGTGGTTCGGCCCAGATTAAGGGTATGAAGCAGGTTGCTGGCAAGTTGCGTTTGGATCTAGCTCAATATCGGGAAATGGCGGCCTTCGCACAATTCGGTAGTGATCTCGATGCGGCGACTCAGGCTCAGCTTCACCGGGGCGAACGCCTGGTTGAATTGCTCAAACAGGGGCAGTACAAACCCTTGAGCGTGGTTGAACAAATTATTTCCATCTTTGCAGGTGTGCGGGGTCTGGTGGACGATATCCCTGTTGCAGATATCCAGAAATTTGAAAGTGGTTTGCTCAATTTTATGGATGACAAGCATAAGGCTTTAATGGATAAAATTGCAGAGGCAAAGAAACTTGATGACGACACCGAAGCTCAGGTGGAGGTCGCTATCAAAGAATTCAAAGGGCTTTTCTAAAATTAAAATATGCCTAACCTAAAAGAAATTAAGAGACGCATTCAGAGCGTAAAAAATACCCAGCAGATCACCAAAGCCATGAAGCTGGTAGCGGCATCGAAGTTGCGCAAGGCCCAGCATGCGATTCTGGAGGCCCGACCTTACGCCATCAAGATGATGGATGTTCTCAACCACCTGGCCGCACGGTGTAATAGTGATTTGCATCCCTTGCTGGATGTGCGGGAAGGGAATCGCCATCTTCTCCTCATCATTACTTCGGATAAAGGCCTGTGCGGGGGCTTCAATGGAAGCGTCATTCGCAAAACGGCTAATTATCTGAAGGAAAATGGACAGAATGAGAATTCTTTGATTATTGCTGGTAAAAAAGGAAACGATATTTTCCGCAACCGGCCCGTGACGATTACAGAGGAAATCATTGGTTGGTCGAAGGACTTTGATTATCTGAAGGCACAGTCTATTGGTGAGAATCTGGCTGAAATGTTCGCGAAGAAAAAGATCGACAAAGTGTTTATGGTTTATAACGAGTTCAAGTCGGTGATGCAGCAGGAGGTTGTGGTTGAACAACTGCTCCCTGTTCTTCCTGAAAAGCTGGCTCATAAAGAAGATACATTTGTGGTGGATTATATCTACGAGCCGGATGAAGAAGCGATTCTGGATGAGCTGTTAAGGCGTTATATGACGGTTGAGGTGTACCGGGCGTTTCTGGAGTCCAGTGCCAGTGAGCATGGAGCTAGAATGACAGCTATGGATAGTGCCAGCCGTAATGCCGGTAAAATGATTGGTGAATTGACTCTAACTTATAATCAAGCCCGTCAGGCTTATATCACTAAAGAGTTAATAGAAATCGTAAATGGCGCCGAAGCTCTCAAAGGGTGATGGTGTGAAGGATACTGAAAATTGTGGAGGGGAATGAATGAATAAGGGAAAGATCATCCAAGTCATGGGACCCGTTGTGGATGTGAGATTTGAAGATGGGATTCTGCCGGCTCTGTATAACGCGATCAATATTGAGCGTCCAGGAGAAGGTGGCGAGAACGAAACTCTAGTATGTGAAGTGGCGCTACACCTTGGTGACAATGTAGTTCGTAGTGTAGCTATGCATACCACTGATGGCTTGGTTCGAGGTATGGAAGCGATTGATACTGGAGCCCCTATCACTGTACCGGTGGGGGAGGAAGTGCTTGGGCGAATTCTAAATGTCGTGGGCGATCCGGTAGACAAGAAACCTCCTGTTGAATCCAAGGCGAGATGGAGCATTCATCGTGACGCTCCCGAATTTAAAGAGCAGGACACCAAAATGGAAATGCTCGAAACCGGTATCAAAGTTATTGACCTGCTTGAGCCTTACCTCAAAGGTGGAAAGACCGGACTATTCGGGGGTGCGGGTGTGGGCAAAACCGTTTTGATCATGGAGTTGATTCGAAATATCGGTGCGGAACATGGTGGCTATTCAGTATTCGCAGGGGTGGGTGAGAGAACCCGTGAAGGTAATGATCTCTATCACGAAATGGTTGAGTCAGACGTTATTGACAAGACCGCTCTGATTTACGGGCAGATGACCGAACCTCCGGGCGCACGCATGCGGGTTGGACTTACCGGCCTCACCTGCGCGGAATATTTCCGCGATGAAGGTGGTAAAGATGTACTGCTGTTTATTGATAATGTCTTCCGATTTTCACAAGCAGGCTCTGAAGTGTCAGCACTTCTGGGACGCATACCTTCTGCGGTAGGTTACCAACCCACTCTGGCGACTGAAATGGGAAATATGCAGGAGCGCATCACCTCAACAAAAAAAGGTTCCATCACATCGGTTCAGGCTATTTATGTCCCGGCGGATGACTTGACTGATCCTGCTCCGGCAACAACCTTCTCGCATCTGGATGCAACAACGGTATTGAACCGGCGTATTTCTGAGTTGGGTATTTATCCGGCGGTGGATCCGCTGGATTCCACATCACGCATACTTGACCCGGAAGTTCTCGGAGATGAGCACTACAATACAGCGCGTGGCGTTCAGCAGGTCCTGCAACGTTATAAAGATTTGCAGGATATTATTGCGATTCTGGGTATGGACGAACTCTCGGAAGAGGATAAACAGGTTGTATCTCGTGCCCGGAAAATTCAAAAATACCTCTCGCAACCGTTCTTTGTGGCGGAGGTTTTTACCGGTTCGCCGGGGAAATATGTCAAGGTGCAGGATACCATTGAAGGATTCAAAGCCATTCTTGATGGAAAGGGCGATGATATCTCTGAGCAGGCGTTTTACATGGTGGGAACCCTGGACGAAGTTCACGCAAAACAGAAAGAACTGGATAAAAAATCGGCATGAGCCAGAAACTGATTCTCAACATAGTAACTCCCGAAAAACTCCTCGTTTCGGAAGAGGTTGACCAAGTCAACGCCCCCGGTACCGAGGGCGATTTGGGAATACTCTATGACCACGCTCCGATACTGACCAACCTCCGCTCAGGACAGTTGTCTTACGAGAATGAGGGTGAAACCATCGCTCTGGTTGTCAGTGGAGGGTATCTGGAAGTGACGGATAACCGGGTAACGGTATTGGCCGAAACCGGAGAGTTTCTGCAAGAGATTGATCGCGACCGTGCCGAACGTGCCCATGCTAAGGCGGAAAAACAATTGAGCCAAACCGACCTTTCGGAAGAAGAATTCATCAAAGCACAGAAAAAACTCTTTCGTGCTACCGCCCGCCTTGAGAATATCGAAAAGAATTAATACCCGCCTCCCCCTGGCACAGCAGAAGATCATCCCCCCTATTTATGTCTCTGGCAAGCAGTCAGAAAATGATAAAATATGCGATATAAATAATTCTCAATAGGAGAGTTCCATGATAAAAAACCGCTGGGTTTCCCCACTTATCGCAATTTTTGCATGTGTATTTATTCTGATTTCAACGGCGGAGGCGGGGAGCAACCGCGATGAAAATGGCAGGCTCAAAGTTTTGTACCACATTGATGGATCGGATGCAGGCGTTGCAAAATACGCGATGGCATTGATCAATAAACATATGGAAGCGGAAGGCGGACCGGATAAAATTGATATCAAGGTAGTGGTTCATGGTCCGGCCCTGAAACTTTTTGATCGAGAATCTGTAGACCCTGTTTTGAAAAAGAAACTTGCCATGGTCATTGCCAAAGGGGTTCAGCCAGAAATGTGCCAGGTCTCGATGAAATTGTTTGGTAAGCCTTTGGAATCTCTGGAGCCGGGTTTTATCCCGACAGAACACCCGGTCGCTGTCAAACGCATTGCTGATTTGCAGGAACAGGGATATATTTATATTAAGCCCTGAGTAAATTGCATGAGAAACGACTCTGAAATAAAGCAATCTGTTTTAAGGTGCAGTAAAAAATGGATCGAATGCTTTAATAAGGGGGATGTAGATTCCTGTACTGGTTTTCCAGTTAGGTTCATTCTCCGCACACGTTTTAATTTGAGTGTTTGCTGGTACTTCTCTGGTCCTATTCGAACCCTTAAACCGTTTTGAATATCAGCTCCGCATATCATATTTCCATGGCGCATGAATTAAAGGCCACCGAACATATTATGTTCGGTGGCCACTTTCTTCCCCCTTGAAAATATCTCTGATTCTCTGATTTAATCCTTCCTTGTGAACCATGAGTACTCTTATATCTATGAAAGAGGGCTTAAATAAAGTTTAAGCCGCGTTTTTATCCATTTTCGGAAAATTAGCGGTGTCAAAAAATAATTCCGCTGAAGCAATTTTTTCATTTTTTATCTGGAAGCATTCGCACATTCGGAACGTTCCCTCAAAGGGTTTGCAGACCATCCAATCAAATATTACTACTACCTGGCTTCCATCGCTAATAGTCCGAATTGTTTTGTGACTTGCATCAAAACCGCATTCTTTCATTTGGGCTATACATTCATCTGCACTATTGAATTGCATCATAGGCCCTTTAAACGTGTAATCATCGTTTAAAAACGACCGGGCTTTTTCAAAATTCTTTTCTTCAAAAGCACGGTAAAAATTGTTAACAATATCCAAAGCGTCTTTCATTTTTTTTACTCCTTTATTAAAGTTATTCCCGATTCCCTTTTTAAGAGTTTTTGGCCAAGTGAGATTCTAGGAAGTGGATGGCTCCCTCCCAGCCGAGCTTGTGTCTGTTGCACATTTCGATGCTTCCAAAAGCCTTCTGGGTAAGGAGTAGTTCAGTGCTATTGTCATCTTCTGATAATTCGATCGTTACAATCGTTGGAATTCCTGCATCTTGAGTGGGTTTTTGCCAGGTCCAGGTAAACTCAAGTTTTCTGGGGGGATCTATGATCTGGTAATTTCCGGAAACGAAATCCACTTGTTCCGGGCCATGAAAAGCGAACCGATAGTTTCCACCAACGGTAAAGTTAAACGCTTCAACTTTAACAGGGCAATTTGAATCCGGGAATAGCCAGTTGGAAATGTGGCCAGGTTGGCTCCAGGCTTGAAAAACCAATTCTCTGGGATGATTAAAAGTTTTTCTAATAACCAACTGTTCGTATTCTTTCATTTTCTTTTTTTCGTTGAAATTTTTTTCAAATAGGTGTCCAGAGAGCTTAAACTGATATCCCAAAACTTTTTATATTGGCCCATCCAATCCCCCACACCCTTTAAGGGTTTGGGGTTTAATTTAACCCAATGGACCCTCCCTCGTTTTGTCCGCTGTATTAATCCCGCACTTTCCATTACCCGCAGATGCTTACTGATTGTTGGCCCGGCGTTATTGTAGCCTCTGGAAATATCCGTCACGGAAAGATCGGAATCAATCAGTCTATCTAGCATCTGCCGTCGCGTGGGATGCGATAAAGCAAAGAAAACGTTATCTAATTGACTGTTTATTTGATTAGCCATTTGGCTAAGTATTGTGCAAAATGATGCCTATGTCAATGGTAAATTGTAGTGAGTAAAGAAAAGTGGGGGAAAGGAAGGGAAATTAAAGATATTCTTTTAAATATTTACCGGTGTAAGAAGCTTTAACCTTAGCGACCTGCTCCGGTGTGCCTTCGGCGAGTACTTGTCCGCCTCCGTCTCCGCCTTCGGGACCCAGGTCGATGATATGGTCGGCCATTTTGATCACTTCCATATTGTGTTCGATAATTACAACTGTGTTGCCGGAATCAACCAACTTGGCGAGAACTTTTAGCAGGTGCTCGATATCAGCAAAATGCAGTCCGGTGGTCGGTTCATCAAGGATATACAGAGTCCTGCCGGTACTGCGTTTGCTCAGCTCTTTGGAAAGTTTGACTCTTTGCGCCTCCCCACCTGATAATGTGGTGGCTTGTTGTCCGAGATGAATGTAGTCGAGTCCAACATCGGTGATGGTTTGTAGTTTGGATTTGATAGAAGGAATGTTGGTAAAAAATTCCTTGGCTTCCTCGGCGGTCATATCCAGCACATCGGCAATAGTCTTTCCCTTATAATGAATTTCAAGAGTTTCTCGATTGAAACGTTTGCCCTGGCAAACTTCGCAGGTGACAAACACATCGGGGAGAAAATGCATCTCCACTTTGATGACCCCATCGCCCTGGCAGGCCTCGCATCTTCCGCCTTTGACATTAAAGCTGAATCGTCCAGGTTTGTAACCGCGGGCACGGGACTCAGGAACCTGACTGAACAATTCCCGAACAAGTGTGAACACCCCCGTATAGGTGGCAGGATTAGATCGCGGTGTTCTTCCAATCGGAGACTGGTCAATGTCGATGACTTTATCGAGCCATTGAATGCCCTGAATTTTTTTAAACTCACCGGGCTTGTCCATCGAGTTCCAAAAATGCCGGGCGAGGGCCTTGTATAGAATATCTATGGTGAGCGTACTCTTTCCTGAACCAGACACACCGGTCACGCAAACAAAACAGCCGAGAGGAAACTTTACAGTTACTTCTTTCAGGTTATTTTCCTGAGCCCCATGGATCTCGATGGTTTTGCCATTGCCCTGGCGGCGTTTTTGGGGAAGTGGAATTTTCTTTTTTCCTGAAAGGTATTGTCCGGTAAGGGAATCTTTTGATTTAAGCATAGCTTTAGGAGTGCCGGAGAAAGTGATTTCTCCCCCATGAACTCCCGCTCCGGGTCCCAGGTCTACTACATAGTCGGCGGATCGGATTGTTGCTTCATCATGTTCGACCACGATGACGGTGTTACCTAAATCTCGCAGACGGAGAAGGGTGTTGAGCAGGCGGTCGTTATCTCTCTGGTGCAGGCCGATACTAGGTTCATCGAGGACGTATAGTACTCCCATTAGACTGGAACCGATTTGAGTAGCAAGACGGATGCGCTGGCTTTCTCCCCCTGAAAGCGTAGCGGAAGATCGGTCGAGGGAGAGATATTCCAATCCGACATTGGTGAGGAAACCCAGCCGCTCCTTAATTTCCTTGACGATTCTTCGGGCGATATTGTTTTCCTGTCGGCTCAGTTTTAAATCCTGAAAATATTCATAGGCATGGCCGATAGAAAACGCTGTGAGTTCGACAATATTCAGGTCGGCGATTTTTACCGAGACCGCTTCTTTACGTAATCGTTCTCCCTTGCAGGTTTGACATGAAAGGGGACGCATGTAGCGCGCAATTTCATCTCGGGAGGAGTTGGAATCGGTCTCACGGTAACGCCTTTCCAGATCGGGAATCACTCCATCAAAGGTGTCTGAATAAAATTGTTTTTTTCCATCCTTTTCAAAATAATATTTTATGGTTTCGTCACCGGAACCGAATAATAAAATATCGCGAGTTTTTTTTGTCAGTTTTTCAAAGGGAGCGTTGAGCTTGAATTTAAAATGGGTCGAGATAGTATCCAGCATCTGGTGGAAATAAATGGAGCTACGCTTTTCCCAGGGTTTCAAAGCCCCCTCGCGGATAGAAAGTCGGGGATCCGGAACGACCAGTTCAGGATCGATCACCATTTTAATTCCCAGCCCATCACATTTAGCACATGCTCCTTGTGGATTGTTGAAGGAGAACAGGCGCGGCTCCAATTCCGGATAACTGATATTGCAATAACTACAAGCAAATTTTTCGCTGAACAATAATTCTTCATCCTCGAGAATTGCTACGACGAGAGAACCTTCTCCATGATTGAGTGCGGTCTCTACCGAGTCAGCCAGCCGTTTGCCCATGTTTTCCTTAATTACCAGCCTGTCGACCACTACTTCCAGAGTGTGCTTGAATTTTTTATTGAGAACAATTTCCTCATCCAGTGAGCGTATTTCACCATTGATTCGGGCGCGTACAAATCCTTTCCTCTTCATATCCAGTATTTCTTTTTTAAATTCTCCCTTTTTGTTTCGAGCCACAGGGGAAAGGATGATTATCTTCTTTCCAATGGGGATAGCCTGAACCTGGTCAACAATATGTTGCACGGTTTGCGAAGAAATTTGTCTCTCGCAACCGTAGCAGAATACCTTGCCGATTCTGGCATA
>Ga0233439_10003316_pt1 | contig 16913 bp, 13 predicted proteins | sample SI_123_September_6_FD_182713 | JGI IMG/M metagenome (GOLD analysis project Ga0233439, IMG submission 182713) | Seawater microbial communities from Saanich Inlet, British Columbia, Canada - SI_123_September2016_100_MG | ecosystem: Environmental > Aquatic > Marine > Inlet | place: Canada: British... | reverse complement strand
CTAATCCAAATTATGATGATATTAATTCAGTTGGTAGAAGTTGGATATTTGAGTATGCCTTAGCGGTATGTAAAGAAATGTTAGGATATGTTAGAGGTAAATATCAAGTAGTACCAATCCCAGGAGATAATGTTACATTAAACGCAAATGATTTAATTACAGCAGCTACCGGGGAAAAAGAAAGACTAATTGATAGATTAAGAGCTTATTTAGGAGAAACATCAAGAGAAAAATTATTAGAAAGAAGAGCAGCCGAAAGTGATTTTATTGAAAAAGAACTTGGCAAGGTTCCTTTTCCAATTTATATAGGATAATATGGCACTATTTGGAGGAGCAAGAGATATAAGTTTATTTAGACACCTAAATAGAGAGCTAATGGCGGATGTCATTACCCAACAGTGTTCTTTTTATAAATTTAAATTAGAAGAAACTAAAGTAAATATTTATGGAGAAGCAGCTGAGGAAAAATTCTATATGGGTCCTGTTTTATTAAATTGTCTTATTGAAAGAGCAAATGAAGAATTCCCAGAAACAGACTTAGGTACAGATTTTACATGGGGTGCTACATTTAAGTTTTTAAGAGATGATTTATTAGGTAAGATGGAAGAGTTTAATTTAGATTTTGCCCCTACAAATTATCAATATGGAGCTGATTTAGTTCCTGAAGTTGGAGATATAATTTTATATAATGAAGGATACTATGAAGTAGATAATGTAAATGCTAATCAATATTTTATGGGTAAAAATCCAGATTATCCAAATTCACCTCAACTACAAAATCCAGGCTTAGAAGACTTTGGTTCTTCAATCTCAGTTATTGTAGAAACACATTATGTACCAGCTGATAAGGTTGGTATTACACAAGAAAGATTGTATACTGGAAATAATTCAAACCCCTCATTAAATGGCTAAACAAGGAAAAATACCAATCCCAAAAACTCAAAGGGAAATATTAAATTCTCAAATTGATCCTTATAACCCACCAAAGGGTTCTCCTGGTTTTTCTAGTACAGGTAATCCTAACAATGCTGATATACCTAATAGAGGTAATCAAGTATCTTTTAGAGACGATACTACAAAACCTTTTTCATTAGGTATTAAGGATATAGATGAAGCTATTGCTTACTATATGGAGGAAGTAATTAAACCTACAGTAATACAAAATGGTACGGTTCAACAAGTCCCTTTTATATATGGTTCCCCTGAAAGGTGGAAGCAAGTACAAAAAGATGGTTATTATAGGGATAAAAAAGGTAAAATTATGTTACCTTTAATTACATTCAAACGCAATAATATAGAAAAAATAAGAAATATAGCTAATAAATTAGATGCTAATAATCCTCATAATGTAAGTATATTTCAGAAACAATATAGTGTTAGTAATGCTTATGATAATTTTGATATATTAAATAATAAAGCACCAGATAAAGTTAATTATGCAGTAGTAGTACCAGATTATGTTAATATTACTTATGATTTTATTATTGCTACTTATTATATAGAGCAATTAAATAAAATTGTTGAAGCTATAAACTATGCATCTGATTCTTATTGGGGTAATCCTGAAAGATACCAATTTAGAGCCCGAATAGATAGTTTTGCAACCCCCGTACAAGTAGAACAAAAAGGAGAAAGGTCAGTTAAAGCAACTTTTTCATTAAAATTATATGGATATTTAGTTCCTGATACAGTTCAAAAACAATTAAACGCAATAAAAAAATTTAATACACCCACACAAATTATATTTAATATGGAAACAATACAAAGTATAGAAGAATTAAACCAACGAGTCAAATTAGATAATTCTCGTCTTAGCATTCAAACTGATAATTCCTTTGCAGAATTTCCAGACTCTGAATAATAATAATGTTTTTTGTGATATTTATAAATAAAATTAAATGGGTATAATATTAAGACAGAACAAAGGTTCCGAGTTAACGTTTGCAGAAGTAGATGGCAATTTTCAGTCACTCTACTACTCTAGTTCTCTGTCTGGTACTGATCTACAGTTTTTCTTTGCAAGTAGTAGTGTAACACATAGTATAGACTTAACAAATGTTCCTGGATTCACAGGAGTTACAATTGAAAGTGGAAGTACTTTAATAGATAATGGTGTTCAAACTTTAAATTTCTTAGGAAGTGGTATAGCTAGTATTACAAATGCTGGGGGTAATCAAGTTGATATTACTATTGAAGGTGGTGGTGGTAGTGGAACAGGAATATTTCAATTATTAGGAGCTTCAGATATATATTATGCAACTTCTTCATTACAAGTAACAGCTAGTACTTATCAAGAGTCTGATTATACTACTATAGGCGTTACACAAAACCCAAATAATGATGGTACAGGGGGTAGCGTAGCAAAATATGGAATGATGTTTAGCCAATCTATATGGCATTATACGGATAATGTAGGTTACCCAACATCAAAAGCATGGCAGACAGATTTAGAAGGATCGGTATTTAATAATTATGATCAAAACACAGACACAGCTGAAATTTTAAGATTTATAGCAACACAATTAAGTGCATCATCACCAGATACTTCACCTAATGCTCGTTATTATTCTGGTACTTCTGAAACAATTGCTTCAACAGGAACAGGTGGAGTTACGGGTTATGTACCCAATTCTACAACCGACCCTATTTTATTATATTTGCAAGGAAAAGGATGGGCTATAGCAGGACAAAGTGTATTTCAAGGAATTACTCCAATTTATAATAATTCAAGCTATAATATAAAATATACATCAGTTGCAGCTGGTTCGACCACATGCCCCTCATCATCTTATGATCCTTCTTTCCAATTATTCAATTTAGGATTAGTAAGTTCTTCATTCACAACATCAGGTTCTTTAAGAAGAATTTTTGCTGATAACTCTGCAAAAACCCAAACAGTAGTAGATGAACAACAATATACTTTAGTAAAAACCCCACCACCTTTTAATACAACATCAGGTCAAACTATTGGGGCAATACCTACAGTAGGAGGATTAGATATAAAATATCAAGATGGTAAATTTGCTACGATTTTTCAAAATAATTTATATAATGGGGGTATTTCCTTCACAACAAAAGAAGCTACAGGTTGGTATAGATTATCTTCATCAATAGGAGTACAATCAGGTTCTTCTAATTATACTACTTTTTATGATCAAGATACTGAAATATTTTGGTCGGATGTACAAACTAGTGATTTTTCTCAAACAGTAGGTTTTAATACTAGACAAAGTTCATCTTTATCAGCAACCTCAAGATCACTTTCAGGAGCTCCTTTATTATTAACATCAAATTTTAAAGAAGGATCTCATCTTACAGGATATTTCAATCCTTTATTTTCAGCACAACCTACATTTGCTTCAATCACAGAAACAGATTCTTTAGTAACCCCCTCTAACCCAACAGGTGGAACTAGAAATGGAAGTACAAATGGGGGTACTGTTCAAACTTCTAATTTTATATATTCTAGTGGGGGTGTTGTTAGAACTGTAGGAACTGTACCAAGTCAAGGAGATGTTGTTTATCTATCGGCAAGTTTAGCATTTAATGCAGGGTCAGGAGGGGCTGATAACATCAACCAAACTGGGCTAGGCACAACAACCTTTATTACAACAACAAAAGGAAGAGAATTTGGTGGGTCGTTAAATACTGTATTTACTAATACTTATGCTTATTTTGACCCAGGTACATATGGACAAAATGTACTATCAGGTTCTATGGGTTACTACGGTAGAGCTCAAGGATATGATGGGGGTACATTAACAGGAGCTTCAAGTAATACAGTATTCACAGAACAATTTTCAGGGGAAGATTATAGAATAATAATTGATGATGATTTACTAACAGGATCATATGCTAGTGGGACAAAATTTGCAACGGGTGTGTATGCAGAGTATGTTCAAGATGACTTAGAATTACAAGTAAAACCGGGATATTTAGTAACCCCTGGAGGAACATATGGTTATTGGACGCCTGCAAATGCTGGTGCAAATACTTATCAATATTATTCAAGAGCATTTCAAAGAGATTTAACAACAGGAGCAAGTGATGTAACAGCTAGTTTTGGTGCAGCTTTAAATACGTGGGATAGTACAGCTAATGGGATTTCAGTTGCATTTTTATTTTCGGGCTCAGGAGCTCAAGCATATTCTAACCCAAGAATTTTTGATCCAGCAACAACCGTTGGGGATGCTTTACAAATAGGCATAACTAATAATAATTCTACTAACCCATTTAGTGACCCTATTGATTTATATGCTTGCAAAACAGGTACAGTAAGAGGAAGTGGAGCTAGTACAAGTTATGAATTTCCTCTTTTAAATGGAAATGGTATGACTTTAGATCAATTTACACAAGATTTTATAGTTATAATAAGGTATAAAGGTGATCCAACTCCTATTGATGATATAGACATAACGATTACGTAAAAGAATAAAGATATAGAATGGCATTAGATAAAACAAAAAAGTCGAATAGGTTACTCCAAAGTAAGAGATATACAATGGAGCAGAGTACTGATGCTCAAGAGGCATTCACAAGGACTCTCGATATTAATGCTGGTGATATTTATATTAGAGAAGATTATGTCCCATCAGCATCAGGAAGTATACCATATTCTGGTAGTGCTCAAAATCAATTAACATTACAATCTGCAAGTGTTGATATTGTAAAATATCATTACCAACATCAATTAACACCATCCTCAGTTGTTAATGGTAGTAAAACTGAAGTATTTTTCTTTATATCAAAATCAGCACATGATCCTACAATAGCTGTTACACCACAAATTATACAAGAAGGCCAACAAACAAGTTTTATATCACCAAAATATTCTGATGCAGATTTAACATTTAAAAATACTGAAGATAATGTACCCGCAGGTGATGGTACAGTTGGTTATAATGTTACTGTTAGAGTAAATGGTACAGAACAAGATGCAGCTTATTATCAATTTGATTATAAAACAGGTGTTATACAATTCGTAGATAGTTCAGTATCCCCAACTACTGGAGATACTGTTGTTATGTCAGCTTACCAATATGTAGGTCCTACTTTAGCAGATGGTTCACCTGGAGGAGGTGGGGGTGGTTTTCCATTCTCAGGTTCAGCACAAATAACAGGATCAGTTGGGGGAGTTCCCGGAGGATTTGCAGTAACTGGTAGTAGTACATTTGATGTAAGCGGAACAGGAGATGAATTTAAAATAGAATCAGCCCCTATTCAGGATTTTCCATTTTTACTAACATATGCAACAGGTTCAGGTAAAATAGGATATATTGAAATATCTAGTGGTACTAGTGGACTTTCAGGAACATCAGGAACAGCCGGTACTTCAGGGGATGGAGGAGGAGCAGGTGGAAGCGGAACAAGTGGAACATCAGGTACAGCTGGTACTTCAGGTGAAAGCGGAACAAATGGTACATCAGGAGCAAGTGCCACTTCAGGTACAGCAGGAACTTCAGGTGCTAGTAACTCATCAGGTACAGCTGGTACCTCTGGTGCAAGTAACTCATCAGGTACAGCTGGTACTTCAGGTGAAAGCGGAACAAATGGTACATCAGGAGCAAGTGCCACTTCAGGTACAGCAGGAACTTCAGGTGAAAGCGCTACTTCAGGAACAGCAGGTACATCAGGAGCAAGTGCCTCAAATGGTACTGCAGGAACTTCAGGTGCAAGTGCCACAAACGGAACTGCAGGTACTTCTGGTCAAAGTTCCACTACAGGTACTTCAGGTACTTCAGGTGAAAGTGGAACATCAGGTACTTCAGGTGTAAGTGCCACTTCAGGTACAGCTGGTACTTCAGGTGAAAGTGCTTCATCAGGTACAGCAGGAACCTCAGGTGAAAGCGCTACTTCAGGTACTTCAGGAGAAAGCGCAACTTCAGGAACTGCCGGTACTTCAGGTGTAAGTGCCACTTCAGGTACAGCAGGTACTTCGGGTGAAAGCGGAACAAATGGAACTTCAGGCGAAAGCGCAACAAGTGGAACAGCTGGTACCTCGGGTGCAAGTAACTCATCAGGTACAGCAGGAACTTCAGGTGCAAGTGCCACAAACGGAACTGCAGGTACTTCAGGTGAAAGCTCTACAACAGGAACAGCAGGTACTTCGGGTGCAAGTGCTTCATCAGGCACAGCAGGTACTTCGGGTGCAAGTTCAACAAATGGAACTTCAGGTACTTCAGGAGTAAGTGCTACAACAGGTACAGCAGGTACTTCGGGTGAAAGCGGAACAAAGGGAACATCAGGAGTAAGTGCTACTTCAGGAACAGCAGGAACTTCAGGTGAAAGCGGAACAAACGGAACTTCTGGAGAAAGTGCCACTTCAGGTACAGCAGGTACTTCAGGTGCTAGTAACTCAACAGGAACAGCAGGTACATCAGGAGCAAGTTCCACAAGTGGAACTGCAGGTACTTCGGGAGCAAGTGCTTCAACAGGTACTGCAGGAACTTCAGGTGAAAGCGGAACAAATGGTACATCAGGAGCAAGTGCTTCATCAGGTACAGCAGGTACTTCAGGTGAAAGTGCTTCATCAGGAACAGCTGGAACTTCAGGAGCCAGTTCTTCAAATGGAACCGCAGGCACATCAGGTGTAAGTGCCACTTCAGGTACAGCTGGTACCTCTGGTGAAAGTGCTTCATCAGGAACAGCTGGAACTTCAGGAGCCAGTTCTTCAAATGGAACCGCAGGCACATCAGGTGAAAGTGCTACTTCAGGAACAGCAGGTACAGCAGGTACAGCAGGTACATCAGGAGCAAGTGCCTCATCAGGTACTGCAGGAACTTCAGGTGAAAGTGCTACAAACGGAACAGCAGGTACTTCAGGTGAAAGTGCTTCATCAGGTACAGCAGGAACCTCAGGTGAAAGTGGAACAAACGGTACTTCAGGTGAAAGTGCAACTTCAGGTACAGCTGGTACTTCAGGTGAAAGTGCTTCATCAGGTACAGCAGGAACCTCAGGTGCAAGTAACTCATCAGGTACTGCAGGAACTTCAGGTGCAAGTGGAACTACAGGAACAGCAGGAACCTCAGGTGCAAGTGGAACTACAGGCACTTCAGGTGAAAGTGCAACTTCAGGTACTGCAGGTACATCAGGAGCAAGTGCCTCAAATGGTACTGCAGGTACTTCTGGTCAAAGTTCCACTACAGGTACAGCAGGTACTTCAGGTGAAAGTACTTCAACAGGTACAGCAGGAACCTCGGGTGCAAGTAACTCAACAGGTACAGCAGGTACTTCAGGTGAAAGTGCAACTTCAGGTACAGCAGGTACTTCAGGTGAAGCCGGTGAAAGTGGAATAAGTGCAACATCAGGTACAGCAGGAACCTCGGGTGAAGATGGTACTTCAGGAGTAAGTGCAACCTCAGGTACAGCAGGTACATCAGGAGCAAGTGCCACAAATGGAACTGCAGGTACATCTGGAGCAAGTAACTCGACAGGTACAGCAGGTACATCTGGAGCAAGTGCCACAAACGGAACTGCAGGTACTTCAGGCGAAAGCGCTACTTCAGGAACAGCAGGTACGTCAGGTGAAAGCGGAACAAACGGTACTTCAGGGGCAAGTGCTACTTCAGGAACAGCCGGTACTTCAGGAGCAAGTGCTTCAAATGGAACAAATGGAACTTCTGGAGCAAGTGCCACTTCAGGAACAGCAGGTACTTCAGGAGAAAGCGGAACAAATGGAACTTCAGGTGAAAGTGCAACAAGTGGAACAGCCGGTACTTCGGGAGCAAGTGCTTCAACAGGTACTGCAGGTACTTCTGGAGCAAGTGTCACTTCAGGAACTGCAGGTACTTCAGGCGAAAGCGCAACAAGTGGAACAGCCGGTACGTCCGGTGAAAGTGGAACAGCCGGTACATCAGGTGAAAGTGCAACAAGTGGAACAGCCGGTACTTCAGGAGCAAGTGCTTCAAATGGAACAGCAGGTACCTCAGGTGCAAGTGCTACTACAGGTACTGCAGGTACATCAGGAGAAAGTGCAACTACGGGTACAGCAGGTACTTCAGGAGCAAGTGCCTCAACAGGTACAGCTGGTACTTCAGGTGAAAGCGCTACTTCAGGAACAGCCGGCACTTCAGGTGAAGCAGGTGAAAGTGGAATAAGTGCTACTTCAGGTACTGCAGGAACTTCAGGTGAAGATGGTACTTCAGGAGTAAGTGCTACTTCAGGAACGGCAGGTACTTCAGGAGCAAGTAAATCTTCAGGAACAGCAGGAACCTCAGGTGCAAGTGCTTCAACAGGTACAGCAGGTACTTCAGGCGAAAGCACCACAACAGGTACTGCAGGAACTTCAGGAGCAAGTGCTTCAACAGGTACGGCAGGTACTTCAGGTGAAAGCGGAACAAATGGAACTTCAGGCGTAAGTGCTACATCAGGTACTGCTGGTACCTCGGGTGCAAGTAACTCATCAGGAACAGCTGGTACATCAGGAGCAAGTGCCTCAAATGGAACTTCAGGTACTTCAGGAGCAAGTGCCTCAACAGGTACAGCAGGAACTTCAGGCGAAAGCGCAACTTCAGGTACTGCAGGAACTTCAGGAGAAAGTGGAACAAATGGAACATCAGGTGTAAGTGCCACTTCAGGTACAGCAGGAACTTCAGGTGCTAGTAAATCATCAGGAACAGCTGGTACTTCAGGAGCAAGTGCCTCAACAGGAACAGCTGGTACATCAGGTGAAAGTGCTACTTCAGGAACAGCCGGTACTTCAGGTGAAGCAGGGGAAAGCGGAATAAGTGCAACTTCAGGTACAGCAGGAACCTCGGGTGAAGATGGAACTTCAGGTGTAAGTGCAACTTCAGGTACAGCAGGCACATCAGGAGAAAGTGCCACATCAGGTACAGCAGGAACTTCAGGAGCAAGTAACTCAAATGGAACAGCAGGCACATCAGGTGAAAGTGCAACAAGTGGTACAGCAGGAACCTCAGGAGCAAGTGCCACATCCGGTACTGCAGGTACTTCTGGTGCAAGTTCAACAAATGGAACATCAGGTGAAAGCGCAACAAGTGGTACAGCAGGTACTTCAGGTGAAAGTGCAACAAGTGGTACAGCTGGTACTTCGGGTGCAAGTGCCTCAAATGGAACAGCTGGAACTTCAGGTGAAAGTACTACTTCAGGAACAGCTGGTACTTCAGGAGCAAGCAATTCATCAGGTACTGCAGGAACTTCAGGTGAAAGCGGAACAAATGGAACATCAGGAGCAAGTGCCACATCAGGCACTGCAGGAACTTCAGGAGCAAGTAAATCTTCAGGAACAGCAGGAACCTCAGGTGCAAGTGCTTCAACAGGTACAGCAGGTACTTCTGGTGAAAGTGCTACAAGTGGCACAGCAGGTACTTCTGGGGAAGCTGGAGAAAGTGGAATAAGCGCTACATCAGGAACAGCAGGAACTTCAGGTGAAGATGGAACTTCAGGAGTAAGTGCAACTTCAGGTACTGCAGGAACTTCAGGAGCAAGTGCTTCAAATGGTACAGCAGGTACTTCAGGTGAAAGCGCAACTACGGGTACAGCTGGTACTTCGGGTGCAAGTGCCTCAAATGGAACAGCTGGAACTTCAGGAGCAAGTGCTACTTCAGGAACTGCAGGAACTTCAGGTGAAAGTGCAACCACAGGTACTGCAGGTACTTCAGGAAAATCAGGAAAATCAGGTTCAAACGGTACAGCAGGTACTTCAGGCGAAAGCGCAACAAGTGGAACATCAGGCACATCAGGTGCAAGTGCTTCAACAGGGACAGCAGGTACTTCTGGTGCAAGTTCAACAAATGGTACATCAGGAGCAAGTGCCACTTCAGGTACAGCCGGTACATCAGGTGCAAGTAAATCTTCAGGAACAGCAGGAACCTCAGGTGCAAGTGCCACAAACGGAACTGCAGGTACTTCAGGTGAAAGTGCTACATCAGGAACAGCTGGTACCTCAGGAGCAAGTGCTTCAACAGGTACTGCAGGAACTTCAGGTGAAAGCGGAACAAATGGTACATCAGGAGCAAGTGCTACATCAGGAACAGCTGGTACCTCAGGAGCAAGTGCTTCAACAGGTACTGCAGGTACTTCTGGTGAAAGTGCTTCAAATGGAACAAAAGGAACTTCAGGTCAAAGTGCAACTTCAGGAACAGCAGGTACGTCAGGTGAAGCCGGAGAAAGCGGAATAAGCGCTACTTCAGGTACAGCTGGTACTTCTGGTGAAGATGGAACTTCAGGTGTAAGTGCAACTTCAGGTACAGCAGGCACATCAGGAGCAAGTGGAACAAATGGAACTTCAGGAGCAAGTGCTACAAGTGGTACTGCAGGAACTTCAGGAGCAAGCAATTCATCAGGTACTGCAGGAACTTCAGGTGAAAGTGGAACAAATGGAACTGCGGGTACATCAGGTGCAAGTAAATCTTCAGGTACAGCAGGCACATCAGGAGCAAGTGCTTCAAATGGTACAGCAGGCACATCAGGTGCAAGTGCAACCACAGGTACTGCAGGTACTTCAGGACAATCAGGAAAATCAGGTTCAAATGGAACTGCAGGTACATCAGGAGTAAGTGCTACTTCAGGTACTGCAGGAACATCGGGATCTAGTTCAAAATCAGGTTCAAATGGAACTTCAGGAGCAAGTGCAACAAGTGGAACTGCAGGAACATCAGGACAATCAGGTTCAAATGGAACTTCAGGATCAAGTGCTACAAGCGGTACAGCAGGTACATCAGGAGCAAGTGCTTCAACAGGTACTGCAGGAACTTCAGGTGCAAGTGCAACAAATGGAACAAAAGGAACTTCAGGTCAAAGTGCAACTTCAGGTACAGCAGGAACTTCCGGATCTAGTTCAAAATCAGGTTCAAACGGAACCTCAGGTGCAAGTGCAACTTCAGGTACGGCAGGTACCTCAGGAAAATCAGGTTCAAATGGAACTTCAGGTGCAAGTGCATCAAGTGGAACAGCAGGTACCTCAGGAGCAAGTGCTTCATCAGGTACAGCAGGTACCTCAGGAGCAAGTGCTTCAAATGGAACAAAAGGAACTTCAGGTGAAAGTGCAACCACAGGTACTTCAGGTACTTCAGGAAAATCAGGTTCGAATGGAACTTCAGGTGAAAGTGCTACTTCAGGAACAGCTGGTACTTCAGGAGCAAGTAATTCATCAGGTACTGCAGGAACTTCAGGAGCAAGTAAATCTTCAGGTACTGCAGGAACTTCAGGAGCAAGTGCTACAAATGGAACTGCAGGTACTTCTGGGGAAGCTGGAGAAAGTGGAATAAGTGCTACTTCAGGAACAGCAGGTACATCAGGTGAAGATGGTACTTCAGGTGTAAGTGCAACATCGGGTACAGCAGGTACATCAGGTGCAAGTAAATCTTCAGGAACTGCGGGTACATCAGGAGCAAGTGCTTCAAATGGTACAGCAGGTACCTCAGGTGAAAGTGCCACTTCAGGTACAGCAGGAACATCAGGATCCAGTAAAAAATCAGGTTCAAACGGAACTTCAGGTGCAAGTGCAACTTCAGGTACTGCAGGTACTTCGGGTGCAAGTAAATCTTCAGGTACTGCAGGAACTTCAGGAGCAAGTGCTACAAATGGAACATCAGGAACTTCAGGAAAATCAGGTTCAAACGGAACCTCAGGTGCAAGTGCTACATCGGGTACAGCAGGTACTTCAGGATCCAGTAAAAAATCAGGTTCAAACGGAACCTCAGGTGCAAGTGCCACATCTGGTACTGCAGGAACATCAGGAACTTCAGGAAAATCAGGTTCAAACGGTACAGCAGGTACATCAGGTGAAAGCGCAACCACAGGTACAGCAGGTACTTCAGGAGAATCAGGAAAATCAGGTTCAAATGGAACTTCAGGAGCAAGTGCAACTTCAGGTACTGCCGGTACCTCAGGAGCAAGTGCTTCAAATGGAACAGCAGGTACATCAGGTGCAAGTGCTTCAAATGGAACAGCCGGTACATCAGGTGCAAGTGCAACAAGCGGTACAGCAGGAACCTCGGGTGAAGCAGGAGAAAGCGGAATAAGTGCTACTTCAGGTACTGCAGGAACCTCAGGTGAAGATGGAACTTCAGGAGTAAGTGCAACCTCAGGTACAGCAGGTACATCAGGTGCAAGTGCTTCATCAGGTACAGCTGGAACTTCAGGAGCAAGTGCTTCAAATGGAACAGCAGGTACCTCAGGTGAAAGTGCAACTACAGGTACAGCGGGTACATCAGGAGCAAGTGCTTCAAATGGAACAGCAGGTACATCAGGTGCAAGTGCCACTTCAGGAACAGCTGGTACTTCAGGAGAATCAGGAAAATCAGGTTCAAACGGTACTGCAGGAACTTCTGGAGCAAGTGCAACTACAGGTACAGCAGGTACTTCAGGACAATCAGGAAAATCAGGTTCAAACGGAACAGCAGGTACCTCAGGTGAAAGTGCCACTTCAGGTACAGCAGGAACATCAGGATCCAGTAAAAAATCAGGTTCAAACGGAACTTCAGGAGCAAGTGCAACAAGTGGAACTGCGGGTACATCAGGTGCAAGTAAATCTTCAGGTACAGCAGGCACATCAGGAGCAAGTGCTTCAAATGGTACAGCAGGCACATCAGGTGCAAGTGCAACTACAGGTACAGCAGGTACTTCAGGACAATCAGGAAAATCAGGTTCAAACGGAACAGCAGGTACTTCAGGTGAAAGCGCAACTTCAGGTACGGCCGGTACTTCAGGATCTAGTAAAAAATCAGGTTCAAACGGAACTTCAGGAGCAAGTGCAACAAGTGGAACTGCAGGAACATCAGGACAATCAGGTTCAAATGGTACATCAGGAGCAAGTGCCACATCTGGTACTGCAGGAACTTCAGGTGCAAGTAAATCTTCAGGAACAGCGGGTACTTCAGGTGCAAGTGCCACAAACGGAACTGCAGGAACTTCAGGTGAAAGTGCAACCACAGGTACTTCAGGTACTTCAGGACAATCAGGAAAATCAGGTTCAAATGGTACAGCAGGTACTTCAGGTGCAAGTGCTACAAGCGGTACAGCCGGTACATCAGGTGTAAGTAAATCTTCAGGAACAGCTGGTACTTCGGGTGCAAGTGCCACAAATGGAACTGCAGGAGCAAGTGCTACAAGCGGAACAGCAGGTACTTCAGGTGCAAGTGCTTCATCAGGTACAGCAGGTACCTCAGGAGCAAGTGCTTCAAATGGAACAAAAGGAACTTCAGGTGTAAGTGCAACTTCAGGTACAGCAGGTACTTCAGGAGAAAGCAAAAAATCAGGTTCAAACGGAACTTCAGGTGCAAGTGCTACTTCAGGAACAGCAGGTACTTCAGGTGCAAGTGCTTCATCAGGTACAGCAGGTACCTCAGGAGCAAGTGCTTCAAATGGAACAAAAGGAACTTCAGGTCAAAGTGCAACTTCAGGTACAGCAGGAACTTCAGGATCCAGCAAAAAATCAGGTTCAAACGGAACTTCAGGAGCAAGTGCCACGTCGGGTACTGCAGGTACTTCGGGTGCTAGTAACTCTTCAGGTACAGCAGGTACTTCAGGAGCAAGTGCCACAAATGGAACAGCCGGTACATCAGGTGCAAGTGCTACAAGCGGTACAGCTGGTACTTCAGGACAATCAGGAAAATCAGGTTCAAATGGTACAGCAGGTACTTCAGGAAGAAGTAACTCATCAGGAACAGCAGGTACTTCAGGTGCAAGTGCTTCTACAGGTACAGCAGGTATATCAGGCGAAAGTGCCTCATCAGGTACAGCCGGTACATCAGGAGCAAGTGCAACTACAGGTACAGCAGGTACATCAGGTGCAAGTAACTCAACAGGTACTGCAGGAACTTCAGGAGCAAGTGCCACTTCAGGTACAGCAGGTTCAAGTGGTACTTCAGGATCGTCAGGTATAGATGGTGGAGCTGGAGAAAGTGGAGAAAGTGCAACTTCAGGAACAGCAGGAACCTCAGGTGCAAGTGCTTCTACAGGTACAGCAGGTACATCAGGTGCAAGTAACTCAACAGGTACTGCAGGAACCTCAGGTCAAAGTGCAACTTCAGGATCTTCAGGAACAAATGGTTCTTCAGGAAACAATGGTGCTTCAGGTTTAAGCAGAACTTCAGGTTCATCTGGTTCAACAGGGTCAAGTGGTAACAACGGAGCTTCAGGTTTAAGTAGAACCTCAGGTTCATCTGGTTCAACTGGATCAAGTGGTAACAACGGAGCCTCAGGCATAAGTAGAACTTCAGGTTCATCTGGTTCATCCGGTTCAACAGGAGTTGCAGGTGTAGCAGGAGCTAGTAGATTAAGTAATACTTCAGGTTCATCTGGAACAAATGGTTCATCAGGTGCTGCAACTACTAATGGTGCTTCAAGTATAAGTAGAACATCAGGTTCAAGCGGTTCATCGGGTTCATCAGGAAATAACGGTGTAGCAGGAGCAAGTAAATTAAGCGCAACTTCAGGATCTTCAGGAACAAATGGTTCTTCAGGAAACAATGGTGCTTCAGGTTTAAGCAGAACTTCAGGTTCATCTGGTTCAACAGGGTCAAGTGGTAACAACGGAGCTTCAGGTTTAAGTAGAACCTCAGGTTCATCTGGTTCAACTGGATCAAGTGGTAACAACGGAGCCTCAGGCATAAGTAGAACTTCAGGTTCATCTGGTTCAACAGGGTCAAGTGGTAACAACGGAGCTTCAGGTTTAAGTAGAACCTCAGGTTCATCTGGTTCAACAGGGTCAAGTGGTAACAACGGAGCCTCAGGTTTAAGTAGAACTTCAGGTTCTTCAGGTTCAACAGGATCAAGTGGTAACAACGGAGCCTCAGGCATAAGTAGAACTTCAGGTTCAAGCGGTTCATCGGGTTCATCAGGAAATAACGGTGTAGCAGGAGCAAGTAAATTAAGTAATACTTCAGGTTCAAGCGGTTCAAATGGTTCATCAGGAAACAATGGAGCTTCAGGCATAAGTAGAACTTCAGGTTCTTCAGGTTCAACGGGTTCATCAGGAAACAATGGAGCCTCAGGTTTAAGTAGAACTTCAGGTTCTTCAGGTTCAACGGGTTCATCAGGAATCAATGGGGTAGCAGGAGCTAGTAAATTAAGCGCAACCTCAGGTTCATCAGGATCAAATGGTTCATCAGGTAATAATGGGGCCTCAGGCATAAGTAGAACTTCAGGTACAGCAGGTACTTCAGGAACAAGTAATACAAGTGGTTCTTCAGGATCTGGTGGAACAAGTGGAGTTGGAGGTGCAGGTGGGGTTTCTGGGGGATCAGGTACAGCAGGTACTTCGGGTGATGATGGAACTTCAGGAGCAAGCGGAACAGGCGGAGCAAGCGGAACAGGCGGAACAAGCGGAACAGCAGGTACTTCAGGAATTAATGGAGCATCAGGAGCTGGGGGTACTGCACTTGAAATCTATTTAAATGGTGTTAGTGGTACAACTACAGATCGTAATCTTCTAATTAATGGATCAGATAATAATTTCACTCTTAATGCTGATTTTTCAATAGGAATTGCAAATCCTTTCAAAATTGGATTAGGACAAAATGGCCAATCAGGTTATTTGGAATATATGATTCCTAACTCTGATCAAAGAGCAAATGGTCAAATAGGTTATTTTGGGGGTCAAGGAACAATTGCATTTGGTGATTTAGTATATTTAGATGCATCAGGAAATTGGAATACAGTTGTAAATTCTAGTGCTAATTCTACTAAAATGTTAGGTATATCATTAGGTGGTAGTGCAGGTTCAAATGGTATATTATTAAAAGGATTTGTAAAATACTCCTCTTATGGTTTTGCAATTGGTTCTCCTTTATATATTTCTTCTGCTACCGGAGAAATGAATACATCTATATCAGTAGTAGGATCAACTGATTACGCAAGAATAGTAGGATATGCTGTTGAAGAAGATGTTGTTTACTTTAATCCTGAGAGAACTTGGATTATAAAATCATAATATATGCCAACAGTAAACCAAAAAGTATATAATACAGGAGGAAATTACGCCATTTCAGCGGGTCGAAGAGGTCCAACAAACACATGGGCTGGAGTTCGTGGGGCTACAATCGCCACATCAGTTGGACAATCAAACCCCGCAATACACGTATCAGCTGTGAGTGGAGGAAGAGGTGTTTCTTATAATTTAGCTAGATTATGGATGTGGTTTCCTTTGGGAAGTTATGCTCCTAACATAACAAATTTAGAACTTAAAATAGAATCAATTGTATCACCAGTCACGACGTTTACTGTTAGGGCTGTCAGAGGAAATGGATTTAGTAATAATACAAATACTACTTTAACCACTGCTGATTTCAATAATTTAGATTTTTCTACTCCTTACATGAGTAGTGCCGGTACTTGGCTTAATAGTATTACTACTAATCCATTCACTTTAAATTCAAATGCTGTAAACGATGCAAATAATAATAGTAAATTAGGAGTTTGTTTAATTAATGATAGTTGGGATTATAATAATGTTGATCCTTATACTGGAACTAGTTTTGATTGGGGTAATTACGTAGATTGGGCAAATCTTGACACGCATGTTTTAGCAGTAACATATTCTGCAGGTTATGGGAATGATGTAAATGGTGTTGCTTCTGCTGATATAGGTTCCATAAATGGAATAGCAACTGGAGATATTTCTACAATGAATGGCCTATAATTTGGATATAAAATAATCTTTCATTATATTAGTCAAATAGTTTTAAAAATAGTTATATGAAAAAAATCTTATTTATAGCTCCTCACCTTTCAACTGGAGGACTCCCCCAATATTTAACAAAAAAAATAAAACTTATTAAAGATGAGTTTGATGTTTATGTAGTAGAATGGGTTGATTGTACTGGAGGAAGATTAGTTGTAACTAAGAATAAAATTTTAGATTTAGTAGATAAAAATAAATTTTTTACTTTAGGAGAAGATAAAAAAGAATTATTTGATGTTATAAATAAAATCACACCTGATATTATTCA